>Ga0181566_10001950_pt1 | contig 17094 bp, 20 predicted proteins | sample 101ome_15_FD_133762 | JGI IMG/M metagenome (GOLD analysis project Ga0181566, IMG submission 133762) | Coastal salt marsh microbial communities from the Groves Creek Marsh, Skidaway Island, Georgia - 101402AT metaG (megahit assembly) | ecosystem: Environmental > Aquatic > Marine > Intertidal...
AAGAGGCGCTTATTCCGCAAAAAGTAGGTAGCCGCCTGTTTTTGAGCCATCGTGGGCGCCTAGAGCAGCGGTGGGTAGATGGTCAGGATTTTAGAACCCGCGCGCTATGCATTATTTGCCAATGTGCCTCTTAACAAGACAACGCTTACTGAAGGTGCATGGTATCTCGCTTTCTACAATGAGTTATTCATTAACGGTCAGCGTGATATTGGAAGTGATCGCAGGGTAGACTACTACGATCGCAATCGACTTTATGGCGCTTTAGGCTATAAGTTTAGCGACACCGGTCAAGTACAGATGGGTTATATGCAGCAACACACAAAGTCGGTTAATAAAGGGCAACTACAATTCAGCGTACACATGAGTTTTTAGGCTATTGGATAACAACAGGTTTGCTTTGCTCGTTACGCGTGTTGAATCATGATTGATAGCGTGGACAAGATGCTTCCAGTTGCGTCGCTCTCGTCTAAAAAGTTGGTTTTCTCTGCTGCACAAGATGCAGATAGAGCACTGGAGCTGGGTGTTTTTTATCTGGCAGTGCCCGATAACATAGATCTAGATGTCGCTCGCCAATTTGGCCACGACCTCCTCGCGCCCCACACGAGTTACCGCGATATTCCTCAGTATGGCGAGCTTGAGGGGTTTATAGCGCTCGACAACAATCAGCAGACCAAGCTTGCACTCCAACGCGAGCGCTGGGATGCGCATTATCCCCCGCAGATTGCCCGTTTTGGCAGACAACTCGATGAGATCGGCGTTGCCATTATGCGCGAGGTGCTTGGCCAATCGGGCATTCCTGAAACGTTATGGGAGAAAGCGTCGGGTGGCTATGCACTGGGCAAGGGCACAGCGTTCCTTAATTTTGTGCATTACGACACGCGTTCTACCGCGCTGGGGCTGCGTCCACATACCGACTACGGATTTATTACCATCCTCGACGCCACTTTGCCCGGGTTACAAATACAGATAAACGGCGAGTTTGTTGATGTACCGGTGCTCCCTAACCATTTCGTCATCAATTTTGGCGAAGCCCTGCATTTTATTACCCAATACAGCAACCGCTGTGTTGGCGCAGTCGTCCATCGCGTTGTAACTCAGTGCCCTGAAAACCCGACGCGACATGGCATTGTTTACTTTGCTAACCCCGATCTCGACGGTCTGCTATGGCAATTTAATGCCAAAGGCGATGCAATGGGTCACTCTTCGGTTACGGGTTTATTCGCGCAGCTTGAGCAACGTCTCACCTATTGACCCTACTCTTGGGTTGATCCCTGCCAGTATCTTGCAGGCTCAGTCTTTAAGCTGACCTTAAGAATGTACTGCTAGCTTCCCCATTAAAATAATTTACGTGGGGGCGTAGCGGGTGCAACGACAGGTATCTTTGGCTTTATTGGGCGCGATTTATCGCCCCTTGGGTATTTTCTTTGGGTTGTCGTTACTAACGCTTCAAAGCTCGCGCTTTGCGCTTGTGGTCGCATATTGGGATCGTGTAAGTGCCACCGACGGATTCTGGGTGGTTGTACTGCAGGGCCTTCGGTTCGACATTATTATTATCAGCGCCCTGCTTGTTATTCCTGCCATTCTCCACCCTCTGCTTTGCCACCGCAAAATATGGCAAGCAGGGTTGAACACCTATTTACTGGCCGCGTATGCTTTTCTGGTACTTATGGAGGCCGCGACGCCCACTTTCGTGGGTGAATTCGACTTACGCCCAAATATTCTATTCGTTGAGTATCTAAAATACCCTCGCGAAATTATCTCAATGCTCTGGAAAGGCTATGCCTTCTCGGTTATTGCGGGTACCATCATCTTAGCCATTGCCGTGTGGTTACTGGCAAAACTACTCAGCCGACCACAACTACCCGCCTCGCGTCTGCCGTTGTCTGCCGCCGCCGTTTTAGTAGTGATTACCCCGCTGTTGTGCACCATGGGCATACGGTCGAGTGTTGGGCACCGGCCTGCAAACCCTGCGGTGGTTGCCTTTTCAAATGATCTCTTGGTAAACGACCTCATACTTAGCTCCGCTTATAGTGTGGCCTATGCGACCTACAGTGTTCTGCGTCACGAGCGAGGCGTAGAAACTTATGGATCAATGACCCAAGAAGAAGCACTTGAGGAAGTGCGCGCTGCTATGGCGCTTCCGCAGAGCCACTTTTTGGCAGGTGGGCCGCCCACCTACCACAAGCCCGTTGCGTCAACGCCGGTTGCCGATCGACCCAACCTCGTGATTATTCTAGAGGAGAGTTTAGGCGCTGAGTTTGTTGGTGCATTTGGCGGGTTGCCGTTAACACCCAATTTAGACAGTTTGTTTAAGGAGGGCATCTGGTTTACCCGTCTTTATGCAACGGGAACGCGTTCGGTAAGGGGTATTGAGGCCGTGATGACCGGCTTCACACCCACGCCCGCGCGCAGTGTGGTCAAGCTACCCAAAGCACAAAACGGCTTTTTCAGTATCGCCGAAGTTCTGCGTCAAAACGGCTACGACACCAGTTTTATTTATGGAGGTGAGGCGCACTTCGACAACATGCGTCAGTTCTTAGTGGGAAACGGCGTGGAGTCGGTGATCGAAGAGAAAGATTTTGATCATCCTAGCTTCAAAAGTTCGTGGGGCGTGAGTGACGAAGATCTATTGATGCGCGCTCATCAAGAATTTGAGACTAAACGTGAAAAACCCTTTTTCTCTTTAGTGTTCACCTCGTCAAATCACACCCCCTTTGAGTTTCCGGACGGCAAAATTACACTGCATCAAGAACCTAAGGCGCATGTAAACAATGCAGTTAAATACGCAGATTATGCGTTACGCGAGTTTTTTAAGCGGGCAAAAGCGTCTAGTTATTGGGAGAACACGTTGTTTTTGGTGGTCGCAGATCACAACTCGCGCGTGTGGGGCGATGATCTCGTGCCCATTGATCGGTTTCACGTCCCAGCAGTGGTTTTGGGCGGCCCAGTTCAGCCTATGAAAGTTGACCATTTGGCGAGTCAAATTGATCTCATACCGACGCTACTCGCACTCATGGGCGTGGACAGTCCTACGCCCGCCATTGGGATTGACTTGCTACGTCCGGACATCGACACCATTCCCGGACGCGCGATTATGCAGTACCACAAGACACAGGCTTACATGCAAGACAACAGCGTTGTCATTCTGAAGCTAAAGGAAGACCCCCAGGTTTATGTTCGCACGCCGTCGGGACTCGAACTGTCAACTGACCATAATCCCGAGCTAATCCGTCGCGCTCTCGGTATTGCCACTTGGACAACCCATGCCTATCAAAATCGCCTTTATGGACCATCATAATGTGGGGAGTGGGTGACTGGTTTAGCTAGACACCAACATACCGCTTTACACCTGGGCGAAAGTCTCTAGCGGGGAGGTGTGCGTTCAGTATTGGTTCAGTTTTAATTGTCTATGGTGATCATAAACCCCCATTGAGGTATTGCTATGATCACTGCTCGCAACCTACGACACAATTTTCAACGTCATCTTACATTAGGCATTGCCACCAGCCTACTTGTGGCGCTGTCGACAAGTGCGCTGGCAAAGACACAAGTGGTACACGCCCCTGTAATTGATGTGGTCACCCTCACTCAAGAGGTGCGCGAACGGGTGCCCACTCAACGATGTGCCGTGCGCACCGTGAGAACATCCAGCTATGACCGCCAGCGGCACGTTACGCCCACTTTGTTAGGGGGTGTCGTTGGGGGTGCCCTCGCCAGTGAGCTGGGGCGCCATAGCTCCCGAAAAGGCTTGCTCATTGGCGCTGGCGCGCTACTGGGCGGCTCCGTTGGCTATGACATTTCACGCAACCGCAGCGAGCGTGTCGAGTATGCCAATAGAGAAGTGTGTGAAACCGACTATGTTGTACGCGAGCATCACGAGGTGACCGGCTATCGGGTGCGCTACGAATTTGACGGCGGTGTCTACGAGACCACCACTACCCAGCACCCTGGAGCTACCATTCCCATAGAGATATCGTTCCGGCCGCTACGCTAGGGGTTTAATCGAGCGGTATCTCGCAGTCAGTTGTCTAACGCGTAGTGTCACGATAGAGTGAACTCACGCCGGCACCCCTTATGGCTGGCACCCTTGATGTACGAAAGCACCCACCTGCCCTCGCAGGTGGTTTTGGGGTTAACTTGCGCCCATGCCCTGCTTAGAACGGCGGGGCACCTGCTGGTTTTGATAGCACTACTGGCAGTGTAGTGTCTCGCTGTGGCGGCATTACCGTGATAGGACAACATAAATAGCGTGAAAAGGTAATGGAACACTCATCCTGGCGACGGCTTGAGCGTCGCTTCATTCGGCTTCGCCATGACAAGTATTTCGAGGCTCTGATTATTCTGGTCATTGTTTTATCGGCGCTGTTGGTCGGCGTTAAAACGTATGAGCTGCCTAATCATGTAGAGCAAGCGCTATCCATTGCCGATATTGGCATCAGTGTTTTCTTTTTATGTGAATTAGCTATTCGCTTTTTGGGTGACGAAAACCGGTTACGGTTTTTTCACAACGGCTGGAACGTCTTTGACACATTAATTGTGGTGGTGAGCTTAATTCCCATTCAAGACGGCGACCTCGTGTTAATTGGGCGTCTGATTCGGGTGTTCCGGGTGCTGCGAATGGTGTCTATTGTGCCTGAGTTGCGCATGCTCATTAACTCGTTGCTCAAGGCGCTACCCCAGCTTGGCTACGTTGCCCTGATGATGTTTATTATCTTCTATATTTATGCCGGTTTTGGCGCTACGTTCTTCGCCAAGGTCAACCCGGACCTCTGGGGCAATATTGCTATCTCTATGTTGACCTTATTTAGGGTTATGACGTTTGAGGACTGGACTGATGTGATGTACGAAACCATGGTGGTTTACCCTTGGTCGTGGGCGTATTACCTGAGTTTCATTTTTCTCTCGGCGTTTGCCTTCTTGAACATGATCATTGGTATTGTGGTGGGCACCATAAACGACGAGCAGCAGGCTGCTCGTGATGTCGATACTTCTAGCTTAAAACCCGTGGATGCCCAATGGCTGGCTCGCGAGCTCCACGATATAAAGCAGCAACTAAAGCGGCTAGATAGCCGTGATTGAGGCTGAGGTGGAGTGGATTGCTGGTGTGGTAGATGTTCACAAGGAGCTCAGTTATGTCCAATAAACTTCCCCCACGCGTTGTCCGGTATGGCGGCGCCATGTTTGGCGACAATGAGAAGCAACGTGTCAATGCAGTGCTCAACGATCCGATGGGTCTAGTGCCCGGTGCACGCATTATTGAGTTTGAGCATCGAGTGGCTGACTTTATGGGTAAGCGCCATGGGGTCATGGTTAACTCTGGCTCTTCGGCACTCATGATCGCTATGCGCCTGTTAAACTTGCCCGTGGGCTCTGAGGTGATCACGCCGGCGCTAACATTTTCAACCGATGTCGCCAGTATTTATCATGCAGGGTATCGGCCCGTGTTTGTAGATGTGGGCCTGACTGATTATCAAATTCTTCATGATCGCATCGAAGACGTCATCACGCCCAATACGCGAGCCATGCTGGTACCTGATTTGGTGGGAGGGATTGGCGACTGGGATGCGCTGCGAGCACTGGCTAACAAACACAATTTGTTACTTGTACACGATTCAGCCGATACGCTCGGCGGTACGTTACGAGGTAAGAAAACGGCTTGCCGTGCCGATATTTCAATCACTAGTTTTTCAGTTTTTCACATCATTACCGCTCTGGGTAATGGTGGAATGGTGTTTTTTGATGACGACAAATACCTCGATACAGCCCTGTCACTGCGCGCATGGGGCCGATCCAGCGAAAAGTATATGTTCGGTACCAAAGTTGCCGAAAGCGACGGGCGTTTTCTTGAAAAATTAGACGGGCTAGATTACGACTCGCTGTTTATTTTTGAAGACCTTGCTTACGGCTTTATTCCCAATGAGGCAGGTGCTGCCTTCGGCTTGGGACAGATGGATCGAATTGATGAGCTTTGGCGGTTGCGTAATCAACGCTTTGAGCAGTACTACGCATTTTTTGAGCAGTATGCCGAGCAATTTATTGTGCCTACAACCCTGCCAGAAACCGAGACCACCTGGATCTGCTACCCGCTGCAGATACGCCCTGAGACGGGCTGGTCGCGCAAGGCATTGCAAGTCCATCTTGAGGATAACGGCGTGTTTTCTCGGGTTATTTTTTCAGGCAACATCACCCGTCATCCTATGCTCCAGGGGCGCGATTTCCGCATTCACCCTGCCGGTTTGTCCCATGCTGACCAAATCATGGAGTTCGGCATTATGCTACCGTGCCACCCCACAATGACTGATGATGATTGTCGGTACGTGCAGCAGCTTATTACCGAATTTGTGGAAGCGGATGGCCGCCCTAGCCCGCCAGGTTCCGTCTCATAGCAGCTATGAGCGGCGCCCGTTGAGGGGCTTAGTTTGATCACTTAGATACTTGCGCTAGAGCGCTAATGCATCGGGCCTCGGTGGTGGAGACCTCACGCTGCTCTGCCATGTTGGAGTCGAAATAAGTTGTTGAACAAGCCTTTTATTCAACGGGATGGTTGTATATAGTGAGGATGCAAGGTAATTTTTTCTCACTTGTCCGGCGCAAGCTGCAACAAAGAAAGCAGATACGTAAAGGACAAAAAGCTCCTGTACAGAAGCAGGTGAGAAAACTTAGCTAGACACCAACTGCTCTTTGGTAGTGTCAAGGCTGACAATAAAAATAACTAAAGGATGGGAGGGCCTATGAAGCGGTTCTACTACATCAGCGACAATCTGAGCGAGCTCGAAAAGATTGAGCACGATCTCGAGGAGAGTGGCATTCCTCGTCCGCACATCTATGTGCTTAGCAATGATGACGTAGGACTCGAAAGCCATGACGTCAATCGCGTTGCTAGCTTCCTGAAGACCGATGTTATTCATTCCGGCGAAATTGGCGCCCTCGTTGGCCTTTCAATTGCTGCATTGGTGTTGCTGGGCGCGTATTTTTCTGACGTCACCGCGCAGGTAGGGTGGATGCCATTTGTTTTCCTGGCGATTGTCGTCTTTGGCTTTTCAACATGGGAAGGCGGGTTTATTGGTATTCAGGAGCCCAACACCCATTTCGCTCGGTTTGAAAAGGCGCTCGCCGAAGGGCGGCATGTCTTGTTTGTAGAGACAGGCCGTGAGGAAAAAAAGAAATTAAAGAAGGTTATTAAGCGTTATCCCAATGTGAAGCGTGCCGGTACTGAAATCACACATACTGGCCCCTTCATGCTATTACTGCGAAGCTGGGAAGCGTTAAGAAGTCGAACTCTTATTTTTCAGGGTCGACCAAGCAAACAACAATAAATAATAGTTAGCTGCAATGCACAGCTAGCGTTTGGTGTAATCGAGAACAGACGTTAGGCGCCAAAAACCGCGCCTTCAGGCCTGTAGAGATCGATAAAGAGTGGGTTGGTGCGCCTGATCTTGGTATTGGGTGCAAGGGGGTAAAATATGTTTTTTGCAATTGTATTGCTCGTCCTGGTGCTGGGAACAGTGGCTTTTCACGTTCTCAGTCCTTGGTATTTCACGCCAATAGCGTCCAATTGGTCCTCAATGGACAACACTGTCACCTTGACCTTTGCTGTGACGGGCTTGGCGTTCGTTCTGGTCAACGTGTTCATCGCGTATTGTGTGATCAAATTCCGCAATAAGCCCGACCGCCGAGCGGACTATGAGCCTGAAAGCGTTAAGTTAGAGGGCTGGCTAACGGTTCTAACTACCGTGGGTATTGCCGCACTGCTGGCGCCCGGACTGCTTATCTGGAAAGACGTGGTTACACCGCCTGACGATTCCATAGAGATGGAAGTTCTTGCGCGTCAGTGGAACTGGTCCTACAGATTGCCGGGAGAAGATGGACAGCTGGGTGCGGTCGCTGTCAGTCATACCAGCGCCGATAATCCCTTGGGGATTGATCCCACCGATCCATTCGGGCAGGACGATGTCATTGTTTATGATCCAGTGCTTCATCTCAAAGTAGACCAGCCGGTGACTTTTCTATTGCGGTCTACGGATGTGCTGCACAACTTTACCGTCCCCCAGTTTCGCGTAAAGATGGATTTCGTTCCGGGCCAGGTTTCTTATATATGGGCCGAGCCTAAGGAAGAGGGCAGTTACGATTTGCTTTGTGAAGAGCTTTGCGGCGTGGGCCACTACGCTATGCGAGGGCGGGTCGTTGTCGATAGTGATGAGGCTTATAACGCCTGGCTGGCCGACCAGCCAACTTTCGCAGAAACTCAGGCGCATTTAAGCACCGATCTTGCCGCGGGCGCTGCCGCTTATGCCGTTTGTAGCTCCTGTCATGGTGCCAACGCCGAGGGTAATAAAGCGATGCACGCTCCTCGCCTGGCTGGCATGGATGGCGAGTATATGAAGCGCCAGTTACGTCATTTTAAGCGCGGTGTCCGCGGTGCGCATGAAGACGATACCTGGGGTCGTACTATGGCCCCAATGGCCATGATGCTGGCCGACGCAGCGGCCATCAATAATGTGGTGGGCTACATTGAAACCCTATCGGGGCAGCCGGACTTTGATGGGACCGCCGAGTATGGCTTGAGTGCTGTCACTGAGCGGTTTGAATCCAGTGCTTCGGGTGATCCCAGTAAAGCCGCAGTGCTCTATGCGTCTACCTGTGCCGAGTGTCATGGCGATGCTGGCGAGGGCGTGTGGACAGTAAATGCACCCGCATTAGCTGGATTAGAAGACTGGTATGTTGTTTCTCAACTTCAGAATTTCCGCAACCGCGTTCGTGGCCGTCACGACGACGACCTCTATGGTCTTCAAATGAGCTTGGTCTCTAACACGATGACGGACGATCAGGCCATCTACGACATGGCGGCTTACATAGCCACGCTTGGACAACCACAGCAGCAGCTCAACCTAGCGCAGCAGAGATAGGCGAGAGAACACAATGGAATATACAGCACACGATGAGACAAGTTTTGTTCGGCCTGCGGAAGTGGGCGAAATGGAGCTTTATCACGCAAAGACGTGGTTAGGTAAATACGTTTTTTCTCAGGATGCAAAGACCATTGCTATCCAGTATGCCGCTACGGCCATCACTATTGGTATGGTGGCACTGGTACTGTCATGGTTCATGCGTCTTCAGCTAGCTTGGCCCAATACCTTTACTTTTATTGATCCGGCCTACTACCTTCAGGCGGTTACCATGCACGGGATGATCATGGTGGTCTACTTACTCACCGCCTTGTTCCTCGGTAGCTTTGGCAATTACCTAATCCCGCTGATGGTTGGTGCAAGGGACATGGTGTTTCCGTGGCTAAACATGCTGAGTTTTTGGGTGTATTTCACTGCGGTTGTATTATTGGCAGCCAGCTTCTTCGTTGGGGGTGGTTCCACCGGAGCAGGGTGGACACTTTATCCGCCGCAGGCAATTTTGCCGGGAACGCCAGGGTCAGAGACAGGCATTTTACTTATGCTGGCCTCTTTGGCGGTGTTTATCATTGGCTTTACCATGGGTGGCCTCAATTACGCGGCAACCATCCTTCAGGCTAGAACGCGCGGCATGACCCTGATGCGTATGCCGTTGACTATTTGGGGCATCTTTACGGCCACTATTTTGGCTTTGTTTGCTTTCCCCGCTTTGTTTGTAAGTGCCATCATGATGGCGCTTGATATTCTCCTGGGTACGAGTTTTTTCATGCCCGCCATCATGACGATGGGCAACGAGGCAGATCACGTCGGTGGTAACCCATTGCTGTTTCAGCATCTGTTTTGGTTCTTTGGTCACCCTGAGGTTTATATTGTAGCGCTGCCGGCATTTGGCATTGTCTCTGATCTCATCAGTGTACACGCCCGAAAGAATATTTTTGGTTACCGCATGATGGTGTGGGCCATTGTGATCATTGGTGCACTGAGTTTTGTGGTTTGGGCGCACCACATGTACGTGAGTGGCATGAATCCCTACTTCGGATTTTTCTTTGCGACCACAACGCTCATCATTGCTGTTCCTACTGCACTCAAGGTGTACAACTGGGTGCTGACGCTCTGGCGTGGAAATATTCACCTGACTGTACCTATGCTGTTTTCCATTGCTTTCCTATTGTTTTTTATCAACGGTGGCATGACAGGCCTGTTCTTGGGTAACTCGAGTGTGAGTATGCCCTTGTCGGACACGCTGTTTGTGGTCGCACATTTTCACATGGTGATGGCAGTTGCGCCGGTGATGGTGGTATGTGGCGCGATTTATCACTGGTATCCCAAGATTACTGGGCGGTGGTATCACGAGGGCATGGCTCGTTTTCATTTTTGGACAACCTTTGTTGGTTCCTACTTGGTGTTCTTGCCCATGCACTACCTCGGTATTATGGGTGTGCCACGCAGATACTTTGAGATCACTGGTACCACTTTTCTCCCCGATTCAGCACAGAGCGTAAATGCGAGCATTACTATCGCCGCCCTCGTCGTTGGATTTGCTCAGCTGGTATTTCTGTACAACCTGATAACCAGCGCCGCGAATGGAAAGAAAGCACCCGATAATCCCTGGAATGCCACTACGCTTGAGTGGCAAACAGAAACCACGCCTCCCGGCCACGGCAACTTTGGTAAGGAATTACCTTGTGTTTATCGGTGGGCTTATGACTACAGCGTACCCGGGCATGAGGACGATTTTATTCCTCAGAATGTACCCCCGCGTAATGCACAGGCATGAGGTCGGAAATGAGTACTATTTTTACTGAGCATCCTTGGATCGCCCACACAGGGCCTATCTCGCCTGCTTTATCGGGGATCGAAATAGCAACAAATGCACGGCGCTCAGCACTCAAAGTGTTGCTAAGTGTGGTCACTGTGTTTTTCCTTCTCATGATCGTTGCTTACGGCGGCCGCATGCTCTACCAAGATTGGCGACCCACGCCACAGATTAACTTGCTGTGGGCTAACACCGGCATATTGCTGCTAAGCAGTTTGTGTTTACAGGTTGCCTTGCTGTGGTCTCGCGCTGGCAAAACGCAATGGGTGCGCTCAGCTTTGGTTGGCGCAGCTGTGCTTACTGTCGGGTTTCTTGCTGGACAGCTCACCGCGTGGCAGCAGCTGATTGGCATGGTACTCGGCGATTTCAGCAATCCCTCGGTGGGATTCTTTTTCATGATTACCGGCGTGCACGGCTTGCACATGGCGGGTGGCATGGTGGCGCTAAGTCGCGCCATAAAGCGCGCTTTTGGCCAAACAGACGTGAGAGCGTTAGAGCACAGCGTATCGAACTGTGCCCTGTATTGGCATTACCTGCTGGGCGTATGGCTAGTGGTATTTGGTCTACTGTTTACCGGCAACAACTTCGAGGTTCTACTGAGGATCTGCGGATTTATTTAATGGGGGAATAGACCATGTCGACTGAGACCATGGCACCAGATTCACTGGAGTTGAAGCCAGGATTAGCAGGCTTCTTTGACGACTGGGGTTCTGATCAGCGCGCCTTTAAAGGAGTTCCTTGGGGCAAGGCGATGATGTGGATCTTCTTAGTAAGCGACACATTTATATTTGGATGCTTTTTGGCGGCTTACATGACCGTCCGCATGTCTACGCTGGAGCCGTGGCCAAGTTCAAGTGAAGTATTTGCCCTGAGTTTTGGCGGAGCACCGATTCCACTGATACTCATTGCAATCATGACGTTTGTTCTTATCACGTCTAGCGGCACTATGGCGTTAGCGGTGAACTTTGGTTATCGCAAAAACAAGCGGGTGACTTTTTGGTTGCTACTAGCTACGGCTATTCTCGGTGCCACCTTTGTAGGCATGCAGGTGTTCGAGTGGAGCAAGTTAATTTTTGAAGAAGGCGTCAGACCTTGGGGGAACCCCATGGGTGCTGCCCAGTTTGGATCGGTATTCTTTATGGTTACCGGCTTCCATGGTTTCCACGTCTCCATTGGCGTGATTTTCTTATTTATCTTTAGCTACAAGGTGGCCCGCGGACATCTCGATGATAATAAGAAAGGCTGGTTTACCAAGCGTGGTGGCAATTATGAGGAGATAGAAATTCTAGGCCTCTATTGGCACTTTGTGGATCTGGTATGGGTCTTCATTTTTGCATTTTTCTATCTGTGGTAAGGAGGTAAGTGGTGGATCATACAGTTGACGATCATGCACACGTTGCCAGGGAAGAAGAGGCGGTTCAGCACCCCTTAGGCGTGTATTTCAAGATCTGGATATTACTTTTTGTATTGAGTGCTATGTCTTATGCCGTGGATTTTTATCAGGTCCAAGGCTATTTACGCTGGTTCCTCATTCTTTTATTTATGGTGCTGAAAGCCGGCCTCATTATTGCCGTGTTCATGCACATGGTGTGGGAGCGTCTAGCCATGGTGTATTTTATTTTAGTGCCGCCTATGCTGTTGCTAACACTGGTTGCGATTGGCTCGCTCGAAGCAGACTGGACGTTCTTCCAACGGGGTGTTTACTTCTTACAAGAACTCATTTTGCAAACGCCAGCTTCGCCACACCACTGACCGGGCTCGAGTGCAAGGTACTAGAGGAGAATAGAAATGGGTGGCCAGACCAACGAGGCTAAAAGTTATACAACCCATATTGTTGTGTTTTTATTGCTTACCGTATTTATGTACGCGTTCGCCTATCTGCTAGTCGATCACAACAAAAGTGTGCCATCGCGGGTTGATACGGTGCACGCCGATAAACAAGAATAACTGCTTAGCGACGCTGGGCTATCACCTAGGTGTCGCTGGAGTAGAGTAGGGCGAATTGCTCAGCGATGTCAGCAGCATTGAACGGTGGGCTAATGATGCCAGCGTACTGACCGAGCGGGTCGACCAAATAGACTGCGCTGGAGTGTGTGACTGAATACACATTATCCGCCGTTTCGGGCTCTGCCCTAAACGGCGCTCCAAGCTGCCGCGTTAGGTTGGTCAATTGTCCTAGAGAACCCGTGGTTCCTAGGAACGATGGGTCAAAGTACTGGACATACTGTTTGATCTTTGTTGCCTTGTCGCGAGCAGGGTCGACCGATATAAAGACAAACTGAAGATTATTGGCATCGATCCCACGGGCAACAATTTCTTGTTTGACATTGGAGAGATCGTAAAGCGTGGTAGGACAAATATCAGGGCAGTACATGAAGCCGAAAAAGATAAAGGACCAATGGGATTCAAGAGATTTGAGGTCAAATACGCCCTTTTCATCATCAACCAAGATGAACTCGGCGAGTGGGCGTCTCTCAGGAAACGTGATTAACGTGGGGGCATTGCCATCACTAAGTGACTCGCGAGATTGCCACAGTGTCCAATATCCTGAGACGACCAAAACAACCCCAACCAGTGCTGCTACCAGCAGCACCGGCATCATAAGTTTTTCGCGATTGATCGCCCGCATGCCCAATTTTGCTCCCACGCTGTTCCTTGAACAGTCTGACAACCAAGCCGTATATCCGTCAACATATCCCTTAGCAAATTGGTTTGAAACTCGATTGCTCGCTATGTTGCGTGTACGCGCATTCACGCCCATGTTTCCCATTCACTTCAAATGAGTAGTGCCCACTGATGGAATCTAGCTTTGTTGAGCGCGCCACATGGCGAGATTACTACGAACTCTGCAAGCCTAATGTTGTATGGCTGATGGTTGTTACCGCAATCGTGGGAATGTGCATGGCAACGCCGGGCGTGGTAGCCGTTGATACGGTGGTCTTTGCGAGCTTGGGCATTGCCTTGTGTGCAGCATCTGCGGCTGCGGTGAATCATCTCGCAGATCAGCACATTGATGCTGTTATGGCCAGAACCTCAGGCCGTCCTCTGGTAAAGGGCAAAATAGACTCGCAAGCGGCCGCCATTTTCGCCTTTGTACTTGGCGCATTGGGCATGTTCATATTACTCACCCGTGTAAACGCATTGACTGCATGGCTCACACTTGCTTCGCTTGTCGGTTACGCCTTTGTCTACACGTTCTATCTGAAACGAGCAACATCACAGAATATCGTTATTGGCGGTTTGGCCGGTGCTATGCCTCCTTTGCTAGGTTGGACCGCTGTAACCAACGAGGTTACCGGGCATGGGCTTCTTTTGGTCCTTATTATCTTTGTTTGGACACCCCCCCACTTCTGGGCGCTTGCCTTCGCGAGAAAAGAAGAATACGCCAAAGTCGACATTCCGATGCTGCCTGTGACACATGGTCGACGCTACACGGCTATACAAAGTCTTGCGTACACGTTGGCGCTCTTTGTGGTTGCGTTGTTGCCTGTGGCGACGGGCCTTAGTAGTTGGCTTTATTTAGCTGGCGCCATAGCGCTGGGTGGAATGTTTATACGTCATGCGCTGACGGTGCTGCGAACAATGGAAAACAAAGACGCGATGAAGATGTTTCGGTTTTCCATTGTTTACTTGCTAGCGATTTTTCCGCTCATGCTACTCGACCATTATCTTTTGCCTGTGCCGTTCCTGCGTTGAGGCAGTAACCCCAAGAAAGCCCACTCCGCCGAGCTTGTGTCTAAAAGTTTTGCGTGTGAGAAGTGTAGAGGCTGACTGCGTCATTTGCGCGCCAGGGGAAAGGATTTACATTTCTTTAGTGATTTCGTTTCGTTCTTTGCGCGTTTGCTTGCGCTGCTCCCAGACGGCATACACGGCTATGCACACTATAAGAATGGCCAAAATAAATACTTGCGTGGGGCTAAAACCATAAAGACCGCATTCCATGATGCGTTCTACAAAAGAGTATGTGCTAACGCCGCAGTCCATATGAACGCCCCGTGACGGAAAATTGGGTCGGTGAAAAAGCTCATTGCAATGGTCAATGTAGCATTATTTGTGGCCTAAGTTCGTTTACCAACCGTCGAACTGGGGCACGCGCCGATAAACACCGCATGATTAAAATCCATACCTCATCGCCATCATGGGCCAATAAATTCTCTTACACTTTGCGTAATTTACACACGGCTGCCGTATGGAACTTGACCCGTTTGAGCACTAGCCTGCCAAGGTGGCGGCAATGGACGCCGTGTGGGAAACGGAAAAAGGCGCGGACTTTACGCGACGTGTTTATGTGTACAGCACTGCACAACGCTGGTACACACCGTTATGTTATTTAGCCCAATTGGGGAGCAACCGCTATGACAAGACAAAGAGCACGGTTTATAGCGGGCTGGCTGTCCGATGCCCTTAAAATAGCCTGCGGTGTGGTAGTGGGCTATGGGCTTCTAATTGTGTACGCAGCCGTTTTCCAACTGCTGGTTTTACCTGCAGTGGCTTGGCTTACCGGTTGGGGCGCCCGATGAAACTGTGGTGGATAGACGTTTTTAAAATTGGCTTTGGCGTCTCATTAGGGTTCGTTTTTTTAATTGTGCTCGCCTTTGCGCTAGAAGACTGGGTGTGGCCAGCAATAAGAGCGCTAAGCGACTTACTGTTTGGAGGCAATGTATGAGCAGTGACAGCTGGGCCGAGGCCAGAAAAAGTTATCTCACAAGCCTACGCGCAAAGCTAAAAAGCGCTTACCGCGCGGAGCAAGACACGGATAAAACACTCGACAGGCGATGGCTCAACGGATTCATGGCAGCCGGTTTTCATAGTGGCTTGGTGGGACTAAAAGAACTGAAATTAGAAAACCTCTCTGCATACCGCAAAGTGATGGGTGAGCGCATGACCGAGGGTCAAGAGCAGCAGCTAGAGCGCCGGCTGGTAAGGTTGTGTGGGCCATGAATGCAGGCGACCAACGACAAATTGTTGCCGAGGTTTTTACCGATCTGGTACACGAGCTCTACCGCTTGGGTGATGGGCGCGACAGCTCCGAGCAGTGGCAATTACACCGAGCTCGCGTGAGGGGTTTTCAAGAGGCCGCCAGGCTCTTGGGGTTACTAACGCTTGCAGATGTTCAGCGCATTATTGACGCCGCTCATTTAGACGCCTTTGGCGAATCGCGACTTGAGCGCCGAGAGCGGTTGGATGGCGTAGCAGCCAAGGTACAGCGTGGTGATTGGGACGATTTTGAGGGCCCGGCGTACCAGCGCTATACGTCAAAGCCCTGACTTTTTTGAGCCGCAATTTGCACGTATCATTCACTCATCGCCGATTTATGACCACTTGCAGGGCGATTCACAAATGCTAGCTAAACCGTCGCCCACACCATGCCCCAAGGTGTTCCCGCGATGTTATTTCATGGTGGGGCAAGGTGATCACATGACACAGACTATTGATTTTCCCGTGCGCAAAAGCGCTCACTGTTTCTCTTTGTACCTGCTGCCTGGCTCTTTGCTTGCCAGCTGTTTGCTTGATATCTCTTTACTCACTGGCGCCCCCAACCTCTCTATCAACGTTCCATCTTTGGGCCTTCACACGCAAGACGGAGGACGTTAGTCATGCCAGTGAAAAAAATGTCACCAGAGCAGCTAGAGAGGATATTGGGTAGCGGTTTGATTTTCTCAAGGCCAAAACCCAAAAGCGATGTGAATGACCCACAGCCAGCACCCAAAAGCGATTCAGCAGGCGGATCAGCCCTAAGCGAAGAAGATCAGCAGATGATGGCAGATCTCTTTCGGGAGGACCTCCTGGCGCGCTGCTCACAGGCACAAGATAGCTCCGATTAGGGCATCAGGATCCTACTTTTAGTGAAAGGGCTGAATAAACATAGATAGCAGTACTTGCTATAGCTTATTGCCATTGGCGTGCCCAGCCATGCATACAAACCTGCCGCCCGAGGCGACATGTCTATATGCTCAGTATGGTGTTCATCAATAGCCGGCGCTAACTTGCATAAAAAGCGGTTAGCGCCTGTTATGTTGAATAGATGTGCTCACTATGGGCACGTAAAGAATAGCGCTTGCAAAGAATTGCGTGTGAAAAGAATTTCGTGAGAAGAATTGCGTGTGAAAAGGTGCGCTTAAGCTTAAAAAGGAGCAAACAACATGGCTTTTGTGAGTAAACCACGCACCTTATCTAAATCGCGTTTTGTTATGGGTTTGCAATGCCCACAAAAGCTCATATACGCCTCTGACTCGCATACCTACTGCAACCGAAACAACGAAAACAGCTTTTTAAAGTCGCTGGCCGAGGGGGGATTTCAGGTAGGGGAATTAGCAAAAGCCCATTTTCCAGGTGGGCATGAAATTACCACCTTGAATCAAGAACAAGCGCTGG
>Ga0181566_10001958_pt1 | contig 17075 bp, 13 predicted proteins | sample 101ome_15_FD_133762 | JGI IMG/M metagenome (GOLD analysis project Ga0181566, IMG submission 133762) | Coastal salt marsh microbial communities from the Groves Creek Marsh, Skidaway Island, Georgia - 101402AT metaG (megahit assembly) | ecosystem: Environmental > Aquatic > Marine > Intertidal...
AAACATATTTGATGTAGTAAAAAGACCACCTGTAATATCACTGAGTTTGACATCAACAGTAACGTCTTTTAGTTCGATATCAATAGAATCGGGGGTAGAATCATCGATAGATTTTTTAATAGTATCTTCAATAGCTTTATTAACAGATTCATCTGTAGTTTGATTAATAGACTCATCGGTAGAACTAGGGGTATCTACATTCTTATTATTATCTATTTTATTATCTGTACCAGACATAGGTTTATATTATATTTGGTTATTTTTTTTACGATAAAATAAACAATATGCCATCGGCGTAACCATTTTTACCGGGTCGTCCACTATTTCGATTATATTGTCATTAAAATGTATCCATTTGTTACTAGCATGTTTCACAAACGTACTATAATGACCTCCATTAGTATTGCCAGTATGATTACATATACCAAATAGATCATATACGTATGATTTTGGGTTATAACCTAATACATATTGTGACAAATCCAAATTTTCAATAGGAAAATCGATTTTAACGTTTATTTTACCTCGTCCATCAGGTGTAAATCGTTTTAATACTATAACCAATATCTTTGGAAAATTCCAGAAAACGACATTTTTCAATGCGGATTGTTTTGTATTTGTACTTTCATTAAACCATGCGTTATCTCCATCAAGAATATCTGGTTTCACAAATAAATTAAAACAATCATATAAGGTAGTTTTAACATTATTCCCTTCAATAATGGGTAAATCTAACATAGAATATGATTCTGGTTTTAATACTAATGATTTTTCCCCTTTTATATCAGTAATTTGATTTACGTAAATTCCATAATATAAATCTAATATTTCCGAATATTCCTTTTCATACATACTTTGGAGTAATTTATAACATTCTACTGCTAATTTATCAGTAACGTTTATAACATCTCCAGATATCTTCATTTTAACACTACGTGAAATACTATTATGCATACAATCAATAAAAAACATAAAATACTCAGGCATATCATTTTGGCTGTATCCAGTAAATAAATCCTGATGTTTTTCTTTCGCTATATGTTGCATAATAGTAACAAATTTTTTCGGAGAAACAACACCATTACCGCTCCACATTATATTACGTAATTCATCCCATGCTGTAAGAGCATCTGTATTGATATTGTTTTCTTTAAGATGTTTTTTATATTTGTCGGAATCAAGAAAGTCATTCAATTCATATGTATGATTTATAACTTGCATACATGAATTTAAAAAGCAAGTATTTCCGATATTTTCCATTCCAGTAATTCCATTTGTTTTATATTTAGATGATTCCATTAATTTATATTATAAACGGTATATAGATATTTCTTTACACCATTTATAATATAATTAATTAATATGAATAATTCTGGTTCTGTACCATTACAGCAATTTTTTAGAAGGCAATCTGATAATTTAAACGATAATCGTAACAATCATACATTACATAACTTATACAATGTAATGACCGGTTACAATAATACAATGCGTATTTATAATGAAAATATGTCTCGGTTTCTGTCATTAATAGATGAGTATCGGCGTGATATTCGTGTGTCTCAATCTCAACCATACATGAATCAATATTTGAATTCAAATATTTTTCGGCCGAATCAGAATATTAATAATACACCAAGAACACAACCTGAACGTACAGGTGTAACTCACACGAATACATTTTTCCAACCATCGGATATATTTTCTACTATATTTCCGGATTTAGCGACACAGTTTACGGATGTAGTTGTACGTCCAACACAAGAACAGATTAATAACGCAACACGAATCATTATTTATAGAGATAATTTGTCGTTAATAAATACAAGATGTCCTATTACAATGGAAGATTTTACTAATGGTGATAGAATATGTATGATTCGTTACTGTAGACATTGTTTCCGAGAAACCGCAATTATGGACTGGTTTCAAACGAATGTTAGATGTCCGGTTTGTAGACATGATATACGTGAAATATCAAATAATAGTTCAGTCGATATATCAGCAAATAATATTCCTACAATTGTTGATTCTACAAGAGAATCATATGACCTTATAACAAACCAAATATCATCACAAATAAGAAATTTATTAGTGCAATCATTGGATAATCAAGTAACTACCGATATTTCGCGAAATAATACGACGTTATTATTTGATATTCCTATAATGTTTAGAACTCAAAGAGAAGTTACTGAAGAAGAATTAGAAGCGGAGATTGAATAAAAAATATATTATTTTGTAATACTATATTTTTACATGTGTAGCCATTATTATATTACTTATGTCTAGTGAAGAATGTATCCAACGTTTGAATTTTATTTTTTTGATTATAAATGGTGCTAAGTACCTTGTCAAATAACAATACTTTGATTTTTGCACTACATAATTTTTCCTTTTTCTTCATAAATGTTTCAAAATCATGACCTTCCTCCTCTTCTAGTTTACGTAGATCTTTTTGAAAGGTTTTAATTGCTGACCTTTTATTTTGCATAGTCCATATCTGTTCCAATGCTAATCCAAATAGTTGTTGTAGTGGTTTCATCAATTGATTAGTAATATAGTGAGTATAGTCTATTTGTAATTTGTTTTCAATAATATACTCAGGTGTTTCTATTTTATCGCCCATTAATGCTTTTGGATTATTATTCACAATAAATACAAATTTCATACGGTCACCTGGTTTAGGTTTATTTCCAGGGTCTCGTTGTCCTATACGATTTGCTAATACATTATGACCGATTTGATTCGGATTTTTATAATAACTCTTTAATGCTTTTGTAATTGTCAGTTTATCCATTGGTACATTACCTTCAATCAAGGTTGTCAAGGATTTCTCCAAATATTTGATAGCCCCTTCTATATTATTATCTTTCATAAGGATATTTAATATATCGCCATATACATCTTTTAAATAGTCACATGAATCACGTCTCTTAATCGATAATCCCATGTATTTTAAATAACACTTATTCGGGTCATCTTCATACAGCATACCAACATATCTCTTTTTAGACAATAAGATAAACGGCATAAGGGTTTTTTCATATTCTAAGAACATGGGTGCTTTCAAATAATTACTACATACAACTTCAATGTCTTTCGATATTTCAATAGTTGCTTCTAGTGCTTTTTTTCCTCGTATAGGTTCACCTGTATCAGGGTCTTCTAAATTTAAGGTATAAAATACCGAATCAGTATCTCCATAAATGTATTCAGCTTTACATTTCATAGGTCCATGACATTTTGTCTCATACACAAGATCACCATATATTTCTTCTATCATTTTTCGTGCGTATGTAATCATCATACGTCCTGTGGCAGTAGTTGATGCTGCTACATCTTTTTCGTAAAACGTGGATGTTCTAGCACCACATTGACCGTATAGAGAATTCGCTGTAACCTTATATCCTAATTGTCTCTTATCCAAAATATTTTGCATGAAAGGGTCCTTCTCGGTTTTAATCATTTTACGCGTATCCTTTCTGGCCTTTAATAATTCTTCCAAAATCGATGGCATAATTGATTTTTGATTATCCGGTAACTGAGCCCATCTACATTTCATATGTCCTACTTTGGTTTTTTCCGCTCTGGAAGTTGGATTTTTACGAATATATTTAAAATTGTCAAATTCAATGTCAATATATTGATAACCAGGTAAATTATCATATATGAAATTTCCCTCTTTATCTCGTTCTCCAGTAATTTTAATCAAGTTACCATCTAAATCATAGGTTTTAGTCCAAACTTTACTATCGTGTGAATAATTTTGACTAATCATAGAAGATGGATATAGAGAAGCATAATCTACACAAGCCACCGGATTATCCATATACATAGAACATTTTGGAGGAAGAACAATCGCTCCTTCATATCCTTCATTTTCGCCAGTTTTTTCTAGATCCGGCATTAGAGTATTTTTTTCACGGCATTTTTTAGCAACAAAACTGGTTAATTTTATGCCTTGGCCTCTGAATATGAGAAAGTCAATCGGTACACTACAAATACTCGCCATTTCTGTAAATCCAGTAATAACATCTATTTTATTCAATAAATGATGAACTAGATTACAATCTTGAATACAGTATTTCGCAACAATAGCTCTATCAGTAGATGAACCATTTGCTAATCGGAAAATATCCTGTGGCGTAACATCATCCTTTGCGGTCCCCCATTTAATTGATTTTGCATTTTCCAAGGCGGTTTCGTGATTATTAATAATAATAATATTGAATATATTCGTCTTATCATTCTCAATGACTTCTCTATTAAACTCAATATCCAACACCTTAAATTTTTGTCCGTTTTTATAATAATTTGAAGTTACACCACTGAACTCAATATGAATATAATCATTTTTATGTAATCCAGTCAAATTTTTACTATATAACTCAGTAACATTACCATATTCTGAATGAGTACAACATACTACTTTTTTTATACCATCACTAATATATTGACCTGCGACATCATCTAGTTTATAGGATGATAAATTGAAATCACGTCTAAAGTACGCATACATGTCTATTTGTAGACGACCTGACATTTTAAAATATCTCAGATCATAATCGCCACTCGCTATTTGCATTTTGGTGTTTTCAATATTTAATTGTCTAGTATTTCGGTCTTCTTTAGCACATAACTCGTTAACTTTACGGGATAGTTTTAAAAATTCTCGTTCACATTTATTTTCTTGTGCTCTACGAAACATAAATTCATAATCAAAACCAAATATGTTATATCCAATCATAATATCTGGATTTTCATTTTGAATTAGCTTCGCCCATTGTAGTAATAATTCCTTTTCTGTTTTAGCGGTTTCGATGATAGTACCATCTACATCATCGCACGTTCCAAGTACTACACAATGATTCATATAAGGTTCTAATTCACCATATTTCATAAACGTTGAACCAATAAATGTAACTTTATCACCCTCAAGAGGAGGAAACATCAATGTGATTACTTCATTTGTCAGTTGAATTTTCTCTTCACGGTCATATTTTTCACTTAATAATACATCGATTATTGTGGTTTTTTTATTCGTCTTAATTTTCTTTTCATAAGGTGTATAACCATATTCATTCGATTCATCATTATTTGAAGGTTCTAATTCATCACTATCTCCACTTTCAAATTGAGTTTGATATTCCTTATTAATTTTATCAAATATCTTATCAATCTGAAGTAATTGTGATGTTTCATCATTCATATGCTCGTCTTTCGCTTTTTCTATAGGAATTTTTACTAAAACATCTATCTTGCTTTGTATAAATTCTTTTGTCACCTTTGATTTTGGATAAACCAGGTCAATATCATCAAATTTTCCAAATCCAAAAGAAGCTAACACACACTTTTGTAGTAAAGATAAACTATTTTGGCTATCTAAAAATTGTAATTGCCGTAAAAACACATCTACCAAATTGGTAGCAAAACGCTTATATGTTTTAATTGGAATTGGAAAATCACCATGACTACTACTCGCCTCAATATCAAAACTACATATTTTATAAGGAACACGTGTTTCTTTTTCAGGCATAGGTGTTAAATCTTTCAACGAACATTTATATTCATATTTGCATGTCGTTGTAGCAATCGGCGGTTTTATCATGCGAGCTGTGTTAAATGAAACCCATCCAGATGGACTGACCGAATTAACATGGAAATATCTCAATAATGGAGGTATGTTACTTTCATATAGTTCGATTTCAGTCTTTTTTGAAATTAGGTTCGTACGCCTACGTACATTCTCACCAGAACGTTTATCGACCACATAATCATACCACAGATTTTTGGTTTTGTTCATGCTTGTAATATTTTTAAATACGAGCTTAATAAATTTATGTTTCTTTCCTCCCGAAAATCCATATAGTTTGTGATGATTTACCAAGGTGGCTTCTATAATCGAATCTTGAAACATCTTTCCCAATTTTTGCTTTAGTTCATCTACAAAACAACGTTTATCATATTCCATCCAATTATCACCAACTTTTACAAAGAAGAACGGTTTATAATCTTCTACATATAAGCAGCAAGTTTCTCCTTTCTCGTTAACTCCAAACATTTGGATAACAAAGTTTTTCTCATCTTTTATATACTTATACTTACCATCTTCAGATGAATCATCACTATAATCTACTTCAGATTGTGAATTATCTTCATCATATACGTTAAAGTCGAATAATCGAAACATTTTTCGAATACCCATCTTTTTCTGAGACGTGGCAGCCATATTTTATACGAATACTATTGAATGATATCCGTTACTTTTTGAATCTTTTGCAATATAATAGTTTATAGAATTTTTATCAATTTTCTATAAGAATAATCAATTGTGAATTCTTATAGAGTGAATGTCTTATCTATTTTGATTTGATATTAAGATTTGATTTTCGAATTTTAGATTTACTATAACCACCTGAAATGTTACCCTTAACCCAATTATACATCTCAGATGCAGTTCTATTTCCACCATAATAGTCAATGTGACCGTTATGTATCTTAAACATCGTAGGATATCCATATACTTCTATTTTTTCGCCATTTAATTTTTGATTCTCAATATTGTGAAGTTTCATGTCTTTATCAAAATCAGAATCCTCTATTTCAATGGTTTCAACTGTATGACCTAATTGATTTCTTAATTCATTCCACTCTGGCTTCATTGCTTGACAATGGGGACACCAATTGGCATATATAAGAACCACTGTATCTTCGGGCTCGGGTATTGGTTTAACAGTCTTTACTGTTTTATTTTTGGGAGTTTTTTTAACAGATTTAGATTTAGACTTAGTCTTAGTCTTATCTTGTTTTGATTTGTTCGATTTTGGATTTTTAGAAGATGTCTTAGATTTTGGCATTTATAATATATAAAAAGAAATTTCTGTTAAAGGTCATTATTTTCCCATCATATAGTATAAGAATTATGAAAACTACACGTAAAGTTATGATATTATTTTTATTAATCATATTTGTGTTAGGATTATTTGCTACAATGTATTTTAAACCAAAAATTATTAATAAAAAAGCAAATATCGAGAACATGGACTCATCACCCGATTCTTCATGTCCTGATATGCTAGTAAAAAAAGGGCATGCTTTAGCACTTTATAATACAAAAAAGCCAACTGTTGAAGGGAGTAATCCTATATTATTTGAAAGTTTAGATGAATATATTGAATTCGTAAGAGAACAAGAGTCTAAAGGTATGAATTGTCCTGTACTTTATTTACAAGAAGAAGTAAATACTCAAGGTGAGAACGTTTATCGTATGCGTCCTAGTCCATTTGATTTACAAGGTGGTTTATCCGCGTCAAATGATAATTCTAACATAGTAAATGTGTCTGACGCAAACCGTATGAATTATCCATATAATAAAGATAATTATCCAGGTTTCGACCCTGAAGGTCAATATGTTGGCATTTACACCAACTTGGACGCAATTCACGATTCAACTAAAAATACAGTGACAAGTGATAATCCGATGGACCCAAATTGGGGTGGTATTGAATATACACGAAATGCGATTGAGTCTGGTAAATACGCTGATAGAGAAATAACTCGACCAGTGTTTGGAAAAGGACCTAATGTTGCATTTTTTAAGGAATTACCAAGTAACATAGAAAAACCACTCGATGTTCTATAAATATATGACTTTGAATCATACCATATATTTATGTAGATGTAGATGTAGATGTACTTTCAGTTTCTACGTCTGGTTTAGAGTATAGCAAATATTGACGAATGTTCTCAATAGACGTTTTACTAATTTTTCGTGTTTTACCATTAGATGTAACAGTTAATTCATCTATACATTGTGGGTTCGCCTGTATTTGTTGTATAAAATCATTGAATGATTTAAAATGATTCATGATAGCAATGGCTGTTATCGAACTAATACCGGGTATTTGGCATAATATAATTTCACCAATATTTTCAGGTGTTACATTTTCCTTTTTTACTTTTTTAACTACCGAGCAATAATTACTACTAGACGGTGTGGTTGAGGTTTGTTCTGCATTAGTGTTGTTAGTTTGTAATTCTTGGTCTCTTAAACGTAATGTACCCGCAAAATTAGGGGTTAGATAATATGGTATATGTCCTTTGCCAAACTCACGTTCTATTTTATCAGCTGTATAAATTAACCATTCTGCTGTTTCATCTACAGTAGCTGTTTTATAAACACTAAAGCCTTTAAAAAAATGTAAAGAAGTCATGGAAGAATACACTATTTTCTTTTCCAGAGGTGTTCTAATTTGTGATAATAACCCTTCTAATAAATATACTACTGAATGTAATGGAAACCCAGACGAATGAATAAGTCTATATGATTGTTCTTCATATCTACCGTCTTTGATAGATGCTAGTAAATCCGTATATGTTTTGCGTTCGATTAACATAACTTTCTTACCTTCATCCGTTTGAATGAGAATATCTCCCAAAGGTAATACTTCTTTTTCTAATATTACAAATGATGGTGTTTTCATACAGCTTAATTTATCATCTAGTCGTTCATACAGAGCATGTTCTCGTTCATCTACTGTGATTTTCATGATAATAAGAATATAATAACTATGATAACTTTATTATATTGTTTTGAATGTATATAATTTAACGCCAAACCAATGGACTCATTCCGATAGGACGGGAAGGCTTAGCGAAAGGGTACACATTGGAAGAAACTTTTGTAAGACCGGGGCCGGAATAACGAACACCGTTAGAAACACCACCAATATGGACGGCAGCGTATGCGTCCGTACCTACTTGATGAGCAAGCCCCGCTTTCTTGTTTCCTCCACCAGTATCCCGATTAGCGATACTTGATATAGCTGACACTCTTTTAGTAGCACTTAATACCATAATTATATATTTACTAAATATTTTTATTATTTATTAAATATCATAAATAAACAATATAACGCACAATAATTTATATATCGGCTGTATATGCGTCGAGATTTGCTTGAGCGGTGTCTACCTTTGCCTGCTCGGCAGCAACCAATCCACCATGGGGTGCGACAGCAGCACGTGCGTCAATAATTGCCTGTAAAGCAGCAATTGCGTCAGTCTCTGCCTGAGTCTGTGGGTCGATAGCAGCCAATGTGTCTATCTTACCTTGAATAGCAGCGTCATTATCATCAGCCGTAACAGTAACATTTTCTAAAGCATCAGCCGTAGCAATTTTTGAAACAACTAACGCATCAGCCTCAGTCTGTGCTTTCAGGGCTTTATTTAAATAGTACATAGCAATTTTAAGTTTATTCTTTAACATGGCTTTTGGACCTTGTAAGAAAATTAAATTGCTGGATGTATTACGGAAAGCAACACTAATAGATGCTTCGCGACCAATTTGATAAGGAAGACCAGCCTTCTTGCTTCCTCCACCAGTATCCTGATTAACAATACTTGCTATGTGAGTTGTTCTTTTGGAACCACTTAGTACCATAATTTATATATTAACTAAATATTATATTTGACATTCAATATATAATATTATATCGAAACCATATAAACGTAAATCATTATAATGGTATATAAGATTCATTTTATTCAAAAAATAAAATGAATATCGATGAAGACATCCGAATTGAAAACAACATAAATGGCGTAGAAACATACATATTTGACCCATATAATCCCCTAAATAAAGTTATTACTGATGATGATATTAAGACCATACTATCACAATATGGCATAAATGCTAATATTTTTAATTCTATGTTATATAAAAGGGCGTTCGTTCATCGTTCTTACATCAAACGCCCTGATATTGAAAATGAATATAACAATATTACTATAGTCCAACAACCAGATGATTGTTTACCATTATATACTAAATCAAACGAACGATTAGAGTTTGTTGGCGATGGAGTATTAGAGTGTATAACAAAATATTATTTATACAAACGCTTTCCAAAAGAAAACGAAGGATTTATGACAGAAAAGAAAATAGCATTGGTAAAAAACGAATCGATTGGTAGAATCGCATACGAAATGGGACTGCATAAATGGCTAATTATTTCTAAACACGCGGAAGCCAAACAAACTAGAACGAATCTAAAAAAACTAGGATGTTTATTTGAGTCCTTTATTGGAGCTATGTTTTTAGATTTTAATAAGATATCCGTTCATGATGACGAAAATTGGTTTAAAGATTTATTTACAACTGGTCCTGGGTTCCAAATGGTACAAGTATTTGTAGAAAATGTATTTGAAAAACATGTGGATTGGATTAATTTAATAAAGAATGATGATAACTATAAGAATATTTTACAGGTAAAGATTCAAAAGGAGTTTAAAGTAACACCTCATTATATGGAAGTTAAGGAACATGACACCGAAGTAGGATATCATATGGGTGTATATCTATGTTTGGGGCAACCTATTCATACGGTGAATCCAAGTATGTCGATACCTATTACACAATTTAATCAATATACAGATATACATCAACATATGTCACAATATAATCGTATTTTTGTATTTATGGGTGAAGGTATTCACAAGATAAAGAAAAAGGCCGAACAAATAGCTTGTGAAGATGCTATTCATAAATTAAACAAATTCTAGGTAAAACAATGAATCATAGATAAACAAAATAAATATATAATTTGTATTGTTACTATATACATATTATAAGGTAATGAGTGTTCCGAATACATATTTAGAACTATTACAAACAAAGGTAATACCTAATACACAAACCGGAATAAAAATAAATTTTAATAAAGAACCTATAATAGTTGAACCTATTTCGGAGGAAAAAGATGAAAAACTTATTCAAGATAAAGAATTCAAATCAAAAGCAGTTGCTATTTTAGATAAACGTCGTAGTTCTACAATTAATCGTGATATCGTATTGGATAAATTACGAAAGCAAGATGTGTTTGCTGTAAAACCTCGTCCTAGTCCTGCTGCTATTTTAGATGTGTATATACCAAAGGAACTTCCCACCCCTCAAATTATTGATATAGAAACTAAGATAGATAAACCTGTTGAATTTCAAGAAACAGCTCCTCTTTCTGATGAAGAACCAATTGAGATACCAGAAATACCAGAACAGACAACTGAGGAAGAAGTGTTTGATATACCTTCTGAACGCGTTATCACTCCTCCACCTGCCATTGATAAAGAATTACAAACCATTACTCAATTAACAGAATTGGAAGAACCCGCCAAATTTGAAACTGAAATCCAGGAAGAAAAAGTAGAAGAAATAATTAAAGAACCAAAGAAACGTGGAAGAAAACCGAAAGAAAAGGTTATTATAGAAAAACCAGAAGAGGGCGTTGATGTAGATTTAACCACAGCAATAATACGAACACAAACGGTTGCGGATAGATTACCAAAAGAACGTGAAAAAAATATTATTGTTGCACCACCTTATTACATGAATAATCGAAAATTATTTATTCAGAAATTAAATACACTGTTACAACCAAGAGAACAGGAATTACGTGATTCAGATGAAGTGGTTAGTTGCGATAATCGTAGTGATTCAACTGAATTCACCTTGTTATCTCATCAACGAATTGTTCGTGATTATTTGAATTTATATACCCCTTATCGAGGATTGTTATTATACCATGGTCTCGGTTCAGGTAAGACATGTACTTCCATTGCTATAGCAGAGGGTATGAAAAGTAATAAACAGGTATTTGTATTAACACCTGCTTCCTTAAAAATGAATTTTTTAAGTGAAATGAAGAAATGCGGTGATGATATGTATAAAAAGAATCAATATTGGGAATTTATCTCGATTGATGGTAATCCTGAATATTTGGCAATATTGTCAAAAGCATTATCATTATCACTCGATTTTGTTCGTAAAAACAGAGGTGCTTGGTTAGTAAATATTAACAAAGAATCAAATTATGCGGATTTATCATCTGATGATAAGACGTCTGTTGATTTACAATTAAATGAAATGATACGTGCAAAATACAAAGATATTAACTATAATGGATTAAATATGAATATTATAAACAAACTGACTGATAATCTGACACGAAATCCTTTCGATAATTCAGTGGTTATTATTGATGAAGCACATAATTTTGTAAGTAGAATTGTCAATAAAATCAAGCAAAAATCGTCTATTTCATACATATTGTACGATTATTTAATGAAAGCAACAGATGTACGTATTGTGCTTTTATCTGGCACACCCATTATTAATTATCCGAATGAGATTGGTATATTGTATAATATTTTGCGAGGTTATATTAAAACTTGGACGATGACAATCAATGTGAAAACCTCTCAGAAGATAGACACAAATGGGATTTTAGATATGTTTGATAAAGCTGGATTAAAAACACATGATTTTGTAGAATATAGTGGTAACCGTTTAACAATCACCCGTAATCCTTTTGGATTTATTAACGCAAAAAAACGTGGTGCTCTAAAAGGCACTAAGCGTGAACGTGTTATACCAGACAATACAAAAACTAGAAAAATTAAGGGAGGTGAAGGTGAAAGCTTTCAAAGATATGACGGTGTTAGATTGGATGAAACTGGTAATATGAGCGATTCTGACTTTTTGAAAAAGGTATTACAAATTCTTAACAAAAATGGTCTAGAAGTGCAAGAAAAGAATATTGATATACAATTAAACAAGTGTTTACCAGATTCGTCGGATGACTTTTTGAAAACATTTGTAAATGAGGAAACCGAACAAGCACAAAATATCAATTTATTCCAAAGACGTATATTAGGCTTAACCTCTTATTTTAGAAGCGCCCAGGAGAATTTACTTCCTTCCTTCGTACAAACTGAAAATGGAGATAACTATCATGTAGTGTATAATGAAATGAGCGACCATCAATTTGGTGTTTATACAAAGATTCGCAAAGAAGAAGCTGATAGAGAGAAAGCCGCCAAGAAACGAAAGAAAACACAACAGGGCTCAGAGGAATTGTTTAGTATTTCATCTACCTATCGCATTTTCTCTCGTGCTGCTTGTAATTTTGTATTCCCGGATGAGATCGAACGTCCAATTCCTACTAAAAATGTCGATAATATGAATGAAAATGATATGGATGTCATCCCCCAAGAAGGTATCCAAGATGTAGACCCATACTCAAATATAGATGACGAAGTTGGAGATAAAATAGATATTGAAAATTATACGAAACGTATAGAAATATCTCTTTCAAAGTTAAATGCAATTGATAATGAAACAAATAAACATAAATATCTGACTAGTGAAATGTTAACACAATTAAGTCCGAAATTTTTACAAATTCTAGAGAACTTAACAAACCCAGATAAGGTCGGATTACATTTGGTATATAGCCATTTCAGAACAATGGAGGGTATTGGTATTCTTCGATTGATTTTATTAGCAAATGGATTTGCTGAATTTAAACTAAAAAAGTCATCCGATGACTGGGAGATTATCGAAAATGAAAATGATATTGGTAAACCGAAGTTTGCTTTATATACAGGTACTGAAACATCCGAAGAAAGGGAAATTATACGTAATGTTTATAACGGTGATTGGAAATTTGTTCCTGTAAACGTGGCTAATAAATTAAGAGAGACTTCTGAAAATAACATGTATGGAGAAGCAATTAAAATATTTATGATTACATCTTCAGGTGCTGAAGGTATTAATTTAAAGAATACTCGTCACGTTCATATTGTAGAACCTTATTGGCATATGGTTAGAATAGACCAAGTTGTCGGACGTGCTAGACGTATTTGTAGTCACCAAGATTTACCAGAAGAGTTACGCACTGTAGAGGTGTTCTTATATGTAACTAAACTCAATCAAGAACAAAAAACTAGTGACAAGAATATTGAATTACGTATTCGAGATGTTAGTCGAATTGATAAAGAAACTCCTGTAACTACTGATGAAACGTTATATGAAATAGCAAGTATTAAACAGCGAATTAATAATCAAATTTTACAAGCGGTCAAGGAAACCGCAGTCGATTGTAATATTTACGCACGCACATCGAAATCAAATGATAATCCTATGGTATGTTATGGTTATGGAAAAATCGAATCTAACGCGTTTTCTTATTATCCTTCATTTGAAATTGATAAACGTCAAAAAGAAGGATTGGACGTAGCAAGAATAACATGGGACGTTCAAAAGGTGAATATTCAAGGTACGGATTATGCATTAAAAAAAAATACAATGGAATTATATGATTATAAAACTTATAATGAAGCTTTAACTAACCCTAATGTAGAACCAGCTCGTGTAGGTAAATTATCCAAAGTAGACGGACACTATAAAATTATCATGTAATATGATTTATGATAAAATGTCCCAGATTGTTTGGTCGTTATCGTTAGCACGAATGACATGAAATTCTCAAATTTGTCTTCGAGAATCATCCATTTCGTATCTTATTCGATTGTGTATATTTTGTCTTTTACTATCAACTACCTTCATTAATAGACGCGTTCTGTTGAAGATTTCATAGCATTTAGTATTTGATTTTTCTTTTTGTTGGACGTAGTAAACATATTCCATATTTATATGTTCCTGTGACATATCAGCATAGTTGAAGTTAGGTACTTTTTTCTTGATTTCATTTATTAGTTGATATATATCACCAACATTATTGGTGTCGGCAAGATTTTCATCATACGCGTCTTTAAATGTTGTTGTATAACCTTCTGGAATACATTTATGTAATGCTGTCTGTAATTGTTCGAGTGTTTCGATAATAAGTGGATACTTATAATATCCATTATTATCATATGTTCCTGTGTTTTTATCATCTATTGTCAAATCATCCATTGTTAATGGTTCTATATTGCTTATTAGACTAGTTTCGTCATCGGAATCTTCGTCATCGGAATCTTCGTCATCGGAATCTTCATCGCTGTCTTCAATATTAACTTGTTCTTCTCTTAGTTCATTACGGCAATAAGGACATTTAGAATTGTATTGTGTTGATTTCATAATACAATTGAAACAAAAGTTGTGACCGCATGGTGTTACACATTTGTTGGTCTCACCAATTAAATCGTAACAGATAACACATTCCATCTTTCAACAATAGTATTGTTTGTTTTATCATTCGTTATTATGTACTAGAATACTATTTAGTTATTCAATTTTACACGCTTGCTATTTTTTTAATGACTAAATGACAGCTTAATGGTAAAGTTAACGCACCCGAAGATTCATCAACTTTTAGACCACCCGATGGTGCACTAATTGGATTATTAATACTTAAAATAGAATCAACATCAGGCGGAGTGGTAATAATAGATACACCATATAGAAGGCCTCCACCTGGTTTACCAACCGTAGTAGGAACTAATTCATTTCCATTTAATACAATCAATAGCTCTCCAGTGTTATTGGTGGTTACAGTAAATATAACTTCAAAAACACTACTTGGAGGTAATACAAATTCACTCGGACTAGTACCTTCTTTACGTTGTATAGAACCAAATGGATTTACGGCAGGACTTGGAAATTTTACAGACCCACCTGGTGGAATATCATCCGGGTTATCATTAATCCCAGATTGACTCATTTGACCGTAAAAATCCGCAAAATCTACCAAAAAACATGAACCAGTATCACCTTTCTCGCCAGTAGGTCCAGTATCACCTTTCTCTCCGGTGTCACCTTTCTCTCCCGTGTCACCTTTCTCTCCAGTGTCACCTTTATCACCAGTAGGACCAGTGTCACCTTTATCACCATCTGTTCCATTTGTTCCATCTTTTCCATCTTTTCCATCTTTTCCATCTTTACCATCACTACCATCACTACCATTTTCACCTTTTGGTCCGGTAGCACCGTCTTGCCCGTCACAACCATCACGTCCATTAAATCCATCACGACCTCTACTTCCAGTGGGTCCTACCGGTCCTTCCGGTCCTTCCGGTCCAACCGAACCTGTAGGACCTGTTTCACCATCTTTACCATCACAACCATCTTTACCGTCTTTACCATCAGTACCATCACGTCCATCGATTCCATCACAACCATCTTTACCATCGCGACCATCAATACCATCACAACCATCTTTTCCATCACGACCATCGCGACCGTCCTCTCCATTCTTTCCATCTTTTCCATCAATTCCATCACGTCCATCGCGACCATCAATACCATCACAACCATCTTTTCCAGGCCATCCATCTCTACCAGGTCTACCATCCTTTCCATTTTCGCCATCTTTTCCATCCTTTCCGTCACGTCCATATTTACCTACTTTAATCACTTTTTTACAACTACTCGATTTTTTAGCGATACAATTATTTTTCGAGTAACAATAACTACATTCTTTATTAGAATATTTGTCACAAACACAGTAAACCTCGTCACAATCAGACATTTTTATATTATAAATAATATATACTAAATATTACAATATTATTTATACTAACTAAATAATCCGCATGAATATCAGTGTGAAAATTGTATAGTAGATACAAAAATACACAATCAACTTTACTGGTTTAATTTTATTATATACTAATACAATATCTATTTACGATATTTGTCATATTTATATTTTTCTTTGTATCTACTACAATCACATCTCTCTTTGTATCTGTCACATTTACAACATTCTCTATATTTACAGATATCTTTGCGTTTACATTTATCGCATTTATGATGTTCTTTACATCTATCGCATTCACACCTTTCTTTATATCTATCACATTTACATATTTCTTTGCGTTTACATTTAACACATTCACACCTTTCTTTATATCTATCACATTTACATATTTCTTTGCGTTTATCACATTCACAGTATTCTTTTGGAACGTTGTATTTTTTCATTTTATGACAGTCGTTACATACGTAAATAGGTATATACGGTTTATCAAATATACTACCATACCGTTCATCATCAGAATTGTATATTAAATACTCATCAACAGAAATAATCGAATTCGACATATTATACAATCTAAATACATATTAACCTAAATATGCTGTGGTAATGCTGTTGTAAAGTAATAATGTAAATACAACCCTACATTATTATTTTTGTAAAATACACTTAGAATCTTTTACGTTGAATATCTCCTTGCGACAAGATATACCAATGATCTTCGACATAGTCAACAGTGGTAAAGTAATC
>Ga0181566_10001968_pt1 | contig 17007 bp, 14 predicted proteins | sample 101ome_15_FD_133762 | JGI IMG/M metagenome (GOLD analysis project Ga0181566, IMG submission 133762) | Coastal salt marsh microbial communities from the Groves Creek Marsh, Skidaway Island, Georgia - 101402AT metaG (megahit assembly) | ecosystem: Environmental > Aquatic > Marine > Intertidal...
TCAAAAAAACCTATCCCTTTAAGCATATAAAAAAACAGCTCTATTGGTGGACAACCCAATTCAAGATACTGCGGGGTGCCCGGGCTGTATGTTTCACTACTATAGAAGAGGAGCTGCTTGGAAAAAATACCTTTTTCCCTAACCATTTTCGTGCCGTGGTCACAGGGTTGGGAGTAGGGTCGCCTCCTGGAGATGAAGAAGACCAAATAAGAAAATTTTTACAAAGATTTCCTCAGGCAAGGAATCGAAAAATCCTGATTTACCTTGGGCGCTTCCATCCTAAAAAAGGAGTGGATGACCTGTTGCACTCCTGGAAGAACAGGCAGGCGAAGGACAAGGAGTTACTCCTTTTAGCTGGACCACTGGAAGAGAAAAGTTCCTGGATAAATTATTTACAAAGCTTGTCAGATGGGGATGGCTCTATTCTTTGGAGTGGGATGCTGGATGGGGATGAAAAGTGGGGAGCCCTCCGCACGGCCAATGCGATGATCTTACCCTCGCACCAGGAAAATTATGGAATGGTCGTTGCGGAAGCTTGCTCCGTAGGTCTCCCCGTTTATTTAACGGATAAGGTAAACCTCTGGCGGGAGATTGTTGATGCAGGTGCAGGTGAGGCACAAGCCGATGGTTTGAGTGGGGTGCAAACGCTGGTTAACTCGTGGCAAAGCATGGAAGGTACGGGTTACCGTCTGGCCGCTTTAAAATGTTTCGAGGAGCGGATGCATGTCCGGTGCACCAGCCAAAATCTACTCGGCCTGATGGGCGAAAAGAGATTGTGAGAATAACGATTGTTCAGGGAGCGTTTCTCCCCGTCCCTCCTTTGCGTGGTGGAGCCATTGAGAAAGCTTGGCAAGGGTTGGGAGAAGCTTTTGTCAAGGCCGGGCATGAAGTAACCCATATCTCCCGCCTTTGTGATGGATTACCAAGGAATGAAAAGATTCGTGGAGTTTTTCATATCCGTGTGACTGGGGCAGAAGCAACCACTCAACCAGTGGGGTTAAAATTACGCGAACTTCTCTATGTCTTAAGGGTGAGAAAAATTCTACCTCCGGCCGATATTCTGGTAACCAACGCCTTCTGGGCACCGATCATCTACCCCAAGGAAAAGTATGGCAAATTATATGTTCATGTGGGCAGGTTTCCTAAGGGTCAGATGAAATTTTATAACAAAGCAACCCGGCTACAGGCCCCGAGTCAGTCCGTCGGTCGAGCCATATCTGCTGAACTTAGCGAACTCGATGATCGCGTGCGTTGTATTCCCTATCCTTTGCCCGATTTTGAACCCCATGAATTCCCAATTTATGATCGTCCAAAACGGGTACTTTATGCGGGAAGGATCCATCCTGAAAAAGGAGTGCTGGAACTGGTCCAGGCATGGCTGAGGTTGCCTGAAGAGATTAAACAAAAATGGGCCCTTAGACTCGTTGGGCCATGGAGGAAGGACCAAGGGGGTGGCGGGTCTAGATATTTGCAAAAAATAAGGGACATAGGCGGATCAAATGTGGAGATTCAAGAACCAATTTTTGATCAAAAAATATTATCCGAGGAGTATAAGAATGCCCAAGTGTTTGTGTATCCATCTATGGCGAGGAGGGGGGAAACCTTTGGCCTAGCCGTTTTAGAAGCGATGAACTGTGGGTGCGTGCCCGTAGTTTCACCACTGGATTGTTTTCAGGATTTTGTTTTACCGGGAAAAAATGGAATCTTTCTGGATCAAAATGAAAAAAACTTGGTAACCGGTCTCGTCAAAACCTTGCAAAATGTGCTGCTCTCTTGCCCGCTGGATGAATGGAGCAAGCAAGCTTATCTAACGACCCAAAAATATGAGATGGGTTTAATTGCAGAACGGTTCCTTGATGATTTCCGGGCAATTATTTAACTCAATCATTTTTATAATTAACAAGAAAATGCTTGGTTCAAATAGGAGGCAAAGATAATATCAATGGATAATGCAAAGCCGCCAAGTTTTGATTGTTTCAGTGCTTTTACTTTTTGGATTGGTCGGATTTTACACCTTTTCTTCTAAGGACTTACATCTTACCAAAGACCTTGATGCCAAGCCGAATGACTTGATTCCGAAATCCTTGTTGAACCCCCAAGGTAAGGAAGTGTCTTCGGGAATTTTGAAAGGCAAATATGTGGGGCTGTATTTCTCGGCGAGTTGGTGTGGCCCGTGTCGTTCATTCACTCCAAAGTTGATCGACTTTCGCAATAAACATGTCGAAAAATTTGAAGTGATTCTTATAGGGGGAGATGGCACATCCAAAGATCAAATGAACTATGTCAAAAAGTATCAAATGCCTTGGCTGTCGATGGTCAATCAATCTGATAAAGCCAAGCAGGCAAATAAGAATCTTGATGTAGAATTTATACCCTACCTGGTTATCTTAGATCCTAATGGGAATGTGGTGAGCAAGGATGGGGTAAAAGAAGTGCGATCTTTAAAAAATAAGGCAATGGATTTATGGCAATCCAAGCATCAAGGCATCTGAGTTTTAGCTTTGGTTGAGGATTTTGTTTGCCCGATTATATTCGAACGGGTATCCCGGCCTCCTTCATGACCTGTTTTGTTTCAGGTATGGTGTACTCACCAAAGTGAAAAATACTGGCGACCAGAACTGCGCTGGCTTTCCCCTTTAAGATACCTTCTGCCATATGGGTTGGATTGCCTACTCCACCCGATGCAATGACTGGTACTTCAACCGCCTCACTTATGGTCCGGGTAAGGGAAAGGTCATACCCTTGCTTTGTCCCATCACAATCCATGCTGGTGAGGAGGATTTCTCCTGCTCCCCGCTGAACCACTTCTTGGGCCCATTCCACCGCGTCTAACTTCGTGACCTTGCGTCCGCCATGGGTGTAAACCAACCACCCTGAACCATCCTTCCTCTGCTTTGCATCTATAGCCACTACGATACATTGGTTTCCAAAGGTAGATGCGGCTTGATTTACTAGCGAAGGGTCTAGGATTGCTGCGGTATTAATACTGACCTTGTCTGCACCAGCAAGTAGCATAGACCGGATATCTTCGAGCTTCCTAATTCCCCCGCCAACGGTTACGGGCATAAAGCAAGTTGCCACAGTTCGCTCCACGACATCTCGCATGGTTTCGCGTTCATCACTGGATGCGGTGATATCTAAAAAAACCAGTTCGTCTGCCCCTTGCTTTTCGTAGGCTTGGGCAACTAATACTGGATCTCCGGCATCCCTTAGCTCTTTGAATTTTACTCCTTTTACCACCCGACCATTGTCGACATCAAGGCAGGGAATGATTCTTGCAGACAGCATGAGCGAAGGAAGGGAAATTCTATGGTAAGCCTCCCAGCTTCAGGGTTCTAATACAAGCCACACCAACAACGAATTATTCGTCTGCAAATGCGACATCTGGTTCGTAAGAGAGGATAAGTTTGTATTGCTGGCCAGGACGCATGATCAAAGCATGATCACGGGCAAGGTATTGAATGTAATGTACATTGCCAGCGTATCCACGGTAATCTGGGTTTTCAGAAACTGTTTCAAAGGCCGACCAACTCGCCTGGAAGTCATCGACCACTACATTGGCCCGTAAACCTTCTGGGCCTTGACGCAAAGTGGTCCCGAGGCGGTGAGTGGAGTGGGGAGAGCCAATCACAAGGGCCAAACGCATACGATCTAAGGAAATCGGGTTCTTAACTTGGAAAACGAATTCAGAGGAAACCTTACCATCGCCAAATGTCCATTGAACTTGGCAGCTACCAATTCCGTTGGCAAAAGAACCATCGGTCCGAACAAGTTCAGGTTGATTGAAACGTAAGTAAAGGGATTTCTTGAGACCAATTCCGGTGACACAGTTCTTGCCATAGAAAGAGGGTATCACAATATCTTTCCCAAAAGTAAGTTCAGGGAGCATTACCGGGAGGTATTTATTGACCGTCCAATCAAAAATTCCAGAACAATGTGGAAAGGCAAGGTTATCGGAAGTGGGATTCGGTCCAGGACCAATCAAAGGAAGTTGATATTGTACTCCCAAGTTTTCATCCCGGTACATGAAGAGACCGTGCTCCATCCGGTGAGTCTTGTTAAAGGGCACGAAGCGTCCACCGGTCGCCGATCTTTGCGGAGCCGCCACCGACATGGAGCCTCCAATTACTTTGGCCAAGCGAGACCATTGGCAAAGGTAGCGGGCAGCATCAAAATTTGCCATGCGGGTGGTGTGGTTAGGAACGGTGTTTCTTTCATCGTCCCTAATAACCAGCTCCCCGTTTTCTTGGTCCAGGTAGGTTACGAAGAAATATTGGAACAACCGGCGAAGTGTCTCCAGGTAAAGGGCATGTTTCTCTGGAGAGATCCATTGGTCGCGCATGGCTTGTAAAACTAAGCTTATGCAATGTAATTGACCATAAGCACCTACCGAACGGCCATAGGACCAACCGAGCCCGTCCTGACGGGCCATATCTGGAATAAGCTTGAGGTAGCGTTCCGCAAAAGTGCGCAGTTTGGGTAGCTTTCTGTCCTTTAGATGTACATTGGCATGAAGTTGCAAGGCTTGCCGGATAAAAATAAAGGAGAGAAGACCGTAAAGGTCATAAACGCCATGGGTGCCTTGGGGGTGGTCGTTACAAAACCCACCCGTGCCTTGCGATTCTATCCGTTCAACAAACCGGTCAATCACTTTTCCAGTTTCGTCTTTTTTGGTGAGACCAAAACTAAAGCGAGCAACCGATTTGGCGACATTGAAAGCTTGAAAGTGATCCTCGTGGTCGCTTCTGGCAAGCAGGCATTGATCCAGTTGTTCGCGAGTCGGGTCGGTCAACCTTTCCCAGACCGCATTTCGTTCCTTGGATGCACCAAATGAGAGAAGACCAAGGGCCGCATAGGCAAGACCATTTTCGTGCGAGTCTTCGTTGTAGGCTTGTTGGGTAATACACCGTGCGGAGAGGTCAAACAGGTCGTGACCTTCGAGTTCCACATCACCAGAAGCACGGAAATACTCACCGATGGCCAGCGCGGCATGGCCAGGTTCGTCTGCACGGGAAGTCTCGCCAGAGGCAGGAGTGACGGTGCCGTCTGGGTTTAAATGCTTGAGATTATTGCCGAGTAGGGACCTCGCCAGGTCCAGGCATTGGTTCGAAAAATTCTGCATGAAGTTACCGGTGCGTGGAAATGGAAATAAAAGGCTTAAAAATGCGGATTATAGTAAATGTTGTCAACGCGTTATCCTGTCTTTATCAGGTCGAGGAACTCTTGGTTATTCTTGGTCTTTGTCATTCGTTCGAGCAAGGTCTCTGTGGCATCAATTACTTTCATGGGGGACATCGCACGGCGAAGAAAGGATGTCTTCTCCAAAACCTTGGGATCGAGCAGATCTTCTTCTTTTCGGGTTCCGGAAGATGCGAGGTTGAGGGCAGGCCACAGTCGTAGTTCAGCAATTTTTCGATCAAGAACAATTTCGCTGTTACCGGTACCCTTGAATTCCTGAAAGATCAATTCATCCATTTTGGAACCGGTTTCAACCAATGCGGTTGCCACGATGGTCAGCGAACCTCCTTCTTCAGAATTTCGGGCAGAGGAAAAAATCTGCCTGGGTTTTTCCAGGGCACGGACATCCAACCCGCCCGTCATGGTACGGCCGCTTTTACCAGATGCCGCATTGTAGGCTCGGGAGAGTCGGGTAATGGAATCCATGAGTAAAATAACATCCTTTTTATTTTCTACCAGACGCTTAGCTCTTTCAATGGCGAGCTCTGCCATACGCAGGTGACTTTTGACTTCTTCATCGTTGGAGGATGCAAAAATTTCTGCAGGTACAGTTCTGCGGAAATCAGTGACTTCCTCGGGTCGTTCGTCCACCAATAAAACCATGAGGTGACAATCTGGATGGTTCTCCTCAATCCCCTTGGCGATATCGTGCAGTATGGTGGTTTTACCTGCCCGAGGCGGGGCGACAATTAAACTTCTCTGGCCCTTACCAATAGGGCAGAATAGATCAAGCACGCGAGTGGTCATCCTGCCATCTTTACTCTCAAGGCTTAGCTTTTCTTTAGGCTGGATTGTGGTGAGTTGATCAAACCTAAACAGGGCTTTACGGTCTTTTAAAGAAAGGCCATCGACCGTGTGAATGAATTTTACTTTGGGACTTGGCCGGTTCCCGTGTTGCACGCCATCAGCCTGAATAAATGAGCCTTTTTTGAGTTTGAATCGCCGGATTAATTCTTTGGGCAAAAAAGGATCGTTGGGAGTGGTTTTACCTCCGCGTGCAGGATCCAGTAAAACGCCAGATTTATTCTCGTTGATGTCCAACAATCCTTCAACCTGAAGGGTATTGGACTCAGTAGGTTCATTTTCGCTCATGCTGAGTGAGAGGGTTAGCTCAGTCTAAAAAACTGAATTAAGAGTTGGGGGAGACAAGATTGACTTATCGAAATAGAACGAATGCGTTCTAATATTTCGATCAAATGGGCAATCGTTTTATAAGTCAACCATGGAAAGCGGGAATAGGTTGGTTCTTTGAAAATTTACTGCTATAGGATATCTGAAAATGAAAAATTTTTATATTACTACGGCGATTGATTATGCCAACGGCTCTCCTCATCTAGGCCATGCTTACGAAAAAATACTTGCGGATGTAATTGCCCGAGTGAAGCGCCTAGGAGGTGCCCAGACAAAGTTTGTCACTGGGTTGGATGAGCATGGACAGAAAGTTCAACAGGGTGCAGATGCTGAGGGAATCGACCCCCAAATAAGGTGTGATCGAATCGCCGAAGAATTCCAAGACATACTCAATAAACTCAATATTTCGAATGATGATTACATTCGAACCACCGAATCCCGTCATAAAAAAGTGGTCACTGAGCTTTTGCAAAATTTGTTTGATGCAGGCGAGATTTATCAAGCGGAATACGAAGGATTTTATTCCACACGTGCCGAACAGTTTCTTCAGGAAAAAGACAAAGTGGATGGCGACTGGCCCGAAATTTTTGGAGAGGTAACACGCATCACCGAGAAGAATTATTTTTTCAAACTCAGCAAATATCAGGACTGGTTAATTGATCATATAGAAAGCACACCCGGTTTTATACAGCCAGAATTTAGGAAATCCCAAGTTTTGGAATTTCTTAAGGAGCCTTTGAATGACCTTTGTATTTCCCGGCCACTGGAAAGATTGTCCTGGGGCATACCTCTTCCTTTTGATCCCCAATATGTGACTTATGTCTGGTTCGATGCATTGGTCAACTACATCAGTGTCGCCGGTTATGGGGAAGAGGAATTTAGAGATAATTGGCCAGCCGATGTTCATGTGATTGGCAAAGATATCCTCGCTCCTCCCCACGCGGTCTACTGGCCGATTATGCTCAAGGCATGTAATCTGGCTATGCCCAAACAAATCTTGGCCCATGGTTGGTGGACGACATCTGGGGCCAAGATGTCCAAAAGTACCGGGGAGACTGTGAGTCCTCTGGCTCTGGCTGATCAATATGGTGCAGATGCTTTTCGTTTTTTTGTGATGAGGGAAATGACTGTTGGTCAGGATGCAGAATTTTCCCTTGAACGGTTTTCCTCCCGTTATAAGGGGGAGTTGGGCAATGATCTCGGAAACTTGGTTAGCCGGTTGGTGCATATGTGCCACCAGTATTTTGACGGATGTGTACCCTCTCAGGAATTATCCGAAGACTTGGAAAAAGCCCTACATAAAAAGTGGCAGGAATCCTCCTCGAAAGTTTTGCAATTCTATGAAACCTACCAGTTTCACTTGGCCATGGAGGAAGCGATTGGTTTTGTTCGTGCAATTAATAAGTACGCCGATCAAAGATCGCCATGGAAGTTGGCAAAGTCGGAAGACGAAGGGGATAAGAAGGCCCTCGCAACCAGTCTAGCGACAATGCTGGAGGGGTTACGCTTGGCTAATGAACTGCTTGCCCCAGTCATGCCTGGTGTGCATCTAAAAGTTGCTGAATGCTTGAAGCAGGAAGCCACAACTCAATGGAGTGGTAGACTCGATTGGGGAGACCGGATGAATGGGGTTATCTTAGGTCAGAAAATGATCCTTTTTCCCCGGGATTGAATTTATTTTGATTGGGAGGTTTCAGGATTACTCCCATCCGTGGTCTGTTCAACGACTCGAACCTCGGCCAAGCCGATACTCGTTTCATCCGCTTCGAGAATCGTGACATCTAAATTCCTGAGTTTTAAGGACTCTTGAACTTCAGGGATCTTCCCAAACTCCTGTGTAATTAAACCACCAAAACTGGTTACTTCTTCTTGATCTTCCTCGATGCCCAGTTCTTCGGGTAATTCGTGCAAGGGAGTCAGGCCGGATATTTTCCAGCAATTCTCATTCAATTGTTCGATATCTGTTTCATCTGTATCAAACTCGTCTTGAATTTCTCCGACCACTTCTTCCAAAATATCTTCCAGGGTAATGACACCATCGACCCCGCCAAACTCATCACCAACAAGGGCCATGTGTACCTTCCATTTCATCATCTTCCTCAAGGCTAGGGGTAGGGGATCCTCTGCGGAAAGCATGGCAGGTGCCTTGGTGATCGAGCGTAGGGAAAGTTGGGTCGAATCTTCGTCGAGCAAACGAAAAGCATTTTTAACATGGATGATCCCTAGGCAATGGTCCAAATCTCCTTCGCACAAGGGCAAGCGGGTATGTCCACAGGACTTGGCAATTTCTAAGTTTTTTTCGAACCCATCTTCTACATCCAGAATCTGTACTTGCTTGCGGGATACCATGATGTCCTGGACCTTCAACTGGCCCATTTCTAATGTATTTCCGACAATTTCGGCAATGTCTGGGTCCAAATTTGAGCCCTCCCTTGACAAGGTACGAATGTGATCGGCTACTTCATTTTCTTCCTCATGTCCATCATCTCCGTTTTGGGAGGAATGGGTTAGGCGGGTTTCAAGAAAAAGAAGCAAGCAAGTAAAAGGCCATGTGACCAGACGGGCAAAAAGACTAAAGGGATAACCAATCGCCAGATGAATAGGATATTGGGGGCTTGATACAAGTAACTTGGGGATCGTACCAGAGAATAATCTTTCAGCCAGAAAGGCCAATGCGAAGGCAAGGGGAAGAATGAAGGTTTCTCCAACCTGTATCTCGGTCGAAAGAAGATAAAAAACGCCAAAAAATAATTGTAGACCCGAGATCAATGCGGCTTCCACATGCATTGGGCGGGCATGATTGGGTTCGCCTAGTATAGAATCTAATAATTTTCCAGATGATGTACTTTCGCCAGGTGGGGTGGATAAGCCTGCTCGAATACGATCGATCATCGATCGGAAAACTCCGACATAAAGACCGGTGATGAGAAAAGTAATCCATAAAACCAGCAGAATGTGTGGATAGGAAAGTAGCTGATGCAGTAGAGTCATAACTACGCCCCGTAAACAGTGAGTGCTTGCTCAAGTTCATTTAGGAGGCGAAAATTTTCATGTTCCGTGCCGACTGAAATACGAAGGTAATCCCCAAGAGCTGGTCCGAGTGCCCGGGTAATTATTCCACGTTTTTGGAGTTCAAAAAAGAGGGATCTTCCGTTGCCTGGTTTGGATAAGAGAAAATTTGCATGACTTGGAATATACTCGATCCCCAGCTTGTCCAGGCCGGCAGCCAATTGTGCGAGACCATCCCGGTTTCTTTTCTGACAAAGGGATACCCAGTCTCCATCTTCGAGGGCTCCGATCGCAGCCGCTTGGGCCACCGCGTTAACATTAAAGGGTTGGCGAGCCCGTTGCAGCAGACCAATCATTTCCGGAGAACTGTAACCGTAGCCAATTCGGAGGGCAGCTAAGCCGTGAATCTTGGAAAATGTGCGCAGGCAGATAACCTTTCTTCCTTCCTCGATGAGGGGGCGCAGATCTGGTGGGGCTTCCAAATATTCGGCATAGGCTTCATCAAAGCAAAAAATTACATGTTCAGGTAAGGAGCGAACAAATTGGAAAATCTCTTCTTCGGTATTGGCCGAACCAGTTGGGTTATTGGGACTGGGAAGGAAAACAAGCTTGGTGCGTTCGGTGATTGCTTTTCTCATGAGGTCCAGATCATGAGAAAGTCCAGGCATGGGCACTTCGACAGGTTGAGCGCCCATAAGCAGGGCCACCAACTTATAGACTATAAATGCAAATTCTCCACAGACTAATTCATCTCCGGGTTCTAAAAAAACATGACCAAGGAGTTCAATAATTTCATTGGAGCCATTACCCAAAACAAATTGTTGTTGAGTGAGGGAGTGAACCTCCATCAAACGACGAATCAATGCATGAGCCGACCCGTCTGGATAGAGGTGTAGGGTTTTGAGGGCTTGGGTGGCTGCTTTTTGGGCCAAAGCGGATGACCCCCAAGGGTTTTCATTGGAGGCAAGTTTACAAATCTGATCTAAGGGCAGGCCATATTCTTTGGCCACATCGTCGATCGGTTTTCCGGGTTCATAGACCGGTTGGTCTAGGATGCGAGCATTCGCAAGTTGGGATAAGTTCATTAAAGAGGAATCACATTATCTTCTCTTAACCACCCGTGCAAGCAAGGAAACCTATCCTTGTCGCGATCCAATGGCTTCGCGTATTGAGCCTTTTGAAGAATGAATTATAATGGATCGATTATGAAAGTTGCTGTGATAGGATCGACCGGTCTTTTAGGATCTTCAGTATGCCAAGAAGTTTTGGCCAGAGGACACAAGCTGCTGGCTTATTCGAACCACCCGTGGGTTGAACCTAAGGCAAGATATGAAGTTCGACCATTAAGTCTGTGCAATTTTGACTTGGTGATGCGTGAACTTTTTGATCAATGGCCCGATGCAATCGTAAATTGTGCTGCAGTTTCATCCCCCGATCAGGTCGATCAGAATCCCCAATTGGCTCATTTAATTAATGTCGAAGCAGCCCGAAAATTGGCTGAAATTTCTTCCCACCTTGGTGCCAGACATATGCACATCTCAACCGATATGGTATTTGATGGTTCGTCATCGCCCTACCGTTCCACAGATCCAACCAATCCTTTGAGCGAATATGGTAGACAAAAATTAGAGGCAGAGAAGCAGGTACTGAGAGTTACGGATCAAAATTTGGTTGTTTTACGGATTACTTTACTGAATGGAAACAGTCCGCGCGGAAACCGCAGTCCGCACGAAAGAATCCTCAACGCAATGGCCAACGGACAAAAATCCACTCTCTTTACCGATGAGTACAGGCAAACAAGTTCTGCGGAAAATGTGGCTCAATTATTGATCGAGTTAATCGAGCGACCCAATCTCAATGGGCTTTTTCATTGGTGTGGATCGGAAGTAGTTACCCGGTACGAATTGGGCCGAAAAATTTTACAACGATTTGGATTTGATGATCAATATTTAGAGGCATCCACCTTAGCGGATTTTCATGAGAAAGTGGGAGAAAGGCCAGCCCGTCTAACATTTGAACTAGCCCCTTTGGTAAGTAAGGTAAAAACGAAACCAGCCACCTTGGAAGAACAACTTGATGAGATGCATTTACCAAGCAGTCTATATTCGTGGTATCGCAAAAATGTTGATCACCCAGGCATTTACCATCCTAGATTTTAAATGAGTCTATACCACCTACCTTACCGAAAAGAAGCGGGAGCCCAAAATATGGCTACCGATATGTGGCTTTTAAATCGGGCAGAGGAATGGGGTGGGCCCATTTTTCGCAGGTATGGATGGATTGTGCCTCAGATTACTTTCGGCTATGGACAAAAAGCCGCCTGGGTCATTAAAGAAACCGGTCAGCAAATAACTAACCTTACCCGCAGGCCGACGGGTGGCGGTATTGTACGTCATGGCCTTGATCTCACCTATTGTTTGATTGTTCCCCGGTCCAGCAAAGGCAGCCTGGTGCCCCCTATGGATTTTTATGCCCAGATCCACAGAAGATGGGGAGACGCCTTGGTTCAACAAGGGGTAAAAAACACCCTGATGCCATGCCCGGAAAAGTCCCAAGGGGGCATACCTGGAGATTGTTTTAATGAACCTGTGGGCCGGGACTTAATGGACGAACATGGAAGGCACAAGCTGGGCGGTGCAGCGATGAAAAAAACAAGGCAGGGGGTGCTCGTTCAGGGAACCTTGGAACTGGGTGCTTGGCCAGAACTGGTTCACGAAGATCTAGAGAATCATTTTTTGGCTGGCATTGCCCAGGATCTGGGGGAAGAGATTACCTCGAAGGAATGGTCTGTGAACCTGGATTCGGAAAGAGAGAAGATGGTCCAGATTTATTCATCGCTCAACTGGAACCAGGACCGAAAAAGTAGTCCCTAAACTCAGCGAACTAAGGTAAGCACATTTTCTACATGTCTAGTTTGAGGGAATAAATCAAAAGGTTGTGCCGCGATTGCTCGGTAACCTGCCTCTAAAAGAATCTGAGCGTCCCTTGCCTGAGTAGCAGGCTCACAAGATACATATACGATTCGGGATGGCGAAAAGGCAATGGCCTGTTGTAAAAAATCGGGGTCGCAACCGCGCCTGGGAGGATCTATGATTAGTGCTGCTGACCCAGAAAACCCTTTCATTTCATCAAATATGGATGAGGCTTCTCCAAGGAAAAACTGAGCGTTTTCTATCCGGTTAATTTGGGCATTTGTGCGAGCTCCTTCAAACCCTTCACGGCTAATTTCAATGCCGACAACCTGCTGGAATCGGGAGGCCGCACTAAGCCCAAAAAGCCCGCCACCACAATAAGCATCGACCAAAAGGTTATTTTCATCAGCGTTGGCTTGATCCACAACATATTCGACCAGTTGGGGAAGGATGTAAGGATTATTTTGAAAAAATTCTCCCGCTTTAAAATGAAAGATAAGATCGCCCACTTGCTCACTTACCATTTGCTTGGGGTTGGTAACCACACCCTCCATAACCTCGCGAAGTAATAAAGTGCCGCCCTTCTTCTTTTTAGGAGCCTTTTTCAGTTCCTCGCGGGCTTCGGGTAGGGCTTGGTTAATTGCATCGGTAGCAATTGGGCAATGGCTAACATCGACGAGGGCTCTTCTGGATCCATTTTTTAAAAAACCAATCTTAAGGTCCTCGCCCTGTCGACCACCCTGATAATGCGGGGTGAGTTTGGAGCGGTAACCAAAGGGTTTGGGCGAGGGTACCACGGGTTGGACCGAAACCGCTACTTTTCCAATCCGAACCAACGAGTTTTCCACCTGTTGTTGCTTCCAGAGAAGTTGGGCTTCGTAATGTGCTCCCTGATATTGGCACCCTCCGCAGGAGCCATGTAATTTACAGACTGGATCGATTCTGTCCTTGGAAGGAGTGATCACTTCTACCAAGTCTCCCTGCGAATAATTGCTGTGGTTACGAAAAATTCTGGCTTTCACTTTTTCGCCGGGCCAGCAAAAAGGGACTTGAATGACCCAACCTTCATCCCGTCCCACACCAATCCCCAAATTAGTAATGTCGGATATGACTAACTCAAGCTCGTGATGATAGGGGTAGGGGTGTGCAATGAAGCCTTTGGGTTCACGATTCATATATTCATGGTTCGTAACGGGCTCGCCCTTGATCGGCAAAACCCTTTTTTATAGAAAGATGAATTTCTCCATCGATAGCCCTGCCAATCCCAGAATTAAGGAGTTGGTAAAACTAAGAGAATCGCCTCGCAGAAGAAAGGAGCGAGGCATGTTTTTCGTTGAGGGGTGGCAAGAGCTTCAATTTTTGGCTCAATCCGGCAGGACTATCTCTGAAGTTTATTATTCCACTTCAAATGAATTCGCACCTAGCGAAGTGATAGGGTTGAAAGAACTCCATAATCTGGGAGTGGAAACGATCGAGGTTTCTCCTGCGGCCTTTGCAAAAGCATCATATCGTTCTGCCAATTTTGGTTTGATCGGGTTGGTCTGCTCATGGGATATGAGGCTAGGATCGATCGAGATTCCAGAAATTGGGCCCTTAGTGGTCTTGGATGAAGTCGAAAAGCCAGGGAACTTAGGGGCAATTTTACGAAGTGTAGAAGCTCTGGGTGGTGCCGGAGTGGTGTTATCGGATCCTGCCGTTGATTTTTTTAATCCCAATGTGGTTAGGTCATCCCGGGGCTTAATGGGGTCTTTGCCCGTTGCGGCGGGCAACAAGGAAGAGGTATACACCTGGCTGAAAAACTCTCAACGGTCCATATGGGCAACGAGTTCACATACCTCCGGTCTTTTAGGAGAAAAAGCGATACCTTTATCGCCTGTATTTATTTTTGGAAGCGAAAAATGCGGACTGGGTGAGTTCTGGAAAAACCAAAAACTAGAATGGGTAAAAATTCCAATGAAGGGCCAAGCAAGTTCGCTTAACCTAAATGCGAGTGTGGCTTGTTTGCTCTATGAAATGAACCGATCCCATGGAACCGTATCAGGGAGATAATTGCCTTAACCATGGTAGCGTTTTTTCCATTGCTTGGCTCATGGAAATAATCGGACGATAATTCAAATCATTTCGGGCAGCTTGGGAAGAAAACCAATGATCTTGAGCAAGTTGACAAGCGATAAAACGGGTCATGGGTGGGTCCTTTTTTAAACGGAAGATATCCCATATTTTTTCAATCCCTTGCCCAAGATGATAAGCGGTTTTAAAGGAGATCGACCGATCAAGTGTGGGTAGCCCAATTTCTAAGAATATCTGATTTAACCAAGGCCAAAGAGGCACGGGTTCCTCTTGTCCAATAAAGTATTTTCTGCCCCCGAGGGAAGCATCAGCAATCATCGCATCGAAAGCACAAAGATGGGCATGCACAACATTTTCAATATGTGTGAGGTCAACCTTGTTGGTTCCATCTCCCACGATTTTAAACTTACCAGCTCTGTGCCGAGCAATCACCCGGGGGAGCAAGTGTGGATCCCCCGATCCCCATACCAAGTGTGGGCGCAAAGCGATGGTTCTCATGCCTGAAGGATCATCCGCATCGAGTACACATTTTTCTGCCAAAGCTTTGGTCGTGGCATAGGGCGAAAAGTTTTCGGTTGAGTAAGGAAGGGATTCATTGCCATTACAGATGGACGATTTTGCAAAAACTACACTCGGTGTGCTCGTGTAGATAAATCGGCGGACACCACACTGCTTGGCGGCATGGAGTAGGTTTTCTGTGGATAGGACATTGGCATGGAAGTAATCTGCGTACTTGCCACCTACTCCAGCTTTTGCCGCCACATGAAAAATTGTTTCAGTACCCTTGAGCCAGTCCGGAGAGAGAACCGATTGGGATAAGTCATGAACATGGTATTGCAGACCCGGGATAAGTTTGTCTTTTGATGGGTAAGCTGTTCTCCCTAGTGCATGGACCTCATGGCCTTGGTGGACTAACTTCTGTACTATGGAATGGCCAATAAAACCAAGTCCGCCTGTTATTAGAACCTTCAAAGTATTTTACCAATACCTGGTTTTCGACTGACACGCTTGGTCCATTTTTTGGATAGGGCAAGTCGATGAATTTTAGCGTTGTGGCGGGCATCAACCGGAAGTTTTTTCTCAAAAAATACCCGCTGGAACCTAAAATCCGAAAACATTTTTTCACAAGCATCAAGAACCTCCCGGCGGAGAGCGAATTCTCCCAACATTCTGACCTTTTCGCGAATGGGCTCAATCACAAGGCAAGGTTCTTGAACGGGAGTATCTCCCAGCCCAATCAGGGCACATTTCTGAACAAAGGGTAATTGATTAATTGATGGTTCGCAGCGTTCGGTTTCAAGGGGGCCGTTGGCCGTCATTACACATTCCACCTTTCGCCCAAGAAAACGTAATTGCCCCATTGAATCGAAGTAACCCAGGTCACCCATGCGGTGATAAGAGTTCATTCCGATCTTAAACCTGGCATCGCAAGTGGCACCAGGCATTCGATCGTACCCATCGGAAACCATGTTGCCTGAAACGCAAATTTCCCCGACTTCTCCCGGTAGTAAGCCCGAATAGTTATCCTCGTAATCGGCAAGTGGTGACTGAATGGATGGCACAATGCAGACCTTGGCTCCGGGAACGGGTTTGCCAATCAACGATCCTTCACCAGCCAAGATAGATTCTTTGTGCCGAGAAATGTCAGAACTATGGGTGGAGGAAATGGGGAGTGCTTCAGTGGCTCCGTAGGGGACGATGACTGCCCCGTTGGGCAGGTAGGTCTGGAGTTCCTCGACAAGGCGAGGAGGCACGGGTGCACCTGCCATAAAGAAACGGTTCATATGTGGAAGCAGGGTGTTGTTTTCGGCACATGCAGAAAGGATTTTTTTTCCAATGACGGGAGAGGCAAAGGCCGTGGTTATTTGGTGATTTACCAGAGCGTGAACCAAGTTTTGGGGATTTGCGTTGGCTGGTTTTCTTGGATCGATATCGGGAAGTACGGAGGTGATTCCTAATGCAGGGTTGAAAAGTCCAAAGATGGGTAGGGTGGTAAGGTCAACTTCGCCGGGCATCATACCAAACGAATTTTTAAGAGTCTGAATTTGAGTATCAAAGGTGCGATACAAATACCGCACACCTTTGGGCGAACCGGTTGAGCCTGAAGTGAACACTATGGCAGCTAATTGATCTGGCGAGATTTCGATATTCTTTACCAATCGATTGCCCGGGTGTCTTTCCCCATAATATCCAGCCCTTACGGTATATTGTTTTCGAACTGTTTTGAACGATCCAGGGAAAATCCGGGAGACCCATAAAGCTCGCCTAACTCCAACCATGGCTTTCGGTTTAGTCCTTTTGATGCATTTGAGAAATGACTGAATCCCCATCCCTGGATCGATGACCACCGGAATGGCTCCCAACCTAAAAAGAGCAAAAGCCCAGACAATTAATTCAGGTCCGGGATTGACAAAGAGTAAGGTTTTATCTCCTTGCTGGATGCCAGCACCTAATAATTCCACAACGGCTCGATCTACGGTTTGATCAAGCTCTAAAAAAGAGAGGGTGGAAAAACTTGGTTTAAGTGAACCGGAAACAAGTGCCGGGGTATCCGGTGTTTGATCGGCTGAAAGAGATAGGTAAGTTGCAACACTTGCCCCCTGCTCAATCATGCCCAATTCCTTAACTCAAAAATTGGAGTTACTCA
>Ga0181566_10001989_pt1 | contig 16928 bp, 15 predicted proteins | sample 101ome_15_FD_133762 | JGI IMG/M metagenome (GOLD analysis project Ga0181566, IMG submission 133762) | Coastal salt marsh microbial communities from the Groves Creek Marsh, Skidaway Island, Georgia - 101402AT metaG (megahit assembly) | ecosystem: Environmental > Aquatic > Marine > Intertidal...
CTCAGGATGTTCTTTCCGTTAAGGCGATTGGGGTCCATGGTATCCTCCCTAAGTGACCGTCTTCAGCATTGCTTTTTCCGCACGCGCTTGTGCGCGGGCGAGCGCTTCACGCGGGCTGTGTACACCGCGCAGCATGTCGTGGATTTCGTGGCCGCAGATCTGGATGATGTCCGAGATTCGCGGAATTGGCGGGCGCGGCCAGACTTGCAGTTCGTCGCGCCACGACATCTGGTCCACCGTTTCGAAAATCGGAGACAGGCGGCGCACTTCCGGATCGGCACCCACAGAGTAGCGGGGCGCCGTGCGGCTGCCGTTTTGTACAAAAAGCTTTTGCGATTCTGGCGAGGTGAAGGCCGTCAGCGCCTCGACCGTTTCTGCCACGCGCTCCTGTGCGAGGTTTCCCGGAATGCAGAAAATGTAGCCTCCGACAGGTGCAATCGGTGCGCCGCTTGGCCCGTGCGGGTGCGGCAGGTATCCGGTGTTGTCATAGGCTGGCGAGCTTGGGTCCAGCTCGAAATACGGCGCCAGCAGCGTGTAGCCATAAGCCATCGCGATCTTGCCCGCCGCATAGGGGCGCACCCGCTCGTACCATGACATCGACAGGATGTCGGGCGGCGAGTAATCCAGCAGTGCCAGAAGATATTCGGCGGCCTCGCGGCCGCGCTCGGTGTCGATTGTCGGGCGTAGATCATCGCGGTTCAGGTGGTCCGCGTCGTAGCCGCCAGCGATTTCGGGCAGGTTGACGATGGGCTGGCCGAAATCGGCGCAAGTCATCATGAACGTATGGCCCAACGCCGTTCCGCGCGCGGCATTCCACGCAACGCCGTAGCGCCCGTGACGGGGATCATGCAGCACTTTCGCGGCTTCCAGCACCGCTTGCGTTGTTGTTGGCGGGGCCAGTCCGGCTTCGGCAAACCAGTCGCGGCGGTAGAACATCAGCTCCGGCGTCGTCTGGCTGGGGACGCCATAAGGCACGCCATCCCAATGCGCGGCGCGCCAACCGGCGGTATGGAAGTCGCTCGGGTCGAGGCGATCCACGTCCATCACTTCGTTCAGCGGCTTGACGATCCCCTTGGTGACAAACTCGCCCAGCCAAGGAAGATCCACAGCAATCAGATCATAGCGGCTGGTGGTGCGGGTCGCGTTGCGGAGCGCCTCTTCGCGGAGGCGGTCAATTGAAAACGCGCGTTGATTGATCTTGGTGCCGATCAATTGCTCGAACTGACGCTTGAGGTTCTCCATCACCATGAAGGTCGGATCGCCATGTACCAGTATCCGCAAACCGCCTTGCAGCTTTAGTGGCGACGGCATGACTTTTGGCGGGCTGATCAGCCCCTGACCAGGTTGGTAGGAACCACCAAAATAATAGTCAGTCGTTTCCGCACTGCTGCGGGATTTGCCGAAAATGCTGTTGCCGAGCCTGTTGAGGCGGTCGGCCAACTCGCTCCAGCGGGTCAACATCTGTTCGCTGGGATGAAGCGAGAAGCTCTTGCCCGAGCGGGTGCGCGGGCGTTGCTCTATCAGCCCCGAGGCTTGCAGCTCCGCGAGGCGGCGCGTGGCCGTTGCATAAGGCACACCAGATGCAGCAACCAGTGAGGAGGCTGTTACGATGCGCCCGTCCAAATGACTGCGCAGCAGATGTAGGCTCATGTTGAGGTACGGATTTGGCGCTGTCGGATCGAGCGAGCTGTCCACCTCAAGGCACAGCTGTTCGAGAAAAGACACAACCGTCTCAAGCTCTGGGCCAGCTCGGTGTACATCCGAACTGTATCCAGACTGGATAGTATGTGTCCTCGACTGCGTGTTCATTTTGTCCGATATGAATATTTTGGGCTGAGGCAGGCTGGTGCGACTCACATTCGCGCTCCTAAAATGTCCAAGTTGATATCCACACCACAGGGGGCAGATATCCAAAATGAATATCACAATATTCAAAATGAACAAATTTGACAGGAGGTTGTCTTAAAAAATCCGCGATGGATATTGGCAGATTGCAGCGGGGGCGATTCCCCCATCGCAGAAGAGGGCGATTGCAATCGTGAACTGAATTCTACGGGAGGAACCCAAATGAAGTCTTTGACAAAAGCAGCACTCGTCTGCACCACCGCGATGATCGGTACCGCAGCCGCAGCTGAAACCTACACGATCGGCATCACTCAGAACAACGTGGGCGTCGACAGCTACCAGACCACCTACGAGAAAGCCTTCATCGCAGCAGCAGAAGCCAACCCCGAAGTAGAGGTTGTTGTTCTGGACGCTGGCGGCGACGTTGCCCGCCAGATCGCTCAGATGGAAGACCTGATCCAGCAGGAAGTTGACGCGATCATCATCTGGCCGACCAACGGTGAAGCCGTTATCCCCGCTGTGCGTAAAGCGCATCAGGCGGACATCCCGGTCGTTGTCACCAACTCCAACATCGCAGAAGGCGGCTTCGACTTCGTCGCTTCCTTCTCCGGTCCGGACAACATCACGCAGGGTATCCGCTCCGCTGAGATCATGTGTGACAAGTTCAAGGCAATGGGCATCGAAAACGAAGCCAAAGTTGTGCACATCACTGGCCAGCCGGGCTACACCACTGCCATCGAGCGCGCCAAGGGCTTCAACGACCGCCTGCCGGAAGTTTGCCCGAACGTCGAGCAGATCGACCAGCAGCCGGGCGACTGGAACCGCGAGAAGTCCCAGCAGGTCATGGAAGCCTTCCTCGTCAAGTATGACGACATCGACGGCGTCTATGCTGGCGACGACAACATGGGCGTTGGCGCTCTGAACGCAGCACGCGCTGCTGGCCGCGAAGGCATCATCTTCGTAGGCGCAACCAACTTCGCAGTTGGCTACGAAGCAATGGCCGCTGGCGAATACTGGGGTTCCATCTACCAGTCGCCGGTTGACGACGCTGAAGCCGCTCTTAAGACCGCTATTGACCTCCTCAATGGTGAAGAGCTGCCGTTCCTGAACTACTTCGACACTCCGAAGATCACTCAGGACAACATGGATCAGTTCACCAAGCCGGTATTCTGATACTCTCCCAGAGCAGTGGGGTGCCCGTCAAAGGGCACCCCATTCTTTGATTTTACGACATTATTGGAGGTAGCGATGGGGCGTGTTCAGGGACGTTCATGCATCGTAACGGGTGCTGCTCAGGGTATCGGACGCGCCATCGGAGAGGCGTTGATCGACGAAGGTGCAGATGTCTGTTTCGCTGATATCAACGCGGAAAAAGTCGCCCAGGTCGTTGCCGAAAACGAAGCGCATGCCGCAGAGGCGGGCGTCAAGATTACCCATGCTGCCGTCGACGTGACCAACCGTGAACAGGTCCGCGCGATGATCGCACATGCGGTTTCCGTCTTTGGCAAGCTCGACGTCAAATTCAACAATGCCGGCGTTAACAAGCCGATGAATTTCCTCGATGTAACTGAGGATAACTGGAATTTTATTGTGGGGATCAACGGGCTCGGCTGCATGATCGGCATGCAGGAAGCCGCGAAGCAAATGATCGCCCAAGGCACAGGCGGGAAGATCATTAACACCGCGTCGATCGCCAGCCGCCAAGGTTTCGATAACGTTGCTCCCTATTGCGCCTCGAAGTGGGCCGTGGTTTCCTTGACGCAGTCAGGTGCGCGGGATCTTGCGAAGCACAACATCACCGTCACCGGCTTCGCGCCCGGCGTGGTGTCCACAGAAATGTGGGAAGAGGTCGACCGCGACCTCATGGCCATCGGCGCCGCCGAACGCCCAGGACAGGCGATGGAGGAGTTTTCTGCCGAGATCCTGAAAGGGCGCGTCGCACGACCGGACGATATTACCGGAACGACCACGTTCCTTGCGTCCAAAGACAGTGACTACATGACCGGCCAGATCGTAATGATCGACGGTGGAATGACCTTGGTCTGATCTGACAGACCACTCGGGAGGAGGAAGATTTCATGGCTGAGCTGACAAAGAAATCAGTTGGCGGGCTTTTGGCCCGACAGGGGATTTTAGTGGCTTTCGTGCTGTTCATGATCGGTTTCGCGATCGCGAATGACCGATTTCTGGCTGTTGATAACGTATTCGGGGTGATCCGGTCATCCGCCATTCTTGGGGTTATGGCCTTGGGTGTGACCTTCGTGGTGATCGGCGGAAACCTCGACCTCTCCGTGGGGTCGATGATGTCGTTCTCCACGATTGTGGTCTTGGACCTACATGACAAATTAGGACCGACGCTCGCAATCCCCGCGATGTTTGCAATGACGCTCTGCCTCGGTGCCTTCATCGGCTTCCTTGTGGGGTATTTGAAGCTGAATTCGCTGATTGTAACCTTAGGCATGCTTTCAGCCATTCACGGCCTGACACTGACATACTCGGGCGGCAAGAACATGGACATTGCCGATAAGGAAGGCACTTGGTTCAGCGTGTTTGGTCAGGGCTCGATCGCTGGTATTCCGGTCCCGATCATCATGTTCGCGGTGTTGGCAATCATCCTGTCGATTATTTTAACCCGCACCCCCTTCGGACGAAAGGTTTATGCGGTGGGTGGCAACGGCACCGCCGCGACCTTCTCGGGCATTCCGCGCGCGCGGGTTGTGTTCATGACCTACATGATCTCGGCCTTCTGCGTCGCGACAGCCGGACTGATCCAAGCCAGCCGCTCGCTGGGCAGCCAAAACACCGTCGGGCAGGGCATGGAGCTTGAAGTGCTCGCCGCTGTTATCCTCGGTGGTGCCTCGCTCTTGGGCGGCTCTGGTACTGTGTTCAAGACCGTGATCGGCGTGCTGATCCTCGGCTTCATCCAGAATGGCCTGCTGCTCGTCGGCTTGGAGTTCTACGTCCAGTATGTTGTGACTTGGGTCATCATCATCCTCGCCGTGTGGCTCGACGTCGCTGCGAAGCGTGGCCGCCTGTTGTCACCGATTGCCTGAGGGAGAGCGTCATGAATAGCGAAACACGGGCAAACCTGATCAAACAGGGCGCCATCTGGGCCTTTATCGTGGTGGAGCTGATCTTCTTCTCCGTCGCGGGTGAATTCCTCTCCCTGTCGGAAAAGGCGTTCATGGATTTCGATAACATGCTGCTGCTTCTCAAGCAGTCCGCACCCATCGGGATCATTGCTGTCGGGATGACCATCATCATGGTCAACGGCAACATCGACCTGAGCGTCGGCGCGACGTTTGCAATCTCCGCCATCGTCCTGCTGGATTCCATGACATGGCCGATCTTCGCCGGCCTCGGTGATGGCGTCATCTTCGTTGGCTGGGCGCTGGCGCTGCTGACGGGCATCGCTTTGGGGGCAATCAACGGCTTCATCGTCTGGAAAACCGGCGTTGACGCCTTCATCGTCACGTTGGGCTCAATGCTCGGCTTCCGTGGCCTTGTGTTCATGTACAATGGCGAACAGCCGACCTCCCACCTGAACTGGACCCTCGTGGACTTTGCCGAAGCGCAATTCCTAGGCCTGCATACGGCGACTTGGTTCCTCGGCGCTGTTGTTTTGGTCTTCTGGTTCGTGATGAACAAGACGGTGCATGGCCGGAACGCCTACGCCATTGGCAACAACCGCGAAGCCGCGGTTAATGCCGGTATCCGCGTCGGGCCGCACTTCCTGATCAACTTCATGATCATCGGTTTCCTTGCGGCGCTGAGCGCGGTGGTTTTCTACTCCGAATCCGGCTCGGTAAACCCCAACGACGGGATGCTCTATGAACTGTGGGCGATCACCGCTGTCGTTCTGGGCGGCACCAAGCTGACCGGCGGCTATGGCTCGATCATTTCGACCTTGGGCGGTGTGATTGCCATTCAGCTTCTGCGTAAGGGGCTGGGCCATATCGGTGCCGATACCGAAACGGTGAACCTTGTGATTGGTCTGATCCTGATCGCGGTACTGTTCCTTGATCGTCAGTTGAACGCGAAAGGCAAAGAGGAGTTGAAGACATGAGCGATACGAAACCAGCTCTCCGCCTCGAAAATATCGTCAAAGCCTTTCCCGGTGTGAAGGCGCTCGACGGCGTGTCTTTCGAAGTCATCCCCGGCGAGGTTCATGCCCTTATGGGTGAAAATGGCGCCGGTAAATCGACCCTGATGAAAGTTTTGGGCGGCATCTACCAACCGAACGAAGGCACCATCTACATCGAAGAGCAGGAAACGGTGATGCACTCGCCGCTTCATGCCAAGAGCAAGGGCGTGGTCTTTATTCACCAAGAACTGTCGCTGGCTGACGAACTTACAGTCGCCGAGAACATCTTCTTAGGTGAATTGCCGCGCAAATCCTTTGGCCGTGTCGATTGGGATGCGCTTTACAAGGAAACGGATGCGATCCTCGGCAAGCTGAACGTGAGCTTCAATGGTAAAACGCGTGTTGGCGATCTCTCTATCGCCAATCAGCAGATGGTCGAAATCGCGCGCGCGCTGACCGTTGATGCAAAAGCCGTGATCTTCGATGAGCCGACGGCCTCGCTGACCGATGCGGAGAAGGTCGTGCTCTTCGATGTGATCGAAGACCTGCAAGAGCAGGGCGTGGGCATCATCTACATCTCCCACCGTATGGAAGAGATCTTCAAGATCTCGGACCGCATCAGCGTTCTGCGCGATGGTCAGTATAGCGGCACACTGCTGACGAAAGACACCAACGAAGATGAAGTGACCAAGCTGATGATCGGGCGCAGCCTGGATCTGACGCGCAATGTCCAAGCGCCTGAACTCGGTGAAGTGGCGCTTGAAGTCCGTGGTCTGTCCTGCGGCAATCTCTACAAAGATGTGAGCTTCAAGGTCCATCGTGGCGAGGTTGTCGGCTTTTACGGCCTTGTTGGCGCTGGCCGGACAGAGATCGCAGAGACGATCTTTGGCCTGCGTGATGCAGATGCAGGCAGCATCATGCTCGGCGACCAAGAGGTTAAGATTACCTCTCCTGTTGATGCGATCCGCCACGGTATTTCGCTTGTGCCGGAGGACCGCAAAGGCCAAGGCCTCGTTCTTGGTATGAACTGCCGCGATAACATGACCCTCCCGCAGGTCGATGACCTCACGGCGGGGCCATTCGTATCGGATGGTGCAGAAATTGCGATCTACGACCAGTATCGCGACCGGCTCGATATCCGTTCCCCAAGCTGGCGGCAGACTGTCGGCAACCTGTCGGGCGGCAACCAGCAGAAGATCGTGATCGGGAAGTGGCTCTCGATGAAGCCCAACGTGCTTATCGTGGATGAACCGACCCGCGGTATTGACGTGGGTAGCAAATCCGAGATCCACAACCTGATCCGTGAACTGGCAAAGCAGGGCTACGCCGTCATCGTGATCAGCTCGGAAATGCCCGAAGTGCTGCACGTCTCCGACCGGATCGTTGCCATGTATCACGGGCAGGTCATGCGCGAGTTCACGGCAGAGGAAGTGACCGAGGACTCGCTCGTTCAGGCCATCTCCGGGATCGTTCCAAGCAAGGTGGCCTAAATGCGCATTGGCTTTGCCGGACTGGGCCGCATGGGGCGGCATATGGCAGCCAATATCGCGTCGGCGGGCTTTGACCTCACGGTCTGGAACCGTACCGAAGCAAAAGCGGCGCAGCTGGCCACAGAGCTCGGCTGCGCCCTTGCTCAGACCCCCAAAGAATTAGCCGAAGCCAGCGATGTCGTTGTGACCATGCTGGCCGATGATCCGTCGTCGGAGGCCGTTCACATCGGGTCGGATGGCCTCTTTGCGGCGGGTGGCCCTCGTATCTGCATCGAAATGGGCACCATGAGCCCCGATCATATCAACGCACTTATCGCCGCCGCCCCCGAAGGCGTGAGAGTGTTTGACGCTCCCGTCTCCGGCGCGACGCAAGCCGCCGCCGATGGCGCACTCCTGATCATGGCTAGCTGCACCGATGACGAAGCCGCCCCCCTCGCGGCGCTGTTTGAGGCAATGGGGAAAGGCACGATCTGCCTTGGGGCGCCAGCGGCAGGCGCTGTGATGAAGCTCGCGGTGAATTCGCTCATCCACGGTCTCAACCAGACTGTGGCGGAAGCCCTCACATTGGCCGAGGCCGCTGGCATCGAGGCCGCCCGCGCCTTTGACGTGATCGAAAACTCCGCCGCCGCCGCCCCGATGCTGAAATACCGCCGCCCGCTCTACCTTGATGAAGCCGCGCATGACGTGACTTTCACCGTCGCTTTGGCCCGCAAGGATATGGAAGTCACCGCTGCCCTCGCGCAGCATTTTGCCGTCGCGATGCCGCAAGGCATGGTCACATTGGATAAGCTCAAAGAAGCCGAGGCCGCAGGCTATGCCGCGCGCGATATGGCTTCGATCCTGAATTTCATGAGGAAGGACACGCCATGAAGAAGGCAGCACTTTTCGTCGGCGGCTGGGAAGGCCACACCCCCACAGCATTCAGCGATTGGTACGAAGCGCTCCTGAGCGATAACGGCTTCGAGGTCGATGTCTATGACACGTTGGCGCCGCTGGAGGAGCCCGAACGCCTTGCCGATCTTGATCTGATCACGCCAATCTGGTCCTCTGCCCGCTCCGGCCATCAGGCCGAGTTTGGCAATATGACCAAGCCTCAGGAGGATGGCCTCCTGCAGCTTATTTCCAACGGTTGCGGCATCGCGGGCTGGCACGGGCACATGGGCGATGCATTCCGCGACCGCCCCACCTATCATTTCTTGATCGGCGGGCAGTTCGTTGCGCATCCGCCGGGGTGGCCGGATAACCTCCAGCCGGTCGAGGACTACATCGATTATGACGTGACGATCACCCGCCCAGCCGATCCGATCATGCAGGGGATCAAGAGCTTCCGCCTGCGGTCAGAGCAATACTACATGCTCGTCGATCCCTCGAACGAAGTGCTCGCCACCACTACTTTCAGCGGTGAGCATCTCTGGTGGATCGAAGGCACAGTGATCCCCGTTGTCTGGAAACGGCGCTGGGATCAGGGGCGCGTGTTCTACTGCTCCATCGGGCATGAGCTGGATGATCTGAAAGTACCGCAAGTCACCGAAATCATCCGCCGTGGCGCGCTTTGGGCGGCCAAGGCCACTGACTAGGCCAATGGTATTTTTGTAGGCGCAACGCACAACCTGTGATAGCGTTTCTGCACGCTATTCTTGCAAGGTATTGATATGTCAGCCCTACTTGCCACGATCCTTGATCGTGCTGAGGCATTTCCCGCCGATGTGCGGCACCTCGAACAGTTCACCCTCGGCCCTGCGGAGCAGGTGGCGACCGATATTGTTCTTGCACCGAATTGGTCGTTCTATTGCCTCGATATCGCGGGTGATCAGGCCGTTTTTGTCGAGCTGCCCAGCCGCGTTAATCTGGCGGAGGCACCCTTCGCCTATGCCGCGCAATTTGCCCATGCGCAGCGCGTCGCGCTGGTGCCGCTGGATGCGTTGCCCACGCTCGCCGCACAGGTGCCTGCACCGCGTAACCTTGTGCTGCTGATGTCGACGGGGCGGTGCGGCTCGACCTTGGCCTCCCGCATTTTTGCCCAGATCGACGGCGTCTGGAGCCTCTCGGAGCCTGAGTGGTTCACCAACCTTGCCTTTGCCCGCTTCGATCTGGATGAACAGCGTCTGCAAACCCTGATCGCTGCTTGCGCCCGCCTGACCTGCCGCCCGCCGGAAGGCACAGATCCGCACACCATCGTCCTGAAGCCCCGCAGCGAGATGATGATCCAAGCGCCGTCCTACGTTGCTGCACTCCCCGATGCCCGCGCGGTGTTCCTCTATCGTGATTGCGTTGGCTATGTGAATTCGCTCTATCGCTTCGCGCAGCGCCTGCAAGGTGTGAAAGACCCCAAGCGCGGCAGCCCTGACTGGAGCGTCATCTATTATCTCTCGACGATAAACGCGCCCGAGGCAGCGCTTGATCGTTACTTTGCCGCTGATGAAGAGGTCGGCGCGATAGAGCTCATGGCGCTGGGCTGGGCGGTCCGTATGCAAGCCTATCTGGATGCGGCAGCAGGCGGTATGCGCGTGGCACCGCTGCATTACACCGATCTCACGCAAGACAGAACGGCACAGACCCGCATGCTCCTGCAAAATTGCGGCATTCCCGAGCAACACCTCGCAGCCGCAATGCACGGCTTTGACAAAGATGCCCATGCCGGTAGCGCTGGCGAAAACGCCATCGCCGCGCATCCGCTGACGGAGCCGCAGAAGGCGCGCGTGCGCGAATTGGTCGCCCGTTGGGGGATGTCTGACTATCAAACCACGCGCCTTGCCGCGCTCTAATCAGCGATTGCTTGGCGTCACCGCCGCGACCCGTTAGACAAAGCGAAATGGCGCAGGAACGGGAGCGGAACGTATGAGCTATATGGGATTGGATCTTGGCACCTCTGGCCTGCGGGCGCTCTTGGTGACTGAAGACGGCGCACCTATCGGTGCTACCGAGCGGCATTATGAGGTCGCCCATCCCCATACCGGCTGGTCAGAGCAAAACCCCGCTGACTGGATCGTCGCCCTTGAAGAGGTTATCGACGAATTGCGCCAGCGCTATCCCGAATTTGCACAGGTCAAAGGCATCGGCGTCGCGGGCCACATGCATGGCGCAACCTTGCTCGATGGCGAAGGCACGGTGCTGCGCCCTTGCATCTTGTGGAACGACACCCGCGCCCATGAAGAGGCTGCAGCGCTTGATGCCACCAATGATGTGCAGGCGCTCTCTGGCAATATTGTCTTTCCCGGTTTCACCGCGCCAAAGCTCCTCTGGGTGCAAAAGCACGAGCCAGAGATCTTCGCCAAAGTGGCAAAGGTACTCCTGCCCGCCGCTTATCTGAATTTCTATCTTACTGGGCGCTACGTCGCGGATATGTCTGATAGTGCAGGCACCTCATGGCTCGATACCGGCGCCCGTGATTGGTCAGCGCGTCTTTTGGAGGCAGGGCAAATGCGCCGCGACCAGATGCCCGATCTGGTGGAAGGTTTGGCCCCCGCAGGCACCTTGCGCGGCGAACTTGCCAGCCGCTGGGGGCTGTCCGAAGCGGTGACAGTGGCCGGTGGCGCAGGTGACAACGCGGCTGCAGCCTGCGGCATCGGCGCGATGGTGGAGGGGCAGGGCTTTGTCTCGCTCGGCACCTCGGGCGTTCTGCTGGCCGCGAGGGACGGGTACCATCCCGATCCTGCCAGCGCGGTGCACACCTTCTGCCACGCCGTACCGGAACGTTGGTACCAGATGGGCGTGATGCTCTCTGCCACGGATAGCCTGAACTGGCTGGCGCGGATCACGGGCCAAAGCCCCGCCGCGCTGACGGCCTCATTGGGCGATGAGCTGCGCCCGCCGTCCAATGTGAAATTTCTGCCCTATCTCTCGGGCGAGCGGACCCCGCATAACGATGCTGGTGCGCGCGGTAGCTTTACGGGCCTTTCGGCGGGCACGACGCAGGCCGATATGACGCAAGCGGTGATCGAGGGTGTTTCCTTTGGCCTGCGTGACAACCTCGAAGCCTTGCGCGGCACAGGTGCGCGGCTTGATGCGCTCACGGCAATCGGTGGTGGCACGGCATCGGCTTATTGGCTGAAGCTCCTCGCGACGGTGCTGGGCGTGCCGTTGCATCTGCCCAAGGGCGGCGAGTTCGGTGCGGCCCTTGGCGCTGCGCGGCTGGCGCTTGTGGCCGATAGCGGTACGGCTGTTGATACGGTCATGACGCCACCCGAAATCGGCACCGTCATCATGCCGGAGGGGGCATTGCGCCCAGCGTTTGAGGATGCATATGCAGAATTCCGCGCGGCATTTCCGGTGATCCGGTCGATCAGCTAGGCGCTCTCTTCGCTGCGGATGGTCACATCAGCCAGAAGCCGGTTCTCGATCACCCGTTTGGCATTGACCATATCATTGCCCTCGGCTCGCAATTCCGCGGCGTCGGGGGTGTGATCGTGGTCGAGCCAGCGCTGGATGCAGCGCTGGCGCAGGGTTTCTTCCGGCACGTCGAGATAGACAGACAAGTCCCAAACCTCTGCCAACTCTGCCCACGGGGCTTCGTTTTGCAGCACATAGTTGCCCTCGACGACCGCAATATCCGTACTCTCCTCGATCACGCCTGCCCCCGCGATTGCCAGATCGCGACTACGATCGAACATCGGATAGGCAACATCGCCCCCGTGTTTCATCCGGCGCATCAGGGCCACGAAACCGTCGGCGTCAAATGTCTCGGGCGCGCCTTTACGCGCCCGCAATCCGCGGGCATCAAGGATCCCATTGTCGAGGTGGAAGCCGTCCATCGGCACATAGCGTGCCTGCCGCCCCGCCGCCGAAAGCGCATTCGCGATGAATTCTGCGAGGGTCGATTTCCCGCTAGCGGGCGCGCCCGATACCGCCACCATCAACCGGCCATCAGTGTGCGGCAGGGCGAGGATCTTCTCGATCAGATCGGCAAATTCCGCCGATCTGAACAACTCAGGCTGCAGCATCTTCCGGTTCCTTGGCACCAGTCATCAATGCGACCGCATCCGACATCGAGTGGTTCTTCGGGTCAATGACGCAGAGCCGACGGCCCAGCCGGTGGATGTGAATCCGGTCAGCGACCTCGAACACATGCGGCATGTTATGGCTGATCAGGATGATCGGGATCCCGCGCGAGCGGACATCTTGGATCAGCTCCAGCACGCGGCGGCTTTCCTTGACGCCAAGCGCCGCTGTCGGCTCGTCCAGAATGATCACCTTCGAGCCGAACGCCGCCGCCCGCGCCACGGCAACGCCCTGCCGTTGCCCGCCGGATAGCGTCTCGACTGCTTGATTGATGTTCTGGATTGTCATCAGTCCCAGCTCCGACAGCTTGTCGCGCGCAATCCGCTCCATTTCCGCACGGTCGAGCATCTTCAGATACTTTCCCATGAAGGATTTTTTGCGGATTTCACGCCCCACGAACATATTGTCCGTAATCGAAAGGGCAGGGGACAGCGCGAGCGTCTGGTAGACCGTTTCGATGCCAGAATTGCGTGCTTCGAGCGGCGAATGGAAATTCACCTTCTTGCCCTCGAGGTAGACCTCGCCTTCATCCGGCACGACCGCACCGGAAAGCGCCTTGATCAGCGTGGATTTGCCAGCGCCATTGTCTCCGATGACGGCAAGGATTTCTCCCGGATAAAGCTCGAAATCGCAATGATCGAGCGCCGTGACACGCCCGTAGCGCTTAACGAGGTTGCGGGCTTTGAGGATGGGTTCCGTGCTCATGCCGACACCTTTCTGATCCATTGGTCGATAGCGACCGCGATAATAATGAGCCAGCCGATCGCAAAGACCTGCCACAGCACGTCCACGCCTGCGATCCTCAGGCCGGATTGGAAAACCCCGACGATCAGCGCGCCGAACAACGCGCCCATAATCGAGCCACGGCCGCCAAAGAGCGAAATCCCTCCGATCACCACGGCGGTGATGGATTGCAGGTTGCCCTCATAAAACGACTGCGGTGAAATCGAACCGACCCGCCCGATTGAGGCCCAGCCCGCAATCGCGCAGACCGTTCCAGCCAGTGCGTATACGGACATCAGCGTCCGGTCCGTGCGAATACCGGCAAGTTCGGCGGCTTCCATGTCGTCGCCAACCGCGTAGACATGGCGGCCCCAAGCCGTCTTGTTCAGCATGTACCAGAGCGCGACGAACACAAGAACCATCAGCAGCGAACCGTAGGTGATACGCGCTGCGCCGAGAGCGAAGGATTGGCCAAAGAATTTGAGCATTGGCGCTTCTGCATCAATGGTCTGGCTGCGGACCGACTGCGCGCCGGAAAGCCACAAGTTGAGCGCGAAGAAAATAGACCACGTTCCGAGCGTCGTAATGAAAGGGGGCAGTTTCACCTTCGTGATCAGCAGCCCGTTCATCCAGCCAGCGGCGGCGCCACCAGCAAGCCCGACCAGCACGCCCAGTCCCGTCGGCAGGCCCAGATCAATCGATACCTTGCCCATGATCACGGACATCAGCACCATGATGGCGGCGACCGATAGGTCGATGCCTGCCGTCAGGATGATCAATGATTGAGCTGCTGCAAGGATGCCAATGATCGAAACCTGCTGCATGATGAGCGAAAGATTGAACGCGGAGAAGAACCGCGAACCGGCGATCAGGCCAAACACGGCAAGGCTCAACGCCAAAACGATGACAGGCACCAGCGTGGGGTTGGAATGCAGGATATGCTGGACCTGCTGAAGAGGCGTTCGCCGATGTTCCTCGAATTCGGCAACCCGCGTGTCACTGCCGGAAAGAACTTTTTCATATTCCTGCCCAGCGGACTTCAATTTGGGTGTATCTGTCATGAAAGTCCCTCCTCGCCTCCAGTCTGTGCGAAGCGAGCTTTTCGGTCAAAGTATTATCGAGAAGAGAAAAGGGGAGGGGCCGCACAGCCCCTCCCCAAACATGGCAGGGATTAGCCCCAGCACTTCTCCAGGCCTTCGGCGGAGGAGAGCGACGGGATGCCGTCAACCGGTTGATCTGTGATCAACTCGACGCCCGTGTTGTAGAAGTCCAAGCCTTCGGAGTTGGCGGGTTTTTCGCCAGTCTCGGCCCAGTTCTTGATCGCTTCGACGCCGAGCGATGCCATCAGCAGCGGGAACTGCATCGAAGTCGCACCGATCACGCCCTCAGCAACGTTCTGAACGCCCGGGCAGCCGCCATCGACAGATACCAGCAGAACGTCATCCTGACGCCCAAAGGCTTTCAGCGCCTCGTAAGCACCAGCCGCAGCAGGCTCGTTGATCGTGTAGACAACGTTGATCTCCGGATCGATCTGGAGAAGGTTCTCCATCGCGGTCCGGCCGCCTTCTTCGTTACCGTTGGTAACGTCATGGCCGACGATGCGCGGATCGTCTTCGTCGCCGATGTCGGTCGGGTCTTTGATGTCGATGCCGAACCCGTGCAGGAAGCCGCCATCGCGGAGATAGTCCACTGATACTTCAGAAGCATTGAGGTCAAGCAGGCCGATTTTTGCATTGGCTGCATCATCACCCAGCTGGGCAGCGGCCCACTGACCGATCAGAACACCAGCTTGGAAGTTGTCAGTTGCGAAAGTCGCGTCGGCAACATCAGCAGGCTCGAACGGAGTGTCGAGAGCGATGACCAGAGCGCCTGCCTCGCGCGCCTGTGTGACAACAGGTGCCAGAGCACGGCTGTCCGAAGGGGTAATCAGGATACCGCTTGCGCCAGCCGCGATGCAGCTCTCTACGGCTGCGACCTGGCTCTCGACGTCACCGTCGATCTTGCCGGCGAAGGTCATCAGGTTGATGCCATGCTCTTCGGCTGCGGCTTCGGCGCCTTCCTTCATCTTGACGAAAAAGGGGTTGGTGTCGGTTTTCGTGATCAGGCACGCGGTCGTAGCATGGCCTGCGGCGAATGCGCCCCCTGCCGATGCGACAAGAGCGAGCGCGGAGCCTGCGAGTAGTTTTTTCATAATTTCCTCCCAAGAAATCAGGACCATTCGGTCAATACGCCAAAGCGGATATCGCCTTGGAATGCGTGCAAACAAACAGGATTCGCCGACCGCGTCAATAAATAAATAAACTTGCGTTATTAATTGAGGTGTGGATTATTTCTGAATAGTTCTCCTATAGGGGAGGAGGCGAAAGCGATGGTGAACATGAACGAGGGTTTGGCGGATACGACTGGCGGGCGCAGCGTTCTTGGCTCGAACCAGACGGGCCTGCGCGCCCATAATGAGCGCTTGATCCTGTCACAGATTCGCGATCTGGGGTCAGCGGCCAAAGCCGACATTGCGCGGCTCACGGGGCTTTCGGCGCAGACCGCTTCCGTCATCATGCGCGAGTTGGAGAATGACGGCCTTCTGGAGCGTGGCGAGCCGGTTCGGGGGAAGGTCGGTCAACCCTCGATCCCGATGCGGCTTTCCCCTAATGGCGCTTTGTTCTTCGGGCTGAAAGTCGGGCGCCGCAGCGCCGATCTCCTATTGGTCAATTTCCTTGGCGATGTGTTGGATCGGGTGCATCTGCCCTATGCTTATCCCGAGCCGGACAGCACCATGTCGTTTGTTCTCGACGCCGTGCGCGCGATTTCATCGCGTCTTGATCCTGCCTTGCGCGGCCGTGTCGCCGGCATGGGCATTGCCATCCCCGGCTACCTTTGGGAATGGGCGCGGATCGTTGGCGTCCCCCCCGAGAACATGGTCGAATGGCGCACCCGTGATATTCGCGCCGAACTGGACGCGCTCTTTGATTTTCCCGTTTATCTCCAAAACGATGCATCCTGCGCATGCGGTGCTGAGCAGGTCTTTGGCAAACGCGATTATCCGTCCGAATTTCTTTATTTTTATGTCGGTCACTTCATCGGCGGCGGCATCGTCATTAACCGCAGCCTGTTTACCGGACCGACTGGCAATGCGGGGGCCATCGGCCCAATGCCGATCCCGACGGCAAGTGGCGTGCAGCAGCTCGTCGATATGGCGTCGCTCTCAGGGCTTGAGGCCAAGATGATCGCGGCTGGCGAGGATGCGTCCCCGCTTTGGGTCGATGCTACGGAGTGGTCTGTGTCGTCCGCCCATCTGGACCCATGGCTCGCGGAGGCTGCGCGCGGCTTGGCGCTGGCTATCGGGGCCTCCTGCGCGGTGATCGATTTTGAGGTGGCGGTCATCGACGGCTGGTTGCCGCGCGATGTTCTGGGTGACCTCGTGGCGCGGGTTCAGAAAGAACTCGCAATTGTCGATTGGGCCGGCCTCGTGGTCCCCACTCTGATGGAGGGGACAATCGGACCGGATGCGCGATCCCTGGGCGCCGCCAGCCTGCCTCTGTCCCAGCGGTTCCTTGCATCCGCCAGCGGCCTCTGAAAACTCCTGAGAGCGGCGCTAATGGGTGCCACCGCTGCGAGGCCCTCTCTGCGAATCCCCTGCGAATTCATGAGCACAATTCCGATAACAAAAGCTTACCTGACAAGAAACACAACCTTAGCACCGCTTTTTTATAGGCTCAGCGATCTGTGAGGGCGTGATGAAAGCGTATCGATTTGACCAATAATCGCGCCTACCATTACCCGTACCATAA
>Ga0181566_10001990_pt1 | contig 16926 bp, 19 predicted proteins | sample 101ome_15_FD_133762 | JGI IMG/M metagenome (GOLD analysis project Ga0181566, IMG submission 133762) | Coastal salt marsh microbial communities from the Groves Creek Marsh, Skidaway Island, Georgia - 101402AT metaG (megahit assembly) | ecosystem: Environmental > Aquatic > Marine > Intertidal...
ATATGATAACATTGTTATCTTCTTTGACGAAATGAACTCGGCAGCGCCAGCAGTACAAGCGGCAGCATACCAGTTGATTCTTAACCGTCGAGTAGGACAGTACAAACTTCCAGACAACGTTCTTATTGTTGCGGCAGGTAACCGCGAAGCAGACAAAGGTGTAACTTATCGTATGCCTGCTCCGTTGGCTAACCGCTTTGTACACTTAGAGCTTGCAGTATCGTTTGATGACTGGTTTGGCTGGGCTGTTGAAAACAAAATTCACAAAGACGTAGTTGGTTTCCTTAACTTTAGTAAAAAAGACCTTTACGACTTTGATCCAAAATCTCCAAGTCGTTCTTTTGCAACACCTCGTTCGTGGTCGTTTGTTTCAGAACTGCTAGAAGATGAACTTGACGAAAATACAACTACAGATCTTGTTTCAGGTTCAGTAGGTGAAGGACTTGCAGTCAAGTTTATGGCGCACCGTAAGGTTGCGTCTCAGATGCCTAATCCAACTGACATTTTAGATGGTAAGGTAAAAGAGCTGAAAACTAAAGAAATCAGTGCAACGTATTCCTTAACGGTTTCACTCTGTTACGAGTTGAAGGAAGCATCTGATAAGGGCGATAAAAAGTTTGATGACAAAGTTAACAACTTCTTACGTTTTGCAATGGACAATTTCGAAACTGAACTAGTTGTTATGGGCATCAAACTTGCTCTTACACAATACGGCTTGCCAATTGATCCAGACGAAATTGAATGTTTTGATGAATTCCACGAGCGTTTTGGCAAATATATCCAAGCCGCTCAGCAAGCATAAACATAAAATGGACAGAGAAATCTGTCCATTTTTCTTGACTTTTATATCGTCTTATCGTATAATTAATTATATAGAGTAAGAAAGAGGACATTGTAATGAGCGTAGCAGGCACTAAACATTGGACACCCGATCCAGATATTACTGAAGAAGCACTTCTTGCAATGCGTGAGGAAACACTCGAACGCATTATTGTTGCACGAGTAGGCTTGCTACTTCGTCATCCATTTTTTGGTAATATGGCAACTCGTTTGCGTATTATGGCAGCAGATGATTGGTTGCCTACTGCCGCTGTAGACGGTCGTAACTTATACTTTAACACACAATTCTTTAACGCAATGTCAAACAAAGAAATTGAGTTTGTTATTGCACACGAAATTCTACACTGTGTATTTGATCACTTAGGACGCCGTGAAGACCGCGATCCTGTACTTTACAACATTGCCGCAGACTACATTGTAAACAACTTGCTAGTACGTGATCGTATTGGCGAAAAGCCTAAGTTAGTAGACTGTTACCAAGACTTTAAATACGAAGGTTGGCAATCAGAAGCAGTATACGACGACTTGTTTGAACAAGCAAAACAAAACGGTAAAGAGTTCCTTGAGCAACTAGGCGAATTGCTAGACGAGCACCTTGATGCAGAAGATGGCGATGGTGCATCACCTGGTGATGCTGAAGGCAAAGACGGTAACGGTAATACTGTCAGTAAGAAAAAACCTAAGTATTCTAAAGAAGAAATTAAAAAGATCAAAGACGAAATCAAAGAAGGTATGTTGCAGGCAGCACAGGCAGCAGGTGCAGGCAACACTCCAGGTGAAGTACAGCGAATGATTAAAGAGCTTACTGAACCTAAAATGAATTGGCGTGAAATTATTCAACAGCAAATTCAGTCTACTGTTAAGCACGATTTTACATTCCAGCGTCCAAACCGCAAAGGTTGGCAGAGTGGTGCAATTCTTCCAGGACAAAACTTTGATCAGCAAATTGATTGTGTAGTTGCACTTGATATGAGCGGTTCAATTGGCGATGCTCAAGCAAAAGACTTCTTAGGTGAGATCAAAGGCATTATGGAACAGTTCAAAGACTACAATATTAAAATTTGGTGTTTTGATACTGCTGTATACAATGAACAAGAATTCACAGCAGACGGTGGCGAAGATCTACTAGACTACGAAATCTTTGGCGGCGGAGGCACTGATTTTATGGCTAACTGGGAATATATGAAAGACAACGATATTGTTCCTAAGAAATTCATTATGTTTACAGATGGTTATCCTTGGGATAGCTGGGGAGACCCAGACTACTGCGATACAGTATTTGTAGTACATAGCCATCACGATAAAAACTTAGAAGCCCCATTTGGCGTAACAGCACACTATGAGAATGCAGCTTAAAGAACCAAATCCATTAAACTTTTATGAGGCGAGGCAGGTATCTGTCCTTCCGCCTCACTTTCAATCTATTAATCTACATATAACGCTATATAATTTAGAAGACACGTTTATTAAGTGGATTAAAAACAATTTAAAAGGTAGATTTTATTGTGCAAGAGCAATTACTCTATCTTCAGAAAATCAGTTTCAACAAACTATCAAAATTGGTTTTGAAGAACCAAAAGAGCTTTCGTATTTCACTTTGGCGTGTCCTCATTTGAAATACAAGTAAATAAACATAGCATATAATTTAATAGGAGATATTAGTATGGCTGACGAAACTACTAAAGACGCTGCACCAGCACCTGAAGCGGCACCTGCAGAAGAAAAACAACCGCAGGGCGCAGAGCTAACAGTACAGGATTTGCAAGCGTTAAGAAACATTATTGATGTTTCTACACAGCGTGGTGCATTTAAAGGTAATGAACTTATGTCCGTTGGACAAGTTTATAATAAATTAGAGGCATTTTTAAGTGCAGTTGCACAACAACAGCCTCAAGGAGAGTAAATTATGGCGATTAAGCACGTAGGTAGAATGACTAAAAACAAACGTAAGGTTGTTGTAGCATATCGAGTAGTTCCTGGTGAAGGTGAATCAGAGAATGCTATTGTAGTTACTACTGAGAATTTAGATTCAGCAGATCACGATACGCTAATGAAAACTGTAGAATCAGATGCTGGACAATCAGCAAATGAATTTGCAGATGTAATGGCACGTACACGGTTAAGTGACGGACGCAATATGCTTGCGGCATTCCATACCACAGGTAAAATGGCAAAGGTAAGACAAGCAGATGTAGAGATGACTCCGGATACACGGACTGTCATTAATCTTGCTGAACTAAACAAAATCATTGCTGAACAAAAAGGCGTAACTGTTGCAGACCTTGCAGTCACAGATACAAGCGCACCTGCAAAACGAGAAGTTGTTGCAGAAAATATTGATCTAGATAAAATTGATACTCCTGTAGAAGTTCAAGAAGCGGCGCAGGATGCACAAGGAGAACTTTTAACTGACGAAGAAATGGCGGCTAAATATAGAAGCGATGCTGATAGATTATTCAAAGAAGCTCAAGCATTGCGTAAGATGGCAGAAGAGCTCGTGCCAACTAAAAAGAAGACAGCCAAAGTAAAGTCAGAAGAAAGTGCCTAGTGATAGATCTAAGAAGTTACCAGCAGATGTTATAAAACAATGGCCAGAAGTATTAAAAGATATTGATATCGACGTAATTCCTTTAGAGTATTTAGAATCTGTTAGAATTACGTTTACTGATGGCAAGATATGGGAGATCGATACTCAACGAAATCCCGAAGAAGTAGACATTGAAACTGCTGTAGAATCCCTTATGGAAGAATACGAAGATGTAATTCAGAGCGTGGACTTCCGGCTGGATACCATACGAGTTAAAAAAGATATTAAGAAAAGAACTGCGCAATTTCTAAAGAAAAGAAGCTGAGTGATTATTTGTGTTGAGGATAAATACTATAGCAAAATCATTCCAGGAGTGAAATACAGATGGCATTACAGATAAGACGCGGGACAGACGCTGAAAGACAGAGCATTACACCAAAAGAAGGTGAGCTCATCTATGCGATTGATACCAATCGACTATGGGTCGGTGGTAAAATTGCACCTAGTCAATCTTTAGAACCAGGCGGAATTTTAGTATCAGGTTCTTTAGTTAACGACACAAATCCAACATTAGCAAGTGATATGAACTTAAACGGTCATAATATTACTGGCACAGGTAATATTAATATTGACGGTACTATTACAGCAACAGGTACAGTTAATTTAGGTGACGGTGTTGAAGATAACGTAGTTGTAGGCGGTCAGATTGGTAGCTCACTCATTCCTGGAGCAGCTGGCGCTTTTGACTTAGGTACAGACACTAGCACTTGGAGAACTGTATACACTAGAGATATTGATGTTGAAACTAGCGTTACCGCAGGTGATGTATATATCAAAGGCAGCATTGGAAAAGATGACAGCACTATTATTTACGACGGTGCTACAGGCGCACTAGCAGTTGGTGCTATTACAGCAACAGGCACAATCACAGCAACCGGAGACATTACAACAAACGGTGCTTTGTCAGCAGCTTCGTTAACAGTAGGTGCTATTAGTGGTGATGTAGTAGGTTCTGTATTTGGCGACGATAGTACTACACTAGTAGATGGTGTTAACAACGTATTAAGCACCGGTGATTTAACAATTCAAGAAGACAGGCTATTTGGCACTCAAGTAACAAGTGGTTACGACAATATTTTAAACGGCCTTGAAAAAGTAGTTATCATTGGTTCAATAAGTGACCCAGGTGCGCTACTAGTTGAAGGTAGCGAAAACCCAATAAACGTTAAAGGTGTAGCTAACGCAACTGTAGGTACTTCAGTTACTATCGAAGCAGCTAGATACACAAATGGAACAAGAGACGTTGTACAAAACGGTGATGTCTTAGGTCAATGGGTTGTTAGCGGATACAACGGTATTGAAGCAAGGAAAGCTGGTATTATTCAAACAACAGTTGAATCTGTTCCAGACGGCAGTGGTAATTTTGCTTCAAGAATGCAAGTCGGTGTGCTACAAGAAACTGGTCTGTATAGTCAATTTGGTTTTGAATCAGATGGTAGATTTAGTTGTATTGCTAATACGTATACTCCGTTACCAGATGCTGTAATTGGAACACTAGTTGTTCCAGAAGGCTCAGTTGGTTACGGTACAGATAAAGATGCATTAGTTGTTTATGACGGCGTCAACTTTAAAACAGTACCAACATTTGTTGGTGTTCCAAGCGGTCCAACTGCAACTGGCAAGCAAGGACAAGTATCAGCAGATGCAGATTATATGTATATTTGTCATTCCGACGATAACTGGATTCGTGTAGCCAAAGACGGTACCTGGTAAAAACCACTCTAAATAAATAAATGCAGTAACTATCAAGGAGACTGCATTAATGGACCTAAAGCCACTAGACGAAATTTATCAAATGAAAAAAATCTGGCGCGGAGATGAGATTCCTGTCGCCAGTTATCTTATGAGCTATCAAGAAGCACTACGTGAAGAATTCCTAAGAGGATTTGAGAGTGTTGAGCAGGCTTGCACAAAATACACAACCGACAACACAGATTTAAGAATGTTTGGTGTTGGCTTAGACGAAACTATCCAAGGCGTTGAAATTAAAAATCCAGAAACAGGTGAGTTTGAAAGAAATCATTCTGGCTGGAAAAGCATACAATTTAAGTATGGTCGTCACGACGAAATGATTGACTTTGAATTTAAACGTAGCGATGGTGACAGAATTGCAAGATTGTATCCTACCGCACACAACCTAGTGAAAGAATACGGAGAGTTTTGTCCTATTGCTAATTACAGTATTCTTGCTCCTCAAACTATTTTAAACAGACACAGTGGCCCGGAAAACAGAGAAGGTAAATTTATTAGAATTCATATTCCGTTAATTATTCCCGAAGGCGATATATTCTTAGAAGCTAGTGGTGAAGAAGTCACTTGGGATAATATTTGGGGATTTAATAATCAACATACGCATAGTGCATATAACTTTTCTGATGAATGGCGTGTAGTGTTTATGATTGATTTAGATATGGCACACATTGGAATGGAACCGCAAGCACCGTATGATCCTAGTATTGACTTAGCAGAGAATGCAGTAAGATATGATAGAAAATATTATGATACTCTTAGAGAAAAATACGGAGCAAAGATTTAATGGAATATATACCAACAGAAAATGCGCTAAGAGCGAGAGAAAGAGAAAAGCAAGACTCATCAAAACTAGTAGAACATATTAGCTCACAACGTAAATTTCAACTTGAACATTTTATGGGAGGCGATCCTAGAATGCTTGATGTTGAAAAACAATTTGGCAAGTACTTAGCAGTGCCACTTGATATTCCTAAATTTGAATTTGATGACCCTGAGCATTTTAAAGATTGGTATTTTAAACACGCTATTCGTCCAGTTAAACAAAAAGGCGACTATGTAGCACAAGACACAGGTTACAGTCCTTTTTATTCTGTAGATTTGATTCAAGAAGTTGGCGACGACTGGAATTTGAATATGCAAACTGAAAACTTTAAAAAAGAATTTCCTCATATTTGGCAACAATTTCACGAAGCATTGCCAGTAACAAAAATCTTAACTTTAAATCTATGGTCGAGTGTACAGACATTTTCTGAACACAGAGATAGTGCAGAAATGGTTGATTGTCCAGGTGGATTTAGAATTCCGTTATATGACGAAAATCCAGAGTCAACATTATATGTAATGGATAATCCTACAAAGCCTTATAGCGTGGGAGAGCCTTTCTTTTTGCCTAAGCTAGAAGAAACTAACGCATATGTATGGAACAACTTACGGTGTATGCACGGTAGCGTTAAAGACGAAAACTATTCTAAAATTTTAGCTGTATGTGTAGCTATTGTAGACATTGAAAAGTATGTAGATGTAATGTCTCGCAGTGTTGAAAAGTATAAAGACTATTGTTTAGTTAGTAACAATACATTGGAAAATTACGTAGATGTTTAATTTTTTTAGAAAAAAGAAAGTTGAAAATATTTTTCATAGGTTTGTAAAAGTTCCGTTTGAACCTGAAATTGATTTATTTGAACGAACTGACTACGATCCTATGTTTTATAGACACGTAAAAGTTGATGACCAAGATATTAATCCTAAACTAGTAAAATGGTTTGAAGATTTAGGAATTAAATTTTATTGGTTTGAAGCATTTTATACTCCACCATATGGAGGTAAAATTCCTATACATACAGATACTCCAGAAATTTGTGATGTAGTAAAATTAAACTGGACATACGGGGCTCCTGGGAGCAAACTACTTTGGTGGGAGCCAAAAAATGAAAAATATGTTGATTCTTTTCAAACAGAGTTTGGAGCACCTTATCTAACTATTAAAGAAAAACACGCTAGGAAATTGTTTGAAGCTGAAGTTAAAAAGCCTAGCCTTGTTAACATAGGTATGTTTCATAGTACATACAATCCTACAGAAGAGGGTCGTTGGACTCTAAGTTTACCTTTAATGAAAGAAGATGGTTCAAGACTATTATGGAATGAAGCCATTGACATTTTAGGAGAACATTTTGACGAAGAGCAATACTAGTGCAGTAATTGGTATTGGCGATAGCTGGACACAAGGCGAAGGCGGCTACCCTGAACACATCTGGAAAGAGAACAATGGCCGTATGCAGAAAAACATATACGAGTCAAAAGATCTTATTCCAATAGAACACGAAAATAGTTGGGTTAGGAGATTAGCAGACTTACTAGACTATTCTCCAGTTAACCTTGGACAACGTGCTATGGGCAATAGAGGTGCTGTAAGAACTCTATACTTAAACGACTTTACAAACTACACCAACGGCGTTGTAGCATTAATACTAACTGGTTTTGATAGATTTGATTTGTTTGCTCCGCATTGGCAAACTGATCACTATCAATTTAAAACATTGTGGCCTTTTTTAAATCATAAAGAAGAACATATATTTTACGGCAAAAACTTATACAGTGAAGAAGCTGCCGCAGTAGAAACAGCGTGTACTATAATTGAAGCTCAAAACTTTGCTAAAATAAACGGGTTTGATTTTATCTTTGGAAACGGGTTTGAAGTCCGCGGCGAAGAATATTTACGACATATGTGTCCTGAAGTTGCAAACAAAATAGACTGGAATAGATGTATACATTCTCATACTGACTACGGATGTTTTGCACAATTATTTGTTAGACGAGACGGGCTATGTGCAGAAGATTATGAAACTGTTTCAAACTATTACCCTAATATGGAATGGCCTGCAACATATATGACTAACGATATGCATCCTACCATTGAAGGTTATAAATTAATTGCAGAAGAATTTAAAAGGATCTTTTATGTTTAGTATTTTTAAAAGAACGCCTTATGTACATCAATATTTAAAATTACCTGTGATGCCAAAAATAGATTTGTTTGAATTATTTCCTGATAATCCAGATCAACTAAATCACGTAGAAATTGATCCTAAAACAATGCTTAACAAAGAGTTTGTAGACTTTATGGAAAATATACCAGGTTTACGTATTCCTTCTTGGGAGGCATTTTACACTCCACCAGGTGGTGGCATTTGGCTACACGCAGATACAGATCATATAACTGACATTGCTAGACTAAACATTTCGTTTGGAGATGGAGAAATCATTTGGTGGGAACCTAAAAAAGGGTTTACGCCAGAACCAATTACAACTACGTTTGGCGTTGACTATTTGCGAGCTGAAGCACATCAGTGCAATGAAATACATCGAGCAACAACTAATATTCCTAGTATTGTGCAAGTTGGAATGTTACATAGTACGTATTGTCCTGGTCCTAAAGGACGCTGGACCTTAGCAATACCTCTTGCAGAAAGATCAGAACCTAAGCACGTTAATTTTGGATTAGCTGTTGCTATGTTTTCAGATTATCTTTTAAATGTATAAAAAGTAAATCCGCCCCACTTACCTCTAAACAAACTAAAAAAGTTTACACCTATACCAAATATACTAGGAGTTACCTTAAGTAATTTAAACTCTTTAAAACTCTTTTTAGCTTGTCTATGTGTAAAGCTAAGTTCAAATGGAATGTACATTTGATCTAATTCAAAACATACTGATACAAATTTAGGACGAACTTTTCTTTGCATCCATTTACCATATTTGTTATAAAGACCTACTAATAAAAAGTTATGTGTTAAAGATTTTGCCTTTTCAATAGCAGTTTCGTATTCAGGCATATGATGCAAAGAGCCGTTTGCAAACACAACGTCAAATGTATCTTTAAACTTTTTTGTTAAAAAGTTTGCTTTAACCCATTTAATATTTTTGTTGCCTAATTCTTTTGCAATTTTTTTGCCGTGTTCGATAGTATCACTAAAGTCAATGGCTGTAATTTTTAAGTGCGGATTATAATAAGCAATTACATTAGTAACAAAGCCGCTGCCGCATCCTATATCAAGTACAGTAGTTACATCGTTATCTTCAAAAAACTTTAAGTAACGTTCGTATATAAGGACGTCTCCGTGATTAATAACATCGTCTTTTCCGTAAGGCCCTGGAAAAACAACCTTGTCGTAAAACTCCTTGATTTCTTTTTCTTTGGGTGTCATAATAAATCCTTAATTTTAAATGGTGGTTTTATAAATCCAGTTTTTTCTAATTTCATAATTTGTCGAATCATCTTTCTGTGTTTTTTTGCAAATTCTTCTTGCAAAAAAGGTTCGTAAAATTTATCTAACAAATTATCATATGTATGTTCTATTCTATAAATTTTTCTATCGTTTGTTTGACCAACACGTCTATGCAATGTAATACTATTATCAAAAGTTAAAAAATCACCGTCTTGTTGATACCAGTGGTCATATATGTACTTTTCGCTAAACAGCTCTTTAGAAATAGCATTAAATATTTTTTGACTTTCTTCCTGTGTTGCACCTTGAATACTATGCATTGTTGGCGGTGCAAAATGTAAACCTTTGATGCCTCCTGGACTTTGAATAACCATTGGAACAGGAGTATAGTCTTGTGGACACATTTTAAATTTTAATACTGCTTCTTCGCTAGGCCTAAACGGAGGATCAACATCTGCACTATCATACTTGTGTAGTACAATCATATCGTCTAGTTCTGATCTAAAGCTCTCTGATACGCTTTCGTAATAGTCTGCGGTGTTTACAAAGCCCGTAGCAGTGCCTACAACGTTCTCTGCTGCTAGTAAGCTAACAGCGTGTTCAAATACATAGTTACCGCTGCTATGCATATGCCAGTCAAGTTCTTGCCCTCCGTAAAGACCATACTGACCTTTTTCATCTTTTGACGAGCTAAAAAAGTTTACACTCTTTCCGTTGTCTGTTGTAATGCTTGCTTTATATAAAATATCTAATATATCTTTATCTACATCTTCAATAATAGGTAAATCAGCAAGAACTGCACTTTGAAACATTTTCCAATCTAGATTGTATTTTTTAAGCAATGAATATTTAAGACCCCAAAACTCAGGACCCCATTGATGTATTAGTTTAGAAAATGTATCAACATTACAATTACTACCTCTTACAACTGTAACTAAATTTTCCAAATGTAGTTTACCAACCTCCTTCCATTCTTCAGGAGTTATGTTGTTTACATCTAAATCATCTATAATGATTCCGTAATTACCAACTGGAAATTTTGTTACCTTCATAAACCAATCGACCTTCCTATTAAAAATTTGACCTTAGTATATGTTTCCATTTGTGTCATTAAAAAGTCAACTATATCTTTCATAGTTTTTTCTGGTGCTTTAAGATGATCTATTACATTATTACTGTAACTTGTATATCTTGTAGGCGCCCATTTAGTAGTATGTATGTTGTTTATTGTAATAACTTTATTAAATTCTTTATCAATGTCTTTTGCTTTTAAATAAGGAAATTCTTCAATAAGCCAATCTCTAATATAATTTCTATTGTCATCTAAATGATAGAAAAACTCAAGTACCAATGTGCTATAAAGAGGTGCAAGTGTGTCAGGATACTCTAATGCTGTATTACTAATTTCACTTTCGTCATCGTAATATTCAGCAAATATATAATTTACACGATCATTATATGCTTTTAAACTTGGACCGCACTTATCTGTTTTTAAAAAATCATTATAAAACTTTTTAACAAAATCTCCATAACCAATTTTTGAAGTTTTAAAAATTTTTTTAATAGTTTTTTCTAGTACGCCAGTAGCCCAGAATCCTCGCTGTATTGAAAATGCCATCCACATTTCTTTATAATCTTCTTTTGTATAACTGTATGTTTCAACTACAACTTCGCTTTTTCTTAAAGTTGAGTTATTGCTTTGCATATTGTTATACTTGTTAACTGTTTTCATACCCATTCTTTTTCGATAGTCTCTATCGTAACTAGGCGTTTCAGGTAACAAATGCCAATTGTATAAACAAATGTCCATATCGTTTTCAGTGTATACGTTTATTTCGTGATACCACTTTTCAGGAGTTATCCCCGGTAATCCTGAAATACATTCTGCATACGACGAAAATCCATAATACTTCTTTAAATGATTTGCTAGATAAACGTGTTTTTCAAATGGAATGTCTGATCTTTTGATATTTTCTAATACATCTTTATGAATACTTTGTATACTGGCTTTATAACTTAAATCCCAAGTTAAATTATTTTGTGCGTCAATATCTAAAATTTGTTTGATAACTTCAGTATGCTTTTCAGTTTTTGCAAAACCTCCAAAGTACAAATGAAAGAATCCAGGATTCTTTTGTTTACGTTCGGCCATATATTTTATGATTTCAACATCACGATCACCTAATATACCAAAGTTAGCATCGCATAAGAAAACATAACCGGCTTGACACTGTTCTACTACATCAATATCTTCTTTTACAAATTGTAAAGATTTTTGAATTACTTTAGATCCAATACCACCTCCCCAGTCACAAAAAGCACAACTATACGGGCAGCCTCTTGTTGTTTCAATCTTTCCTTGTACAACTGTGTTTACTGTCCCAGTAGTGTTTCTTAAATTTTGTATTTCGTGTGCAACTTCTAGTATTACATCTTTTTGCATACCATATGCACTGTAGTCCCAAAAGAAATCTTTCTTAGGTGATGTCTTATTACTTTTTTGTAAAATTGTTTTTGACTTACTTGGATAAACAACTTCTCTTACTAAGTTCCAGTCAACTTTATTATCGTCTGTTAAGTTGTCAAGAATGTCAGCTATTGTTAATTCGCCGTATTCGCCGCCATCTAAACTTGCATCTAAAAATGGATATGTTTTAAACCAATCCATATCGTGTTTAAAATATTGTTGCGGACCTCCACTAATAATTAAACAATTTGGAAATGTCTCTTTAACCCATTTAGCTGTTTCAAGACATTGTACATCATTCCAAATGTACATACTAATACCAAACACATCAGGTTTAATTTCTAATAATTGTTCTTTAAGTTTTTCGTCATCAAACTCGTAGTTTAATCTAGGATGTACCCATTCATAATCATCAGGTCGTTTGCCTTTAATTTCGTAATAACTTTTACAACTTGCCCACAACAATGGCAAATATATCCCTGACGTGCTGTCCGGCACATATAGAACTATTTTTTTCTTAGACATTAGTTACCTATAGATATAAGGTGATCTTTTTGAAAGTTCTTTAATCTTTTTTCTATATTTTATTTTAATATAGAGTGTTCGCACCCAGTTAAACATTTTTTATTATCTCCGCTAGTTTATCTGCAATTTTTACGTGTGCAGCCTTTTCATAATGAAATCTAGGTAACACTGCATTATCTCCAACAATATCTCTCATTGTTCCACCGAGCGGATTATATTTGTAATGGCTTGTTGATATATGCTTACTAAAGTTTGGACTGTATTGAGGATCTACAGCATCAGTAATTGAAAATTTGCTATCAGCAAAATTTGCCCAGTTAATACAATCTACATCGCACCATAAAATATGTGCATCAATACCTTTAGCTCTCAAAATATCAGCTGCATAATATAGATATACGTGATCATCATAGGATAAAATAGTTTCATTATAAAATTCAAGATAAAACTCTTTTAATAAATTGTCTTGTCTTTTTGTTAATCTTTCATCATTTGCCATTGGATGAACAACAAAACTACCAACTGTTACATCATTTCCATCTTCTTTATATTTGAGTAATAATCTGTTATGAGTTGTAAACTGAATAAAAACTGCAATGTTTTCGTAGTTTTCATCAGGAAACTGTGCTATAGCTCTGCAAGCAATTTCTTTGTTAGAAATTCCCGGGATGCCGTGATTCTCAAATTTAATACCAAGCTGATTTCCTGTCAACGCAGGATACGAGTTTGCAATATTGTAAAGCCTAACTTCTTCATCGTCAACTCCTTGAGATGCTTTTCTTGCTTCTTTAAAGTCTAACGATCTATAGTTAGGTACGTGAGCCTCTTCCCAAAGTTCATTACCTGCGGTTACACTGCAACCAAAAAAGTGAAGTTCATTGATCATATAGTCACCAGTTCTCCTTAATATGTGTATATTTACCACTAAATACAACTGTCAACAACATATTTGGAATGTTATGGAAACTATTAGACTTTTATGGCTTTTGGGAAAAGTACAAGCACCGGTGTATGCATTAGGAATTTTCGGGCTTATATATTATTGGGACCTATCTTATCTTTGGTTACTACTTCCTGGGTTTATTTTTTGTGGAGTAATTGGTTTAGAAATAGCACAACATAGATATTTTTGTCACGGAAGTTTTACTGCAAAGCCGGGTATTTATTGGTTTTTACTTTTTGCTTCTATATTTTCCGTAGGTGGAGGTCCATTGTATTGGAGCGCACTACATAGGACACATCATAAAACTGCTGATACAGAGTCTGATCCGCATCGTCCACACGATCAACCTATTCTTAGTTTTCTGCATTGCAATGATAGATCAAGAAGTGAAGTAAACTATAGAAATGTACAAGACCTTGTACATAAGCCGGGTATGATATTTCTTGCAGAACACTATAGTAAGGTATACTTTACAACGTTAGCACTAGTAGCACTAATTAGTGTTAAATTTTGTTTATATTTTTTAGTACTACCTGGAATTATTACACTTTGGACTACTGGCATCGTAAACGTACTAGGACACAGAGGAATAGGCTATCGAAACTTTGATACACCTGATACTAGTAGGAATAGTAAAATTTTAAACTTAATTACTTTTGGCGGCGGCAATCATCATAACCATCACTACCGTCCTTGGAGTTACACTACGAAAGTACATTGGTACGAACACGATTTGTCAGGATGGATTATTAAAAATTTTTTAGCAAAAGAGGTGAAAACTTAATGTTACTATTTTATGTTATTCTTTTACATATACTAACAGCAGTAGGATTTTATTTTTTATGGGATCCAATGCTACTACCATTAATTTTATTAGGCAATATTTTGTTTACTTGGATTGGTGGAGAAATATTTTATCATAGATATATAAGTCACAAGTCTTTTACTTGCAGCAGACCAGTACATTGGTTTATGGTTGCTATGAGTTTGTTTTCAGGACAAGGTGGAGTACTAGGTTGGGCTATTCATCATAGGCATCATCATTGGCATAGTGATACCGATAAAGATCCACATATGATCAAAGAGCATCCTGTAAGAATGTGGTTATGTCCCGATAATGTAAGAGGAGAGTTTTTAGAGCCAGACGGTTCTTGGGACTTACTAGACGATAACTTATTACAATTTTTACAAAAATGGTATTGGCCTATTCACGCTACATTAGTAATTGCTGTAGCATTAATTAGTTTACCTGTTGCATTTTACTTAATTGTTGTGCCAAACGTATTAGCAGTACATCAGCAAGGTTCAATTAACGTGTTAGGACACGGTTATGGTTACAGAAACTTTGATACACCTGACCATTCTACTAATAGTAAATGGCTATCATTTTTAACATTTGGCGATAACTATCAAAACAATCATCACGCTGTTCCGTGGAGTTATAACTTTGCTGTTGCAAAGGGAGAGTTTGATATTTCAGCTTGGATCATTAAAAACATATTAGCAAAGACAGTAATTGATGTTGACTATAAGGAACCATTGGTGAATAAATGATCACACTTTATACTAGTGGTAGCACAGATACACCTAAAATTGTTACACATTCTTGGGACAAAATTAGACACTATGCTACCAAAAGCATTAACGAAATTGGGTTAACTTCAGAAGATATCGTACTAGATGTGTTTCCAGCAAACACTATTGCACACTACACAATTACAGCGTTTCCTGCGTATTTAAGCGGCGCACAGTACGTTTGTAGCAGTTTTACGCCATATGACTATATAAAGACGTTTAAGCGTGTACAACCGTCTTATATTAGCTTAATACCGCGTCATTTAGAAGTGTTACAAAAAACAAAAGGCTTTAATGATTTGGATATGAGTTGTGTACGATATATGGTTACAGGAAGCAGTAACATTACACAAGAGTTTATTGATGCTTTTAAAGATCGTGGCGTTCAACTTGTAGCAAATTGGTATGGTATGACAGAATTTCCGCCCCCTGTAATGATTGGTTATGACACACCGCATTTTGATATTAATACTATTAATCAAGACGACAATCACGTAATGTTTATGCCAGCTGAAGGATATAGTGGTAACTTACACCAATGTTACATCAACGGAGTTGCAACAGGTGACTTGTTTGAAATGGATCCTGTAAGGTTTGTTAAGAGAGTAGATACTGCAAATGGTCGTACTTGGAAAAACAATTTTTAATAATAATAGATCTGTTGTAAAACTTGATAACAGTGATATCAGCCTAGTAGAAGATTTTTGTATTAAGTGTGAAGAACTAGGTTTAGAAAACAATAGTTCTTTAACAAAAATGAAATGGGACACTGCTACTTGGATTGGAGCAGTTGACCAAGGTAGTATCTATTCTATCGCAGGGTACCACAAATTAGATATAGACGATCATTCTTATCGTGTACTGTTTCGCGGAGCTCAGTTACCAGGATATAATCCCAAAGGATTTAGTAAAAACGTATACGCAAATGTTGTTCACTGGACATACTTTCTTAAAGAACAAATAGAAGAAATTTTATCTAACGACCCAAAAGCAAAACTTTATATAAGCACAAACATACAAAAGAATACAGATGCTCCGAGCAGTCATAAACTTACTAGTATGATGACTCCGTTATTAATCAAACGCAATTTGCTAAGTTTAGAATACGAAAACATAGAATTGTTTTATACACAACAAAACTTATACAGAGTAAACGTAGAAGAATACTTTAAGCAGCGTTCTGCTTATTTTGATAGTAAGTAAAGTTTTCGTAGTACAATCCTAGTGTTGCCCAAATAGCATCTGGATATAAGTTAGTATACTTGTTTCCTGTTTTAGAATAATGCTCCCACAATGTTTTAGAAAAGTCTAAGTTAGAATAATGTTTCCAAAACTCTGTGTCATTACGTGAACTTAATCCATAATGGTGAAGAATATAATCGCTGTTTTCTTTCCAAGTACGCTTGACCATTTTGTTATATGCTCTAGCACCATATCCTCTTTCAAGGCAGTTAGCAAGTGTAGTAATGCCGTGTTGTATCATAAACAACGCATTTGACTCCAATGGATCAATAAAACCTTGACTCATACCTATAGCAACTACGTTACCTTGCCAAGCATTTTCTAACCAGCCCGGTTGCCACTTAATCAAACGTGGTGTTTTGTCTTGCCAAGGAGTTAAGTGTTTAGTATAGTCTTTAAACTGTTCTAGTGCTTCATCGTCACTAACAAACTTGTCTGCGTAACAATATCCTGTGCCTGTTCTAGATGTCAATCCAATTTTAAACTGCCAACCATAATCTCTAGCAATACTGCGTGTGTAAGGAACATTTTCATCTAACTCAAAAGGACAAACCCAGGCACTATTAACTAAATGATGCTCTGACAAATCTGCAAGTGTTTTGTCTTTAACAAACTGTCTACGCAATCCTGTACAGTCAATGTATAAGTCGTAACCTTCCGGTAGAGTATCTAGTGTTGCAATTTCGTGCTTTACACGTTTACAGTTATCACGAACAATACGCCCTGCTTCTTCTGCGTGTAAATGATATGCTACTGCTCTCCAAGCATC
>Ga0181566_10001992_pt1 | contig 16913 bp, 15 predicted proteins | sample 101ome_15_FD_133762 | JGI IMG/M metagenome (GOLD analysis project Ga0181566, IMG submission 133762) | Coastal salt marsh microbial communities from the Groves Creek Marsh, Skidaway Island, Georgia - 101402AT metaG (megahit assembly) | ecosystem: Environmental > Aquatic > Marine > Intertidal...
CGTCGTTCGCACCGGCGTCGCGTCGAACGCGTCGCGTCGAACGCGTCGCGCGTTCTCCTCGTCCTCGGGACGCCGACGCCGAGACGCGCGCACCGTCCCGAGGACGCGCGACGACGACGACGGGGACCGCGCGACGACGGGGCGTCACGAACGACGGCACGCACGTCATCGTCATCGTCGTCGTCGTCGTCGTCGTCTCTCTCTCTCTACTCTCGCGCGCGCGCCGGCGTCTCTCGCGCGCGCCGAGCGCGCGACGACGACTCTTTGTATTATCGTCTCTAACCCTAGACCGTTCACGACTCACACACGACCCCCTGGATTCATTCTCCTCGACGTATACGTAGTGAAGTCTAAAAATGGCCATGAAGGTATAGTTTCGGTACACACCTCACTGTATACCCATACGGGACGACGTCTCGATCGACGCCCGCGTCGAGGCGGGGCGGCGGGGCGATCGGGGCGCGTCCTCAGGCGCGTCGTCGTCGCGTCGCGCGCCGCCTTTCCGAGACGCGCGGTGACAGGACACCATGGCGAGAGGGCTCAAGAAACATCTGAAGCGTCTCAATGCGCCCAAGCACTGGATGCTGGACAAGCTCGGCGGCGTTTTCGCCCCGAAGCCGTCTCCCGGTGCGTGCGCGAGAGACCACGCGATGGGGAGAAGGGTTTTCGAGCCGCTCGACGAGAGGGATCGAACGGTGTCGAATGAATCACCGCGAGGACGATGGACGCGAGGACGATTGTGAAAAACGTACACATTTTTGTGCTCGTACTGACCGCGACGCGTCTTTCCGTTTTTGTCCGTTCCGTAGGTCCGCACAAGGCTCGCGAGTGCCTCCCGCTGTGCCTCATCCTCCGCAACCGATTGAAGTACGCGTTGACGTACAAGGAGGTGACGACGATTTTGATGCAACGCGTCGTCAAGGTCGATGGGAAGGTTCGCATGGATAAGTGCTTCCCGTGCGGTATCATGGGTGCGTATCGCATCGTCGACGCGACGCGACGCGAGAGATTTTTGGATGACGATCGCGTGTATTTAGGGCTTGCTCGAGCGAGACGACTGACGGAGACGCCGTTCCTTTCTTTCCCGTTCATAACGACAGACGTCGTGTCCATCGAGAAGAGTGATGAACACTTCCGATTGATTTACGACCACAAGGGTCGCTTCGTCGTGCAGCGCATCGACTCTGAACAAGCGCAGTACAAGTTGTGCAAGGTGAAGAGCAAAAAGCTCGGGGACAAGGGCGTGCCGTGCGTCGGTTTGCACGACGGTCGCACCATTCGTTACCCGGATCCGCTCATCAAGGAGGGTGACACCGTCGTGGTCGACATCGCTTCCAACAAGATTACCGATTTCGTCAAGTTTGACGTCGGCTCCATGTGCATGATCACCGGCGGTCGCAACGCCGGGCGCGTCGGCGTCGTCCAACGTCGCGAAAAGCACATCGGTTCTTTCGAAATCGTGCACTTGAAGGATGCCGCCGGTCAAGAGTTCGCCACTCGCGCCACCAACGTCTTCGTCATCGGTACCGGTAACAAGCCGTTGATTCGCTTGCCCAAGGGTAAGGGTATCAAGCTCTCCATCATCGACGAGCGCGCCGCCCACGAGGCGTAAGCGGCGAGCGCGCGCGGCGCGTTTCCCGATTCGATTCGTTTCGATTCGACGATTCGCGCCCGGATTGATTGATTGCGACGACGAGAACAAACAACAACAACAACACACGTGGTGGTGCGTACGGACGCACGACGGTAGCCGATATAGATTGACGAGTGTAACGCCGACGCGCCGAGCTCGTCTCTTTCACACAACTCCTCGTCTTCCCCATACATACTTTACACACTTTAGACCCATATGTCTTTTTTTCTCGCGTGTGCTCGGCGCGTGCCCAACGACCTCGTTACAAAGCGAGCCGCCGATGCATCCGACGAACGCATTCCGCGCGCGCGACGACAGACACTCGCACGCGCGTCGCACGAACCGCGCGCACACGACCAAACACTTTTTTCTCCACCGCGTCCGACGCGCGCCTCGCGTCCAACTCGCTCCATGTCGACGCCGCGCGTCGTCGTCACCGATCGCATCGCGATGACGCGGCACGCGCGCGTCGCGACGTCATCGCCGCGTCGACGTCGCGTCGCGACGACCACGCACGCCGACGCGACGCGAAACGGACGGACGGTTATTCACGCGTCGACGCGCGCGTCGCTTCGCGCGCGATCGAGCGTGAAAGCCCCCGTCGGGAGCGCGCTGGACGCCGCCCAGGCGTACTCGAATTTCGTGCTCGACTCCAAGAAATTCGTCGAAGAGGCGGAGGCGCGCGCGGGACTGGATCTCGGTCCTCGCGCCGGCGTCGTGAGCTCGAGCGTGCTGCTGTATTCCGTGAAATCGGGTGGACGAGACGCGGGCGCGGTGGAGGGGGCGATGGCGTCGGCGGCGGTGGACGGGGTGCACGCGGGGAATTACGAACGCGTCGTCGATAAAGCCAAGGCGAATCTCGCCGACATGTGGGCGACGCGCGTGGATGGACGCGTGAGCGTCGAGCTCGGGTGGTGGTTGGCGAACGACGTCGATGAGTGCGTGAAAAAGGCGTCGGAACTTCGAGCGCTGTGCGATGAGTTGCGAACGCCGAGGGATAAGTTGTTGTTCAAGGTGCCGGCGACGTACGCTGGGGTCGAGGCAACGCGGCGGTTGGAGGCGCTCGGGATTCCAGTGCACGTGTCGCACGTGTACTGTCGAGAACAGGCGGACGCGGCGATCGATGCGGGGGCGACGGTGGTGCAACTGTACTACTCGCGCGTGAACGCGTGGCACAAGGCCAAGGGGACGCTGACGCCGGGGGACGATCCGGCGTACGCGTTGGCGAGAGACGCGCTCGCGCGCGTGCGCTCGACGGGGGCAAAGACGAAAATCATGGTGGCCAGTCTCGCGAGCGTGGACGCGGTGAAACGCGTTCTCGGCGTGGATTACTGCCTGGTGAGTCAAAGAATCATCGATGAATTGGCGGAGACGCCTGCGGGCGACTTCGTCGACGCCGTCGTCGCCGACGCGCGCGCCTCGCCGCCGCCTCCGTACGTGCGCCTCTCCGAGACGGAATTCAAAGACGCGTGCGCCAAATCTCCCGCGAAAGAGGAGATCGAGATTGCGTTACAGCGCAACGCCGCGCGCGATCGCGATCTCATCGATTACATCAGCGAGGCCAAGGCTGGCGGTGGAAACGCCTAGTCGCCGCCGCAAGACGCGTTCGCTCTTTCGCTCTTTCGCTCGATCTCGCGTGCACCACCGCCGACGACGGATGCGCGTCGAACGACGCGTGTCCGCTCTTTTCGTCGGTCGCCCGATGTAAAAATAACCAGAAACAAACGCGCTCGTCCGTCTCTGTATTTTCCCGACGGCAATTATTACAAAAAATCAAAAAGTAACCGTCGCGCGATCTTCACGTCTCGACTCGACATGCCGCGTCTGCGCCCGACCTCCGCCTCCTGGCGCGTCGGGTCGGGCACGAAACGACTCCTGTGCGCGTACGAGTATCGTCCTCGCGTCGCGCCCACCGCGCTCGTCGTCTTTTTACACGGCATCGGTGAACACGCCACGCGGTACGACGCGCTGTTTCGCGCGCTCCTCGACGCCGGCGCGCGCGTCATGACGTACGATTGCGTCGGACACGGCGCGAGCGAGGGATTGCCCGGATACCTGGACGCGTTCGAGGCCGTCGTCGAGGACGCGCGCGGGTTTTGTGCGTGGGCGCGAGGGGCGCGGGACGGCGACGAGGCGGTTATTTTATGCGGGCAGTCATTCGGCGGACTCGTCGCGGCGACGGTGGCGGCGAACGACGCGACGTCGGGTGAGGGGTTGATCGATGGGTTGGTACTCACGGCGGCGAGCGTGGACGTGAAGTGGAACGCGATTCTCCGCGCGCAGGCGGCGATGGGGGCGCTGTTGGCGAGAGGCGCGCCCAGGGCGCGGTTAGTGCCGGCGGTGCGTCTGGAGGACATGTCGACCGATCCGGCGACGTTGGAGGCGTACGCGACGGATCCGTACGTGCAACTCGGACCGGTGCGGTGTAAGACGGCGTATGAAATCTTGCGCGGGTTCAGAATGTTGCGTCAGAGGTACGGGGACGTGACGTGTCCGCTCTTGGCGTTGCACGGCGCGGAGGACGCGTGCGCGGATAAGACGGCGAGCGAACGGCTCGTTCACGAGGCGTCGAGCGCGAATAAGCAATACATCGAGTTACCGGGGATGCATCATCTCATCTTACAGGAGCCGGGAAGCGCGGCGGTGTTGCGTCGCGTGGTGCGTTTCGTCGCCGACGTGGCGTCCGGCGCGTCGAGCGCGGCGGTGCGCGCGCCTCGGCGGCTCAGATCCAAACTCTGATCGCGCTCGCTCGCTCGCGTTGAGGGGGTCGACATCACTATCATCGACCGACCGCCTGGTTGTCTGTTGTAACATCACTATCGTCGCTTTCGACGGCGGCGCGCGTCTTCGCGCCGTCTTCTTTGAAACCGTCCCGCCGCCGCCGCGTCAGGGCACGCCTCGCGCGCGGTCGACCGTGCGTCGCGTTCCCGCACCCGCGTTCCGCGAACGCACGCATCGTCGACGCACGCCTCGCGCGCGTCTGCACGGACGATGCCCACCGCGCGAGCGACGCGCGCGCGTCGTCAATCGACGCCGGTCGAGAAAGAATCCGACGCGCCGCCCGCCGCCGCCGACGCCGCCGTGGGCGCGAAACGCGATCGCGTCGACGAGGACGCGCGCGATGACGACGCTCGGACCGATCCCGACGACCACCCGACGGTGTCACCCGAGTCGCGCTCGAAGCGCGCGAAGGCGCCGCCGGTGGATTCTTTGGCCGCCGCCGCCGACGGCGACGACGAGTTCAAGTTGCTCGTTCGCATCGATGGAAACGCGGGACGCGTCATAGGTAAAGGGGGTGAACACGTGAAATACATCGAGACGGAGTGTTCGGTGCGGTTAGAGTTCAGACGGGACGAAGGCGTGGCGGTGGTGACGCCTCGCGCGGAGACGGAGTCGGGCGGGCCGACGCCGAGCGCGCGGCGACGCGCCGACGCGCGAAGAGCCAAGGCGCTCATCGAGGAGGCGGCGAGCACCGGGCAGATCATGGAACTGTTGACGAAAGGTGTGCCGAGCGATGTGAACGAGGGAATCAGGTTGGACCCGTCCGTGATACCGGATGACATCATGCGCGGCGACGACGACGAGTGCGTCGAGGCGGAGATTCCGTGTCCAGGGAAAGAGGGACGCGTCATCGGACGAGGAGCAGCGACGATTCGAGAGATTTCGGCGAGGAGCGGGGCAAATTGTCACGTCGTCAAGGGGAGCGGGGTGTGCGTGGCGAAGGGAACGCGGAAGTGCGTGCGAATGGCGTATCAAATGGTGCACGACACGTTGCAGTTGTCGGTGGATAGGTTCGGCGCGCCGCCGCAGCAGACGCACTCGACGTCGTATCACGGCGCGCCGACGCGCGTACAGGGTCTGCCGCACGGTGCGGTGGTGTTACCGAACGGTATGGCCATGGTTCCGCTCGCGGCGATGGGCGTGCCGGCCACCGCGCCCGGAGCCACGGGCTTGGACGCCGCCGTCGAGATTCCGTGCGCGGGCAACGAGGGGAGAGTCGTCGGTAAGGGTGGCGAGACGATCAAGTTTCTGCGCGCCAAGACGGGATGTATGGTGGATATTAAGCATCAGAAAACGCCCGCGGCGGTCGTCGTCGTCTCTGGCACGCCCGCGAACGTGGAAATGTGCAAGGCGTACGTGTACCGAGCGATGGAACACGGCGACCTTCGCGCGTTGCAGAGTTTTATACCACCCGCCGCGCCCGCGGCGGTGCCGTACGTCGTGCCTCAGCAACCGTATCAGCACTACGCGCCGCCGCCGCAGTATCACCAGCCGCAGCCGTACCACCAGCCGCAGTACCACCAGCAGCCGCAGCCGTATCAGCAGCCGCAGCCGTACCACCAGCCGCATTCGTCGACGGGATGGGTGCGCTACTACGACGCTTCGGGCAAGCCGTACGAGCATAATCCCGCCACCAACGAGACGCGTTGGGTGTAAAACAAACAAACAACGAGAATGGATGGACATATGGATGAATAAATGGGGTGCGCGTTCGTCATCACAATAGTAAATCATAGTGGTTCTCACCGTTGTAGAGCAACCGAACGGGCTTTCGCTTGCCCTCCTTGCTAAATTCCTCCCCGTACGTCTGAATGTCCACGAACCCGCCGCCCTCGGCGTTCCTCGCCTGCGACGCGTTGATGTACACCTTGATCGGACGTCGAATCAATCTCGACAACACCAATAACTCGGGTTCCCCGCCCCAAAACGTCGGTTCCAAGATGCGTCGACAGTACGTCTCCAAGCCGACTTCAAAGGAAATCGCCGTCACCGCCTCGCCGAAATTCGCGCGTTTCTCCGCCGTTCGACACAGAGATTCCGCTACCGCCAGACGCAATTGATCCGCCTCGAACTCCTCTTCCCCGCTCGTCATGTTTCGCTTCGCCAACGCCGCGAGACCGAGCGCCAACGCTCGAAACATGCAGCGTCCGTCGCCTCGGATGCGCACCACTTGATAAAACTCACCCTTGCGCTTTTTGGTCGCCGACTTCTTTGTGCCCTTGGACGACGTCGCGCGGGCGAGCTCGAACGCGGGCGCGCGCGGAGTCGCACCGGTCGTCGTCTCGAGCGCCGTCGCGGGTTCGTCGGCGCTCGCGGTGGGCGCGCGGCGACGGCGGGACGCCGCCGGGACATCTTTCGAGCGCGCACGCCCAGACGCGCCCACGGGCGCGGCGGCGGCGAACGCGCTCGCGCGCTCGCGTCTGGCGTCGTGCATGTCTTCAAGAGTCTCGCTCGGCGGGCGTTCTCGCGGCGCGCGAGGACGATGGGCGTCGACGTGTGGGGACGAGTCCGTCGGAAACATGGAACGGCGTTACATCGTCGACTATCTAGAGTTTAATGCGCGCTCGGCGACCGTCGACGAGACCGAAGCGTTCTTCCACGACATACACCGCGTTCTGTGCGCTGAATCTCGCGCCTCGAAGGGCGCTCGTGACTCTGGCGCACATCACGTTGATCGCGCGCTTGGTTTCGTCGTCGAGCGCTCTCGATTCCGATTTCGGCCACATGCGCGCGAGGGTGACGTGCATGGTGTTGTTTTGCTTCCGCGCGGCGCCCACCGTCTTATCTCTCAATTTCTCGCGCATCGTCTGTAAGTGTCCGTGAACGTCGGCGAAACACAGAAGCAAACACCCGCTCGGCGCTAGACACAGCCTGTCCACCTCGAGCTCGCACGCGCCCAACCCGTGAAGCGCGTCCGCCACCGCGCTCTCCTCGTACGCGATCGCGTCCTCGACGTCCGTCGCGCGAGGAAGCGTCTGCGTGCCTCGTCCCGTGGCGTCGTCCACCACGCACGCCACCGGCGCGTCCTTGTATTCAAACGTGCGAGATACGTGAAACACCGTGAGGTGTAAATTTCCTCGCGGCGCTGCGAATGTGTCCATGACGCCCCCGACCAAGCGCACGAGGTCCCGCGTCGCCGTCTGCACCGCTGCCGCGATCGCGGGCGCGTCATCCATCGTCAAAACGACCAATCTCGCGCAGTCTTCCGGCATTTTTAAATCCTTATACGGCAGCGGCCACACGCCCACCTCCGGGTACGTCGCAAAGTGGAAAAATTTTCTCGGCGTCAGCGCCGTCGGGTCGAGTCCAGCCTCGGCGAACGCGAATTCTAAGGAATCATATACCTCCCTGACGTTCTTGGTGTGCTTGACGTCGATCGGCGTCGGCGCTTCGGCCGCCGCGCTTGCGCTCCTGGCGGCGCCGTCGCTCGCGCCCGCGACGCCGTCATCCTCTCTAGTCTCCACCACCGGCGTCTCTCCCGACGTCTCCGCGCGCGCGTCGCGCGAAGAGACCTCTTGCGCCTTCTCCTCGCGCGCGCGCGCGTCTCGAGCGTCGACACGCGACGCGTCGTCGACGACGACGACACCCTTTTCGTCACTCCCATCTTTCGTCCAAACGATCGCCAACCTCCTGTACGCCGCGTACGCCGCCGCACCGAACGCCGCGCCGGCGAGGGCGTACGCCACCGCGCGTCGCGTCCGTCGCGCGCGCTCCATCGTCGGTCGTCGAGACGCGCGGTCGAGTCGAGTCGAGTCGCGTCGCGTCGCGGACTTCGGTCGGTTACGATGATGTCTTCCCCGCACTCTCTCGCGCGCCTCGATCGAGTCGCGACGCGTCGCGCGCGCGCCGAGCGACCCACCGCGTGGTGGTCTCATCGTCTCGTCGCGTCGATCGACGCTCGATCGCGCGCGTCGCGCCGAGAGACGCGCCGAGGCGACGACCATGATTATCAAGCGTTTGATCGTCCGACGCGCGCGCGCCGCGTTCGCCGTCGCGTTCGCGATATGCGCGTTCGCGCTCATGTACGATACCGTAACGCTGACGTCGACGCGAGGCGTGACCGCGGGCGCGAGACGCGCACAGGCGGGGGCGTTCGCGTCATTCGTGGGATTCATCGCGTGCTCGGCGTACGTGCGCTCGGCGGACAGAGCGCTCGGCGTCTCGCCGTCGTCGTCGGCGTCGTTCGGACAGCAGGGACAGAAATACGCGGGACCCGGCGCGGAGGCGCCGGAGGGGGCGACGATGGGACGAGGCGGACGGTTCGGGCTCGCGGGCGACGGCGCGCCGCCCCGAAGGACGTGGAACGGCAGCGCGTGGGTGGAGCGTAAAGAAGAGCCTCGGAGTTCACCCGCGGCGTCGTCGACGTCGACGGCGAAGACGCCCGCGATGGACGAAGTGCAAGGAACGGGGTCGTTTGGGTATGGTGGGTACCAAGACGGCGTGGAGTACGAGGACGCGAGGGCGCGCGCCGAGGCGGAGCGCGCCGAACAGGAAAAGTGGGCGCGGTGGGAAGCCGAGGACGAGGAGCGCGAGGCGCGTCGTGCGGAGAAGCGCGCGGAGAAAAAAGCCGAGGATAAGGCGAAAAAGGAAAAATCGCGCGCCAAGCGATGGGCCAAGTACGACGAGCGATGGGAGGCGCTCGAGGCGAGCGCCTCCGTCTCCGAACCGCTTCGGTACGACGACGTCCCGTGGCCCCCAAAGATTAAAGACCTCCTGAATCACGAGGCCGGCGGTGCCGACGCCACCGATCGCGAGCGCACCCTCGCCTACCACCGATGCGTCAAGCGTTGGCACCCGGATAAGTTTCTCACCAAATTCCGCGACAGGCTCGTCCTCGGCGGCGAATTCGACCGCGTCTCCGAGCGCGCGCACGCTGTCGCAAAAGCCCTCACCGCCGCTCGCGCCGCCGCCTGACGTCCACGTCACTAGCGATTGTAACGCCCGCGCGCCCGCGCGCGTCGCCCGACGCCCGTCGCCCGTCGCTCGCCCGACGCTCGTTCGGTTCTGTCCGTGAACAGAACACTGACCAGTCACGACTCAACAATTACGTACTCACTCGACACCCGGAAGTTATCAAAACCTGCCGTAAAGCGATCGCGCGAGACGACACTGCGCGCCTCGCTCGCGCGCTCGCGAGCCATGTCGACGCGTGGGTCCGGCGCGAACGCGCGCGCGATGTCGTCTTTTACCGCGTCGTCGTCGCGGACCGTCGTCACGCGTCGCGCGTCGCGCGCGCGCGTCCCGCGACCGCGACGACCGGCGGAGACGGCGCGAGGGACGTCGAGCTTCATCGGCGCGCGCGCGTCGTCTCGCGCGACGCAGACGCCGTCTCGCGCACGGGATGGGTGCGTGGCGACGCGCGCGTCCGTCGTCGTGGCGGATGACGCGCAGGATGACGCGTTCGCGGATGAAAACGGTGCGAACGCGGTGGAGGAGGACGCGTCGGCGACTGTCCTTGCGCCGAACGCGGACGCGGACGCGGACGCGGCGAGCGATGAGAACGAGGCAGAGACGGATGAGGACACCGCCAACGCATCGGTGAGAGATTTAATGAAATTTACACTGCCGACGATGGCGATCTGGTTGTGCGAACCATTGTTATCGCTCGTGGACACGTCGGTGGTGGGGTTGAGCAGCAGCACCATCGAATTGGCCGCCATCGCGCCAGGGAGCGTGTACGCGGGATACCCGGCCTATTTACTCGCCACCGGATTCGCGGTGGCGACGACGTCGATGGTCGGGCAGGACAGACTGCTCGCTAGGCGAGGTGGACTCGTGGATGAGGATGAGCGAACGGTGGCGTCGGCGATCGCCACGGCGGTGTTTGTGGCGTCGGTGTCGGCGGCGTTGTTAATTTTGGTGCATAAACCGGCGCTCACGGCGTACATCGGGCCAGCGAACGTTGAGCTGTTGCCATACGCATTTATTTATAGCGTGATTAGAATTTTGGCGTTACCAGTGGCCATCGTCACGGCGGTATCGCAGGCGGCATTTTTAGCCGTGCAGGATCCGTGGACGCCGTTGCGCGCCGTGTCCCTCACGACTGTTTTAAACCTCGTGTTGGACGTGTGGTTCGTGTGCGGATTGGGATGGGGCATAGCAGGCGCCGCAGGAGCGACGAGTCTGTCGCAGGTGATCACGATGTCACTCCTCATTCGAGCGCTCGTGAAGAGAGGACCGGAAATCGACAAGGTGAGGGCCATGGTGGCGGAGGCGACGGAACGAGCCAAGTTGTCGTCTTTTGCGGAGAATAAATCGCGCGCGGTGATGAATATTGGCGCCCCAGCGCTTCGATTACCGTTCAAGAGACCGAGAGATGGCTTCTTATCGCGTCTGATCTCGATATCTGGACCGGTGATGATGGTGGCGGCGATCAAGTGCGTCTTTGTCGGATGGGTGGTGCGCGCGGGGACGTCCATCTCGCCCGAGGCGTCCGCCGCCAACGGCGTGTTGTTGACGGTGTATTTCTTCTTCGCCGTCATCGGTGAGGGCGTGAGTCAGGCGGCGCAGGCGTTCCTCCCGCCTCAGCTCGGAAACTTCAAAAAGGCGAAGGAGTTGGCGTTTCGAATCATGCTCGTCGCCGTCGTCGTCGGATTTTTCAACGCCATCGCGAGCGGATTGCTCCCATCTTTGTTCCCACAACTCTTCACCAAGAGCGAGGCGGTGATCGAGCTGATGAATGAAGCGATTCCGTTCATGTCTCTGGCGCTGTTCGCGCACACGGGATCGATGGCGAGCGAGGGATGCCTCCTCGCCGCGCGAGACGGCGTCTTCATGTCGCTCTCGTACATCCCCAACAGCATCTTGAGTTGCATCACCCTCACCATTTTATCCGCCAGAGGCTTTGGCGTGCAATCCTCCTGGATCGCATTGTTCCAGTTCCACGTCTTTCGTCTCATCATCAACGCCGTTCGCCTCCGCATGGGGTCCTCGCCGCTGAAGAAGTCCCTCTCCAGGCTCGAAGAACAGACGCCGCGCGGCGTCGACGTCGACCTCGCCCTCAACCCGTCCACCGCCGCGTGAACGAACGACGCGCCCTCGACGAGACGAACAATACGCACACACATGTTTTTAATAATTGATAATAATGATACGAGTTGAACGAACACACGATCGAATCGAATCGAGTCGCGTCGCGTCGAGCGCCCGCGAAACCGAGCGCCCGCGAGCGCCGACCGAACGTCTTCGCGGACGCGACACCACCGACGCGCGCGACCGCACGCACGCGCACACACACGCGCGCGCGAACGTCGTCGTCGACGCCGGCGACACCGTCGCGCACATCGCGCGCGCGCGTCCGCCCCGCGCGCCACATCCTCGCGTTCCCGGCACCTCCAATACAGTATACCAAAAACACCCATCACTCATCAAAAACGGTCTCTCTCATATTCGGACATCTGGGTCTTCGCGCGGCCTCGACGCCCCGACCCTCGCCCTCGCGTCCGCCTTTTCGTGACGCGTCGCTCGCGCACAGGTACGACCGACCGACCCCTCGCGCGTCGTCCGCGCGACGCTCGTTCCCCGCTCGTTCCGACCTCGCGTCGCGCGTCGCGCGTCTCGCGCGTCGTCGCGGACACCTCGCCGCGCGTCGTCGTCGTCCCTCGCGATCGATCGAGGGCTTTAGGGCTTTCATGACCATCGACCGAGGACGCGCCACCGCGCACTCGGCGACGGCGACGACGACGATCGCGCGCGACGGTTCGGTCGTGCGTGTTTTTTGTCGCGCGTTTCGATCGATCGCGCGCGTCGATCGATCGCGCGCGACGGCGACGGGACGCGCATCGTGTGGGAGGCTGGATCGCGACCGCGACCGCGCGCAGGTGGGTGGGCAGACGGACGACTGACGACGGTGTGTGCGCGCGCGCGGTATACGCATTCGCTCGTAGGTTTACAAGACGCAGCACAATGTCTGATCGAGGTGGATTCTCCCGTGGTTTCGGCCGCGGCGGTGAGCGCGGTCGCGGTGACCGCGGCGGTCGCGGTCGCGGCGACCGCGGTCGCGGACGCGGACGCGGACGCGGACGCGGCGGCGACGACAAGGATGCCTGGGTTCCGGTCACCAAGCTCGGTCGTCTCGTGCAACAGGGTAAGATTAAGTCCTTGGAACACATCTACCTCTTCTCTTTGCCCATCAAGGAGCACCAAATCGTTGAACACTTCATCGGTTCCGAGCTCAAGGATGAGGTGATGAAGATTTGCCCGGTGCAAAAGCAAACCACCGCCGGTCAACGCATGCGCTTCAAGGCGTTCGTCGTCGTCGGCGACGGCAACGGTCACATTGGTCTCGGCGTCAAGGCGTGCAAGGAAGTCGCGCACTCCATCCAAGGTGGTATGATTTTGGCCAAGTTGAACATGGTTCCGGTGCGCCGAGGGTACTGGGGTTCCAAGCTCGGCGCCCCGCACACCATTCCGACCAAGGTGCACGGCAAGTGCGGTTCCGTCCACATTCGTCTCATTCCGGCGCCGCGCGGTGCGGGTATCGTCGCGTCCGGTACGTGCAAGAAGGTGTTGGCGATGGCTGGACTCGAGGACGTGTACACGTGCTCTAGAGGTCACACGAGAACGCTCGGTAACTCCGTCAAGGCGTGCTACAACGCCCTCAAGGCGTCGTACGGCTTCTTGACCCCGGATCTCTGGGCCGAGACGCGTTTCGCCAAGCCGCCGGCGCAAGAGTTCACGGACTTGCTCGCCAAGCCGGACCGCAAGGCGCGCGATTATTAGACACCTCGTTCGCGTGTGGTTAGACAAATACATCCTTCTAGAGACGAGCCTCGAGCCTTGTAAAGAGATTTTCAAAGGGTTCATCGCATCGCGACGTCGGCGCGTTTCATCGCTCGCCGTTCGTCAACCTCGCTCGCGCAGCGCGAGCGCCGGACGACGTCGCGCACAGAATACGCTCTCGTTCATCCTCGTACTCAGCGAGCCGTAATTGCTCCACGGCGTGCGCGCGAAGTTCGCGCAAGACGCGCGCGAGCGCGCGGCGTCTCTGGTCGCCCGTCGACGCCGTCTTCGTCTTCGGTTCGCGCCGCATCGCGACGGCGCCGGGAAGAACGCGCGCGCGCGCCTCCTCCTCGACTCTCCGCGCGTCTCTCAATCTATCTTTTCTATCTCTAAACTCTATCGCTTTGTACATCTTCTCCGTCATCTCCGCGCGTTCCACCGCCGCGTCTCGCTCGGCGGCGGCTTTCGCGAGCCGGAGCTCGGCGTCGAGCGCGGCGAGTTCGTGCGCCTCCGCTCGCGCTCTCTCGCGCTCTCTCGCGCTCGTTCGCGCCGCTCGAAACCACGAGGTAAACATCGCGCGCGCGCGGCGTCGACGCCACCGCTCGACGTGCGCGTCGAGGGCGACGCGGCGTCGTCTCCGCGCCGTCGCCGCGTCGCGCCACGCCGCGAGCGCGACCGATGCGGTCGCCGAGCGATGCCTCCGAACCGCCTCGGCGACGAGACGACGCGTGCGAACGTCGAGAACGACGATTCGACGCCATTCCAGAAGCGCGCGCGCGACGAGCGCGCGTCTCGCGCGCGTGGCGTCCGCGACCGTTCGCCAGCGCGAAAAGAATCGCTCGAGCGTCTCGACCGCGCTCGAGGTCGAGGTCGAGGTCGAGGCGTCCGCGTCGTCGCGCGCGCGACGAATGGTATCCCGCGCGTCGTCGTCGCCCGCGTCGCGCGGTCGCGCGCGCATCGTCGGCGCGACCGCGCGCGGACGTGTGCGGGTCGCGCCAACCGCCAACCGCCGACGGGCGCGAGCGAGCGCGCGCGCGCGTGAGACGAGCACGCCGAGGCGCGTGCGCGCGTCGACGTGATGTTTCGAATGAATGAATGAACGAATGAGTGAGTGAGTGAATGAATGGTTCTCTATTGATATCGCTGTGTGCGCGCGCGGAGGCGCGTTTAAGAGGCTCGCGCGGGAAGACGCTCGAGCTTGGCGAGCGTGGAGAACGCGGCCACCTGGCTGAGACCGTCGGGCCACGTGACGGACATGGCGTAGTTTCCGATGATGGACATCTCCAAAGGAGTGATGTCGTCGGGGATGGGCGTGCCGTTGAGGAGTCGGTCGGGAGATTCGTCGCTTCCCTTGACGCGAGCGCTCGTGTCGGAGAGGCGAACATTCTTGGCGGTGATCCAGAAGGGTTTGTCGTCATTCTCGCCCGGAATTTCGACGCGGAAAGCGCCGTCGTAGCCGGGATCGATATCGACGCGCGGCTTCTTACCCTTTTCGAGCTTGGCGACCTCGCGAACGAGCGTCGCGGCGACGTCTTGGTAACGCGCGCTCGTCTCGCACGTCGGATCGCGCAACACGAGCGGACGACCGGTGTCGCCACACGCGCTCAGATCAGGAACGATGGGCATTTGTAACAGATTCGGCACACCGTACTGTTCACAAATCGCCGCACCGCTGCCCTCACCGAACGGTTTGTGCTTAACGCCGTCGACCTCAAAGTAGCTCATGTTTTCGACGACGCTCACGCACGGCACCGCCAATTTCGCAAACATGCGGACGCCCTTTTCGACGTCGATGAAGGCTAACTTTTGCGGAGTCGTGACCACGACCGCGGCGGTGATCGGGACGACTTGGCACAGCGTGAGCTGCACGTCCCCGGTTCCCGGAGGCATGTCGATGATTAAATAATCCAACTCGCCCCAATCCGTCGTCGTCAACAACTGGTTAATCAACCCACTCACCATCGGTCCACGCATGATGGCGCTCCCTTGTCCCGCGAATCCAAACGACACCACCTTTACGCCCTCGTACTCCACGGGCTTGATCGTCCCGGTTTCCTTATCCATCTCCAACACCGGCACCTCGGGAGAGATCATCGTCGGAAGACTCGGCCCGTACACGTCGGCGTCCAAAATACCCACTCTCGCCCCCATCATCGCCAGCGTGTACGCTAAATTCACGCTCGTCGTTGATTTTCCGACGCCACCCTTACACGAGCTCACTGCGATGATGTGTCTCACCCGTCTCAATCCCTCCACCGTCTCCGGCGCGTCGTTTCTCGCCGGCTGCGCCGTCATCGTCACGCGCACGTCCGTCACCCACGCCAACTCTCCCACGAACGCCTTCGCCTGACGCTCGAACTCCGCCTTCACCGGGCACGCCGGCGTCGTCAGCTCGATCGCAAACAGCACTTTACCCGAGCTCTCGTCCACCTCGAGCGCCTTGACGAAGCCGCAGTTCACGATGTCTTCCCCAAAGTCTGGGTCGATCACTCGTCGGAGCTTCGCCAACACCTCCGCCTCCTTGGACCCGTCCGGGGCGCTGTAAATGGAGGGCAATGACGTCGTATCCGCGTCGGCGACGACGTCTCCCTCCGCGGGCGCGTGACGCGCGACGACGACGCGATGATGGTGATGACGGGACACCCTATCCGCGCCCCGTCGGCGCCCGACGTCCCCGCGCGCGCGCGTCGGCGTCACCGCTCGCGTCGTCGTCGCGACGCGCGACATGCTTTCCCTCGCGCGTTCGATCGATTCGCCAGTCGCGCCGGGACGTCCACCGTCGACGTGTGGCGTCCGAGACGTTTCGAGCTCGCGCGTCGAGCTCGCGCTCGAGCTCGAGCTCGACCGCGGCGTCGGTACAATTCATCTATTCATCTACACGCATCGCTACGTCGTCGTCGAGTCTACATCGTTCGCATCACCGTCCAGCGTCACCCGCGCGCCCTCTCCCGCGTCCTCGCCCGCGTCCGCGCCCTCGCCCACCTCGCGCGCGTCTTCGCGCGCGCACCAACCTATCGACGGCTTTACTCTCCGCCAGCGTCGCGTCCAACCGTTTCCCCCCGAACCGTCGCTTAAACGTCCACAGAAAACACCCCGCCTTGGTCCTGCGCGCCCAATCTCCCGATCCCTCCGCGCCTCGCTCGTACGTCACCCCGCCCGCGCGCTCGACGGCGAGCGTCTCGCGCAGCGCGTCGCCGAGCGCGTCTCGGCCGAAGCGCGCGCAGAGCAATCGAATGAGGTGCCCCTTCGGTTCCTCTATCGATCGTCGCACGTGTTCGGCGCACGCGAGGTCTTCCGGGGAGAGATCCACGCGCGTCGGATCGTCGACGGCGAGCATGCGGTGATCGACGTCGTCGAGAGAGGCGTCGATGGCATCGACAGGTGCCCGAGCGCTCGCATCTTCAATTTCACCATCCTCGACGATGCGCGCGCGCGTCGACGTCGGCGCGGCGTCCATGCGTTCGTAATCGATGAGTTCATCGTCCTCGTCGTCGACGCGCGCGGAATCGTCGCCGTCGTCGCGAGGGGAATCGCACGACGGCATTCGCGCTCTGAGGGGCGGCGATCCGTCTCGCGCGCGAATCGACATTGATCGTCGCGTCGACGCGCGCACCGAGCGCGCGCGGCGTTCGCGTTCGCGTGTACGCGCACCGAAGAACACTCGCGCGCGGTCTCGGTCGTTGACGCGCGGTTCGGCGCCATGGGCGGCGCCGTGAGCGCGGCGAGGTCGCTCTTTGACAAGTACTTTGGAAACGTGGACATGCGCGTCGTCATGCTC
>Ga0181566_10002001_pt1 | contig 16847 bp, 10 predicted proteins | sample 101ome_15_FD_133762 | JGI IMG/M metagenome (GOLD analysis project Ga0181566, IMG submission 133762) | Coastal salt marsh microbial communities from the Groves Creek Marsh, Skidaway Island, Georgia - 101402AT metaG (megahit assembly) | ecosystem: Environmental > Aquatic > Marine > Intertidal...
ATTCGTGGCGTTCAAGGTATCAATTCGTCCGCTCAACTCGGTGTCCTTGGTCTTCAACCCGTCGTCCGTGCTGTTCAGGGCGTCCAACCGGGTCTTCACGCCATCAATTCTCGCTGAGACACCGACGTCCCCATCGAAACAGTACACGTCACCGTCCACACGAACCTTCGGGGTCTTGAAAACGATTTCGGAGTATTCCCCCGTGGTTTCCAAGTACACGTCGCCGTCGTGGTTATTCAGAGTCACCCTGTTGAGCGTGTCGTCCCTCTCCACGGGCTACCCGGAGACGATGGTCAGTTCGTTCGTAAAGTCAGCCTCACGAGCGAGACGTACCCAACGTTGTGCGTCAACGAGTGTGAAGAAAAGCGTGAGCACCACGAGTCGTAGACTTCTACTCGTCGCCATGCGTTTCGTAAACAGGTAAACAGGCGGGGAGTGTGGCGCCCGGAGACCCAACTGACTCACACGGACAGAGGGATTTAGACTCTTTCGGAGCATAAAGAGTGGGTTTTCAGTGACCCTCGTCGTCGTCGCGAAATCACGCCAATCATTCTTACGCGCGCGCTAGGTTGGCATATACAACGTAATTGGTGGTTATACGTTGTATATACAACGTGAAGTTGGAGTCGACGTTGTATATACAACGTGCATACTTAATATCACGAACGCATATCTAATTCGATATACTGTCTATGATAGCACTATATACAACTACATTGATTAATATACGTACTAATTCAACGCTGCCTCAGAAATTCGCTCTGAATATAAACGGCTAGGGTTCTACTAGAAAGCCCATGCCACCCTCTGTAATCGTGAAGGGCACATTTAAAATGAGTGTGTGCGTGCATGACATCTACAGAAACGATTTGCGACGCATTCCAGGTGAAAAATGCGCGATCAAATGCGAGAACGCGCGCGTGGGACGTCCATCACATACTTAACACTTAATATACCTAACAATCACATTCCGCGGATCTGGAGCCTCGACGTCTATGGCCGATACAACGTGATCGGTCGTTGTACGTTGTATATACAACGTTGTATATACAACGTTGTACAGTATCTGTAGTGCCGTTGGCCAACCTAGCGCGCGCGGCCGCACACGCGCACACGGTCTCGACGACGGTCTCGAAACGGCGGGGTCCGCGTCGAGGCTCGCGCTTCGCCGACGTCGCGACTCAACGCTACGCGGCGTACGATTTACGATGGGTTTCAAAGGAAAATCGCGTCGACGTCTCCCCGCCGGCGCACGAGACGTCGTAGACGCGTCGCGCGGGCGGCGCCGCCGCGTCGCGCGCGGGCTGAAAATGAAACGTGAGCTCAATCGGCACGACGGCGGCGTCGCCGTCGCCGTCGTCTCGAATCTTTCGTTTCAGCGTGAACGGCGGTCGATCGAGCGTCTGGACTGTCGTCTCTGAGCCGACGCGCGCCTCGACGCGCGCCAACCAAGGAATCGGCGCGCGGTCGTCGTAGGCGTTGACAACGCGAAGCGTGAACGCGAACCAGGCGCCGGACGGCGACGCTTTAAACGCGTGCTGAACGCGAAGGACGTCGCGACGAACGTAGTCCGGCACGCGCACGCCCAGACGCGCGCACACGAGCGACATGACGACGTCGCACTTTGCGTTGATGACGCAGTGCGCCTTGGCGTCTTTACACGTCGGCTGTAAATTCACGATGACGAGCTTCCCCGGCGCGTCGTCGACGACGCCCTTCGTCTCGCCGTCGCCGTCATCGTCGCGTTTTCGACGACGCCGCTTTCGCGTCGTCTTCAACGGAATATCGCACGACGGTTTGATTTGGAGCGAACTTCCGAGCACCAAACTCAACGCCGCCGACGCCGAGTCGCGCTCGGCGAGAAACAATTCCCTCTTCGGCAGTGGATCGCCCCAATCGAGCACTTTATCTCGCAACCGACCGTCTCGACCGCAATCGTCGCACGCGCGTCCCGTGCGTTTGAAACCGACAGTCGTCATCTCGAAATCTCGAATATATTCTTTCTCGCAATCGTCGCACGCCTCGGCGAAACAGTTCCCGTGAAGCTCGGATAATCTCTCGCGATCCAACCCGCTGCGCACGTGCAAACAATCGACGTTACACGACACCACGCGTTCCACGTATCCCGCTCTCTGTAATCCGACGAGCGCCATGTGCGTCAACGTCGGCGTCGCGAGCGCCATCGTCGTCTCGCACTCGGGCGCGGGCAAACCCGCCGCGCGACGCGTCCACACCCCGTTCGGTCCTCGAAAATCGGGAATCCCCGCCTCGCGCGAGATGCCCGCCCCCGTGTGCGCGACGCAACCTCGCCTCCCGCCCGCGGACGAATTCGACGACGACGCCGTTTTCAATAAATCAGCCAAGAGCTCAGCCTTCCGTCGCACGACGTCCTCCTCCTCCTCCACCTCGGGTTCGCCGAGCGTGCCCCCGACGTCGGCGTCTTGGTTTAAGCGCGACGCGTATCCCACGCCGCGCATCGCGCGTCACGCATCTAGCGTCTCTCGCCGCGCGCCGCGCGATGACGATGACGGATCGAAGCGCGTCGTCGTCGTAACCGCCACTCGCGCGCGCGGTCGATGGTGAACTTTAAACAGCCGAGAGGGCCGAACACGCTGACGTCGAGCGTGCGCGCGCGCGACGACGCGGTGCGGTCGAGCGATGCGCGGTACGTCAGTCGAACGGACGCCGCGCGCGACGTCGACGACGACGACGACGGTGACGATGGTGGACGGTTCGTTCGACTGCGCGTCGTGGACGGGGTCGGTGACGACGATGCCGACGACGACTCGTCGACGAGTCGGTACGAGGCGTACGTGCACGAATCGTGCGCGATGTCGGGGCGAACGTACGCGCGACGAGGAGGGGGCGCGCTCGGGGGCGCGTGCGTGAGGTTCGCGACGCGTCGGGGCGTCCCGCGCGGACGCGTGTGGTTGAGCGAGGCGCAGCGACACAACCTGCGCGCGTGCGCGGACAAAGAGATGGAGTTCGAGGCGGTGGATGCGGCGTCGATCGGTGAGGCGACGGACGTGACGGTTGAATTGAGTGTCGTCGAATCGAGTCGCGACGGTTGCTCGGAGGCGCGCGTCGTCGACGCGAAGGTGGCGCGCAGAGCCGTCGTCAACGCTCTGGGCGGCGCGGGACGCGTCGTGTCGACGTCCGAGGTGTATGTGATAACCATCGAAGACGTGGCGTATCGTGCGCGAGTCGCCGAGGTCAACACGCTCCGCGAAGAGGAGAAGGCGAAAGCGATCGCCTATCACTGTTTTCGAGCCCGCGTCGGCATGGAGACGACATTTTTCGCGCGGTCGAGCGATGAAAATCGATTACGATTTGCAAACGACGACGAAGAACGCGCGAGGCGCGCGCCGTGTCGAGAAATCATTCACGTGCACACGCGTGACGGGGAGGTGTTTCACGTCCACAGACGTCTTCTTCGGTCTTGCATCGCTTTGACGGGCGCGGTGCGGCGAGCCGGCGGCGCGCTCGCGCAGGACGAAGGATGGGACGATGTCGTGCGCGCGGAGGTGAACGTGGACACCGACGTGTTCGATCGGGTACTCGTATTTTTAGAGTGCGCCGCGATGGGTAACGCGGCGCCGAATTACGAGATACGAATCATGGAGTCGCTGTGCGACGCCGCGAAGAGTCTCGGGTGTCGCGAGCTCGGCGATTTTTGCGAAGCAAAGCTCGGGGTGTACGCGTCTCGGTTGCGAGAGTTTGAGTGGGACGAAATCGTCGCCTTCAATGACGCGGGAGGAGTGTTGTGCGTGATCGATGGCATGGTTCTCGACGTCAAACGGTGGCTTCCGGAGCATCCCGGCGGAGATTTCATCATTCCAAACCAGAGCTTGAACATCGACGCGGCGCGTCACTTCGAAATGTACCATTCCAGCAAAGAAAGCTTCTTGTACTTGAAAGAATTTTACGTCGGCGAAGTTCGCGTCGAGGATAAAATTCGGATGCCTGTGCCAGATCCGCCGGCGAGCGAAGAATTTTTAAGCCAGTTGAGAGCGTGGACGACGTTTCGACTCGGGGCTGGTGAACGAACGAAGCCGCGAGCGCATCTGGGACAGAATTGATCTCCGTGGGAGCGCTCAACGTTTTCATTGCTAGAGTACGGTGTATATTAAAAGTACTAGTACAACGAAAGCGTGATGATTACTCGTCGTCATCGTCCTCGACGGGCTTCGCCAGCGTCGACTCGTCAACGTCGCGCGCGTTGGTCTTGTTCGGCAAGTACCCAGTTCTTCCCGCGAAACGTTTTTTATGTTTTCGACTCAATTTCGAAACCGCATTCAACACCGAATCAGCCTGATCGACGTCGAGGCGGGACTCTACCTTCGTGTCCTCCGCGCTCGCCTCCGTCTGTAGAGATAGATTGAGCGAGACGCCAAAGTTTGTGTTGAACTGGTTGACGAGAGTACTCATGTCAAACGCGGGCTTGTTACGGCTCGCCTCCGCCTCCTCAGCTTTGCGCAGGGCGCGCGCCTTTCGTACGTATTCTTTGCGTAACATTTCGTACTCGCGTGATTCTGGAGAAACAAACCGTTTCGAGGATCGCGTCAAAAAGTCTGAAAAGTCATCCGTCTCGCCCGTGCGCGAGTGACTCGCGCCGTCGCGATCATCGTCGCTCGATCCAAGCTTATCGTAGAAACGTCCTCTTCCCTGAACCATTTCATTCTTGATTCTCAGACGCAGCGCTTCCTTGCGCGATTTTGGATCGAGATCTTTCACCGCTTCTTTGAAATCGGCGTCGTCGACGCGGCCAGCCGCGCCGATGATTTCTTCGCTGTGTCGCGGCAATTCGTCGAGAAGCGAGACGGCGTCATCGCTCTCGCCGTCTCGATCGGCGAACTCAACGGGTGATTCTCTGGGCACGCCGCCCGTGACGCCACCATCCGTCGAGTGTCGTCCGGAAGCGCCGACGGTTGCGCTCGAACCTTGCCAAAGCTTGCTCACGGATGTTTCTCGCCCCCTCTTTTTCCTCCTGCGCAGGGCTAAAATCGTCGCATTGGAGCAAGGAACGGCGACGCGCGCGAACGTGTTCAACACCACGTACTCGTACACGGCGATGAGTGTCGGACGAATCTCGTCCGAGTGATCCGTGATCCAAAGTTGGAAACTCAAGAGGCTTTGAACGGCGAGAATCATCGACGTCAATTCGACGTTGGACGCTGCGAGTCGAAGACGTCGCGCTCCGGGCACAAAGAGCGGGTTATAAAAGAACACGGTGAGCGTCGTCGTCCGTGACTTTAATCGACGCTTCGCCACACGATTGCATTGGATCCACTCGTAATACCGCCACAAGTACAACGGGGCGAGAACGAGAAACATGCACGACGTCAAGCTTCCCACCGTTCCGAATCCCTCGAGCGGATCTTTTCTCGACGCCAACGCCTCGGTGATGGTGATTTCATCGTTTAACGTTTCGACAACGCTCTCAGCCTGTTGCTCTTTCATCGTTTTTTGCCATGTTTCGTATTCGGCAATCTCTCGTCGGCGCGCCGTCGCTTCGGCGCGTTTCTCGTCTCTCACGTCGAGCAACCGCTTCAACGAGTCCTCCAAACTCGTAATCTCTTCTTGCAATTCTTTCGCCCGAGGATCATTCCGTCGCATCTCTGGCGTAAACGTATCCGCCAACGAACGGACGAGTCGTTTCAGGTCGAGAAGCATTTGCCTACAGTTGAGCTCCGCGTGCGCCCACTCTTCTTCGCAAACCTCGAGCCTTTCTCTCGCTCGTTCCAACGGCGAGCTCTGCGACGCGTCCTCTTCCACTTTTTCTTCTTCCCGCTCCCGCGTCGACGCATCGTTCGTCTCCGACGCGCTCGCCGATCGCACCGCGACGCGAGATTTCGAACGCGCGGTGAAACAGCCAAAGCACGACGTCGGCGCCTCGTCCTCGTCCTCCGCCTCCGCCTCCGCCTCCTCCTCCTCCTCCTCCTCCTCGGTCGTCGTCTCGTCATCGACGAATCCGTCTCTCTGTGCGAATTCTTCGGCAAAGATCCAATTCGCCACGCGCACGGGCGTCGAATTGAACGTCCCGTCCGGAAATCGAGTTTGCGGCTCGACTCTGGCGTCGTAATAGCTCCGATTGATGTACTTGGACGTCGTCTGCGCGTACGTCTGCACGTCCAGGTGCGTGTCGTGAAACCGATCGAGAAACGCGGAATATTGCTCTACATCTTCCCGCTGATTCGCGAGCGCATCGTCCGCGAGAGGCACCTCTAAACGATTCCTCCACGCCTCTCGCTGCGCCTCGTCGCCGAACCGCCTCGCCGCCGCGACGAGTCCCTCGCGTCCCTCCCCCACGTCCGTGCTCCCCGGTATGCGCACCCCGAACGCGTGCTCCACGGAAGAATCCACGCGCACGCCTCCCGACTTCGCGCTCGTCTCCATCGCCGCCGCGCTCGGCGTCTCATCCGACAGAATGATGGCTGCCGTCGCGCGAGGCCGGTCCGTCCCGAACGCCTCCTCGTCGTCGTCGTCCTCGCCCCCGGACCCGTTCCCGCGCCGTCCCGCGCGACGCGCGCCTCGCGATCGATCCCATCCCTCGGTCTCGACGCGCTTCGCCGCCGACGACGACGTCTCGGAGGGCATGTCCCCGCGTCGTGGTGTTGGGACGAATGAATGAATTGACGGACACATCGTGGACGCGCGACGAGGACGATGACGGTCAGACCGTCGCGCGCGGAGAGACGAGGCGAACGGACGAACGACGGACGGACGACGACATAGGTCGTCATGGATCGCGCGTACGACGCCATCATCCTCGGCACGGGACTGAAGGAGTGCCTCGTCGCGGGATTACTCTCGGCGGTGGATGGGATGAAGATTTTACACGTCGATAGAAATGACTATTACGGCGGTGAGAGCGCGTCTCTGAATCTCACGCAGTTGTTTGAAAAGTTTGCGCCGGAAAAGGCGAGCGATAAAGCGGCGTTGACGGCGAGGTACGGGCGGTGGCAGGATTATAACATTGATCTCGTGCCGAAATTCATGATGGGCAACGGACTCTTGGTGAAGATTCTCGTCAAGACGGGGGTGCACAACTATCTGCAGTTTCGAGCGGGAGACGGATCGTTCGTGTTGGGGAAGGGAGGTAAGGTGCACAAGGTTCCGGCGAACGATAAAGAGGCGCTTCGAAGCTCGTTGATGGGTATGTTTGAAAAACTTCGCGCGCGGTCGTTTTTCATCTTTGTGCAAAACTTTGCGGAAAACGATCCTAGCACGCACGGCGGTTACAATTTACAGCGCATGCCGGCGAGAGATTTATACGAAAAGTTTGGTCTGGCGGCGGAAACCGTCGAATTTATCGGTCACGCGCTCGCGCTGAAGACGAACGAGCGGTACCTCGACGAACCCGCCGTCGAGCTGGTCAAGGCGGTTCGATTGTACTCTGATTCCATGGCGAGATTCGGCACCGGTTCGCCTTACATTTACCCGCTGTACGGATTGGGCGAGCTTCCGCAAGGATTCGCTCGATTGAGCGCCGTGCACGGTGGCACGTACATGCTCGGCAAATCCGACGTCGAGGTTGTGTACGACGAGAGCGGTCGCGCCGTCGGCGCGAAATCGGAGGGCGAGACGGCGACGGCAAAGTACGTCATCGGCGACTCTAGTTACTTTCCGGGCAAGACGAAAAAGGTTGGTCAAGTCGTGCGCGCGCTCTGTTTGCTGAGCCACCCAATTCCCAACGTGAACGACGCCGAGAGCGTTCAGATCATCGTACCCGCTCACCAGTGCGGACGACGACACGACGTCTACGTCATGGGGGCGAGCTCTTCGCACAACGTGTGCGCGAAGGGACGATACTTTGCGTCGGTTAGCACGACGGTGGAGACGCAAGATCCACACAGAGAATTGGAGGTTGGACTTCGCATGCTCGGTCCGATCGACGAGCTCTTTTACAACGTTTCCGATGTTCTCGAGCCCCTCGCCGACGGAACGGCGGACGCCGCATACATCTCCACCGGGTACGACGCCACGACGCACTTCGAGACGACGGTGCGCGACGTCATCGATATGTACAGGCGCATCACCGGTAAAGATCTCGATTTATCCAAGGATGACGCCGCCGCCGCCGACACGAGCGGGTGATCGAACGCGTCCGTCCATCTTCGAAAGCGCGTTTGGAATGATACGAAGAGTCATCGTCTCGTCTCGTCTGGTCTCGTCTCTCGTCTCTCGACGCGATGCGCCTCGGTCGTCACGCACTCACCGACGCTCGACGGCATGCACCGCCACGACACGTCTTCGCGCGTTCACCGTTGCGGCGCCTCCTCCTCCTTCATCGTCCTCGTCCTCGTCTCCGTCGTCCTTCTCTCGCTCGCGCGCGCGCGTCCCGCCCGCGGGTTTCAACTCTTCCCGCGCCGAGACGCCGACGAGACGCCGACGCCTACGGAAACGACGCCGACGCTCGACACCAGAGGCGACGTCGCGACGCTCGTTCGCTCGCTCGTGCAGAGCTTGGACGCGTGCGCGCCGAGGGTCGAATGCGATCGCGCGCCGAGCGCTTCCGAAAAGACGCCGACGTCGACGCTCGCCGAGCTCGCGGCGGACGTCTTGGCGAGCGCGGCGACGGATATCGCGGAGACGAATGAGGCGATGACGTTCACGACGGACGTTCCGGGCATGGATCTTTCACACATCGACGTGTTCGTCGACGTGGCTCGACACGCGTTGACGATACAAGGCGAACGACGCGAAGACGCTACCGACGAAACGGTGCGCAAACGCGAACGTCGTTTCGGAACGTTTCGCGGCGTGTTCGCGCTTCCGGCGAGCGCCGTCGTCGACGATATCACCGCATCGTACGATAAAGGCGTTCTCAAGGTGGTCGTTCCCAAAGGAAACATCGAAAACGCGCCGCGGAGAGTGAAACGAATCGCCGTCGCGTCGGCGACGTGAACTTGATCCAAAGCGCGCGCGTTTACGCGCGCGTACGATTTTTGCGGCAGTGCAATTTTGCAATACAAGACGCGCGAATCACTGCGCGTTCGAAAAATAGAAACAAACAAAAAAACAACGACATGATACGAGTGACGTCGCACGACGACTGATGGTCACATCGAGTGCGCGAACACGCTCCACTCCGAGGCGTGCTCAAAAATGAACGAACCGACGGTGCACGTGATGACGACGCCCGAGACGTCCATGATGACTTGTACGCTCGTCCCCGCGTTCGCCGGGTCTTGCTTGAATCGCATCAACAAGAACGGCAACACGGTGCCGATGCACGTGCTCACGGTGACGATGGCGAAAAGCGCGGTCGAGATGGCGAACGGTCCCACCAAATCGTTCGTCCCCTCGGGACTCGTGAGCAACACGCGCGCGAACCCCGCCGTGGAAAGCGCGGTGGCGAGGAGTAACCCAACCTGAAACTGTTCCGCGAGCGTCTTTCGTAAGCACTCGCTCGTGTTTTCCATCTCCCCCGTCGCCAATCCGCGTATGACGTGTATCGCGCTCTGATTCCCGGCGTTCCCGCCCGCGCCGACGAGCATGGTGAGAAAGAGCGTGATGACGATGTTCTCTTTGATCAAGTTCTCGTACCGACTCAACACCACGCTCGACGTGCTCTGCAAAAATAACAATCCAAGCAACCATCGCACGCGCGTGTACGCCTCCGGAATCACTCCCACAACCTCCGCGTCGTCCACCAACCCGTCCTCGACGCGCGCCGCTCCGCCGTCCCGTCCCGAAGACGACGCCGGCCCCACCCACCGTCTCTGGGCGTCCAACAATCGCCTCGCCAACCGTCGCTGCACCTCGACGGAATCCCTCGTCCTCTTCTCGCCCTCCGACCTCGCGATCGCGTCGTCGACCGCGTCGTCGTCGTCGACCGCGTCGCCGTCCACCCTCGAGTCGTCCCGCCGCGGGTCTCGCACCGCGCGCACCGACGCGCGTCTCCCCCTCGCGCGCGTCCACGACGACGACACCACCGCGCGCGACGCGACGGCGCGCGTCGTGCCGCGCGTCCACATATCGCTCGACGGGACGCACGCGCGAGTGACGACGACGACGCGACGCGTGGGACACAATTCTATTTTTTACACATTCGCGACTCGAAGCGCCGCTCAGACGGTCGACGCGTCGTCGAGGTCTGGGAATAACCCGCGATCGAACCCGACGACGCGGGCGCGATCGCGTCCGAACGCATCGTCGAGCGCGCGACAGACGTCGAGGCGGAGACGCGATGCGCGAATCTCTCGCCGCGACGACGCGCGCGCGGCGGATTTTTCCAGACGGCGGCGGCGTTTGGCGTCGCCGTCGAGGTACCCGACGGCGGCGCGCGCGTGCGTCGCCTCGACGCCGAATGGATCGGCGTGCGCTCGATTGAAGAATGTAGCGGCGACGACGCACCGGGCGGTGAAGACGCGCGCGGCGTCGGCGGACGACGACGTCGACGCCGCCGACGACGCGGCGGCGCGCGCCAAGACGCGCGCGCGTTCGAGGAGCACGCCTCGCGCGCGCGGCGATATGGGCGGTGGCGACGGTGGCGGCGAAGAGGACGGCGAGGATGCGTTCGACGGCGCGCGGTTCGTCGTCGTCCCGCCTCGGTCGCGCGCGCCGGACACGGCGCGAATCAGCGACCGGTACGCCGAGGCGGCGAGCGCTCGGGACGCGTCGACGCCGCGCGCGTCGGGGCGCATGGACGACGACGAGGCGTCGGTGGTGGTGGTGACGCGACGCGAGTGGCGTCGAGACGCGCGCGTCGACGACGCGCGCGACGTCGAGCGCCGCGCGCGGGCGAGTGATGACGCTCATCGAGAAGAGATTTTCATCGTCGGCGGCTCGAAGAAACGCGCGCGGGCGCGTACGTACGATTACAACAAGGACGACGACGAACGAACGAACGAACGAACGAACGAATGAGGCGCTACGACGCGCGCGTGCGACGCGTCGACGCCCGTCTGGGTGACTCCGTGGACTCTTTGAATGAATCAGTCGCGGCGCCGCGCGGCGTGTTCGCCGTCGACGGCGTCGATCCGAGCGCGTTGAGGAGCAAGTTGAGCTCGCTCTGGGTGAAGGATGGGATGGAGGCGGGACGACCGCCCGACCCGATCGCGCCGCTAAATTTCGGCGTCAAGGATTCCGCCTTTCTGCTCAAAAAGTGCTTGAGCGTCGCGCCGCGTTCGACGGCGTCGCTTCCGTCCTCGTTCGGCACGAGCGAAACCTTGACGGAACCGCCGTCGTCGCGCGACGACGCTCCGCGCGCGCCGTTGGTGCGTCTCGATCCACCCTGTGACGGGGTCTCCGCGACGCCGGGCGTGGCGGCGAGGAGCCAGTTCATGACGTGCCGCGCGTCGGCGGTTCCCTGCGACGCGTCGGTGACGCCGTTCGGCGGGCGCGCGAACGCGCTCGCGTTGCTCCGCGCGCCCCCCTGCGAGCGCGCGACGCCGTACGGTGAGATCATCTCTTGAACCTCCTTCAAAAGTTCCAGCTCGGCGCACGACAGACTCAACGTTTTCCCGACGGAATAACACCGCGCGAACGCGCCCAGCGACGTCGTCGGCGCGTCCCCGCTCGCGCCCGCCGCGCTGTGTTCGCGACTCGACGCGTTCATCGCGAGCGCGGGTCGCCACGCGGCCGTTCTATCGAACGCGCTCGCCGAATTGGTCGGCGAACTCATGAAGAGTCTCGGAGATATCCCGTTTCCACCACCGTTCTGATGCGCCGTGAGCTCGTCGAGACTCGCGCGCGTCTTGGACGGCGACGCCGGCGCCCTCTTCGCGCGCTTCGCCGGTTCCGCGCGTCGTCCTCGCGTCGACGTCGCGGAGACGCGTCTCTTCCCGCCACCGACCGCGTGCGCGATGTCATCCACGAACGCGTCGACCTTTTCGATCGATCGTCGTCCCCGCGCCCCCTTTCCTCGCGCGCGTCCGCTCTCCGGCGTCGCCGCCCGCTCGCGCGACGCCGGCGTCCCCGGCGTCCCCGCGCCGCGTCCGCGTCGTTGTTTCCCCCTCTTACTCGCCTGCATCTTTTGCATCAACGCCTTGAACCGATTCTTCGCCCCGTTATCCGTTCTCCCACCCACCATCTTCGCGATCGCCGTCCATTTATTCCCCAATTCTTCGTGCGCCCTGAGCAACGCCTCGTCCTCGGATGGCGTCCACTCGTGTTCCTTGAGCGCCGTCGTCAGGTGTCCCGTGTACCGTCGTCGACACTGCTTCGCCGTCTTCTGTCCCATTTTCTCCGCTAAACCCTTCCAACGACGCGCCCCGTGTTTTTCGATGAGCGCGCGCAACCGGTCGTCCTCCTCGGGCGTCCACATGGCGTCGAACGGTCGACGACGACGACGAGGATTGCAATCGAATGAATCGATTCAAATGTCGGAATTCGACGCCTCGGATGCGCGCCTCGCCTCGGATGTCCCACCGAACGCGTGCGTCGCGTCGCGTCGCGTCGCGTGCGTCTCTGTCGACTCGCGCGCACGCGCCCTTCGCCTCGTCGCGTCGCACTGACGACGACCATCGACGAGGATCGAGGCACGAGGGTGGTTGACGCGACGGGGACGGGGACGGGACGGGGACGGGGACGGGGACGGGGACCGACGAAACGATGCGCGGCGGTGAGCGACGGTGTGCGGTCTGTGCAATAAGCGTTCGATTACACGCGCCTCGAGAGGCGTCGTACGATGAATGCGTGAACCCGTACGAATGTCTCGGTGTCGAGACGCGTCTTTGACGTCGTCGTCGTCTCCGTCGCCGCGTCGGCGGCGCGTCGGCGCGTATTTAGTACCCGGCGCGGCGGAACGAGTCGACGCGGCGGACGCCTCGGTGGAGACGCGCGTCGGTGGAGGCTCTGCGCGCGTCGGCGGAGACGCGAGCGCACGCGTCGAGCGAGGCGCGCGCGACGACGGAGGCCGTCGGCGCGAGCGTCGGCGTCGGCGCCGCGGGCGTCGGCGACGGCGCGTAAAAGCTGGACACCGTCTCCATCGCGCGGCGACTCTGTCTCGCGGCGTGGAATCGAAGCGCCGCGGTCGCCGAATCGTCGTTGGCGAAACTGGCGCGAGACGCCGCCTTGACGAGGGCGCTCGCGAGCGCGCCTCCGAGGGCGGAGACGAGACGCTCTTGGTTGTGAAGCGCGGCGGCGATTTCGCGATCGATCGCTTCGCTCTTGCGTCGCGCCTCCTCGACGCGCGCGGCCGTGCGTTCTTCACGCGCCAACGCCTCCGCGCGCGCGCGAAGCGGCGGCGGGACGTACGCGCCCGGCGACGCCGCCTTGACGGTTCTCGGCGCCGTCTTCGCCGTCGCCGACGCGTCCTCCGTCGCGCTCGACGCCGGCGACCCCGCGCGCGTCGATCGCGCGGTCGCCCAAAACGACCCGTACTCCATCGGTTTCACGTACCCGTGACCGTACACGAACCGTCCCGGCTTCAACTCCTCCAACCCGAGCGCGTCGTCGGCGAAATCCCCTCCCAGCGTCAACACGAGCGCCCCTCGCGCGTCGTGTCCGTATCGCACCGCCATCGACCGCTTATGTCGCACCGCGAATCCACGCGCGTTCGCTCCATCGTACGCACACACCGCGAATCCTCGCGTCGGCGATGCCTCCGCCATCGCCGCCGTCGCCGCTCGAATCGCCTCGACGCGTCCCGCCGACGTTTCCGTCGTCGCGCACGCCCGCTCGACGCGCTCGACCACCTCCCGCGCGCCGATACCGTGCGCGGCGACGAGCCATTCCCCGATCGCCCGCGTCTCGATGATACACGACGACGACGACGACGTCAACGACGTCGTCCCGCAACTCATCGCCGCCCCCCGCGTCGTCGTCCCGTCCGCCGTCGTCGTCGCCCCGCGCGCCGCGTGCGCGCGCCGCGCCTCTCGCACGCTCGCGCGACACCGCGCCTCGCGCACGGCGCGCGCGGCGTCGAGACCACCATCGCACTCTTCGGCGATCCCCGAGATCGTCTTCGCCGGCGCGTACACCACCACCGACGTCGTCGCCATCGCGCGTCCTCGTCCTTCGTCATCCATCGTCGACGTCACGGATGTGTCACGCGTCGCCCGCGCGCGCGTCATCGCGCCGAGTCACGTCCGAGTGGAACGCGCGCACACACGCGTGCGTATGCGTCTACACGACCGTCTACACGGTCCGTCGCGCGATGCGTCGTTCGGTCGCGCGATGCGTCCGTCGCGTCGTCGTCTGTCGCGCCGTGACGTCACGAACGCGACGATCCGTGTCGTCGCCGTAGAGGTACCTATAAATATATGTACATGGTGTTTGTTTAAGGTAGTATATGTATATAGAGACGATATACATATAATAAATAGAAAGTAACCCATCTGATACCCACGTCGTGGACCGCGCGCGCGCGCAGATTCGCGCGTCGAGTCGTGCGCGTCGAACGCGCGTCGGCCGACGCGCGCGAATCCGTCGCGCTCGGTTGCACGTCGGTCGACGCGCGCGAATCGGTGGCGCGAATCTGTGCGCTCGGTCGGTCGAACGGTCGAACGCGAAGGACGAGAGACGCGGTGCGGAGAGGAGACGGTGGGCGTCTGGGACGACTATGATGACGACGACGGGGGTGTCGACGACGGCGCGGGGTGCGATGGCGGCGACGGCGACGGCGACGAGGACGAGTGGGCGGTGCGTCGTGCGATGGTGCGGTGGGCGCGCGGGGCGGAGGTGGGCGAGCGGGAGCGCGCGGGCGGCGACGGGGGACGACGCGGCGGGACGCGCGGCGGCGGCGAGGGAGAGCGCGGCGGCGAGAGAGGCGGAAAATTCGGGATTGAAACCGCCGGGTGTGGTGGAGAAAGTGAGCGCGAAGGATGCGGCGGGGTCGTTGGATCTGCCGTTGCAGAGCGCGAGCGCGAGGAAACGCGTCGGGAGGACGAGATTGTTGCGCACGCCGATGGCGGGCGGGGTGGTGAGTCGAGACACCAAGGATAGTAATCTGCCCTCCATGGCGACGGCGGCGAGAAACTTGATGGAACTCGCGGATTACGGTGATCTGAGCACGAAGATGAGCGATATGCACCATCGACGGGCGGGGTACCCGTTCGGGAGCACGGTGGATTTCGCCACGGACGCGACGGGGCATCCCATTTTTTGTCTGGCGCCGCTCGCCATTCACACGCGCAACATCGCCGCGGATGGGCGGTGTTCGTTGACGGTGAAGATGAGCGGGTGGGGCGGATTGGCGAACGCGCGCGTCACCATCTTCGGCGACGTCGAGAGGTTGCCCAAGGGTGAATATCAAACGGCGGCGAATGAAATCTTCAAAGCCAAGTATCACGGGCGCAAGGAAGCCATCGACATGGAGGATCGCTGGGGCGACTACACGTATTACCGCATGAACCGCATCGTGGACGTGTACTTTGTCGGTGGATTCGGGACGCTCAACTGGATAAAACTCGACGATTACTGCTCGACGTCTCCGGACACCATCGTCACCTCGCAAACCGGTCGCAGCGTCATCGAGACCCTCTCCGAGCTCAACGCTCGCTTCTCCGCTCGCCTCGCCGACCACATGAGCCAAGTCTTGGACGTCCCCGTCAACGATCTCTGGATCATTTCCATCGATCGTCGCGGCATGGACGTTCGCGTGCGCACGAACGGCAGTTCCCTCGTCCGCCGCATCTCCTTCAACGTCGACGTCGAGCGATTCGAGGACGCCGCGCGCGCCGTCGAGTGCGCGCTCGCCGACGACGACTTGTGTAGCCCAGAATTTTAACGAATGAAACACATCCATTCATCCATCCATCGCGAGTTTCCTTCGCATCTCGGTCGATCGATCGATCGATCAATCTCTCATTTCGCGCGCGCCTCGCCTCCGGGTCCGGACGCCGCCGCCGTCCAACCGAACTGTATGGATTGATGATGACGATGATGCGATGCATCGATGCATTCGTCGCGCGAGAGGACGTCACGCGACGACGCGCGCGCGCGCGATGACCGTCTCGGACGCGCGCGTCGATGGATCGTCGTCGTCGTCCGCGACGCGTTCGACGAATCGGTCGTCGGCGTCCCCGACGACGACGCCGATGATGACTCGGTCCGACCCGAGTCGAGAGGTGCGTGGGACGCGCGCGCGCGGGGTGCCTCGAGGGACGTGGCGGGGCGCGTGTCCGCCGGTGGCGTCGAACGGGGCCTCGGCGTCGACGTCGACGGAGGGCGGCGATGGGAGACGTCGCGACGACGAGAAGGATGACGACGACTTGCTCGAGCGATTGAAAAATATCGCGCGGGAGACGAACGCGAGACGGTTATCGGTTCGGTGGATGGATTTCGTGCACTCGAAGGGATTTAAAGATATCGTGTCTGAGGTGTACGAGAGCGCGGCGAGCGCGAGAGAGCGGGACGGATTGTTGGACGTCGTGGAGTTGGAGTTGGCGGTGTCGGTGTTGCACGAACGACTCAACGAACGCGCCGAGGGACACCTGCCGAGACCGAAGACGGACGCGAAGGAACTCATGAAAGAGTTTGACGCGGATAAAAATGGAAGCTTGGATCTGGAAGAGTTTCATCGTTTCGCCATGTGTTACTTTTCTCGTCTCGATTGGCCTTTGTGGAGAGTCTTCACGCGAGGCGCCGCCATCGGGCTGGGCACGTACGTGGCGCACGAAATCTGGATCAACCCGCTCGTGCAGCGCGCCGTCAAGGTGATCCTTCCGAAGATCATCGCCAAGATTCGAAAGAACATTCAAGATCAAATCGGTGGGACGATCACGAACAAATGGGAGTGGTTGCGGATCAAGATGAAGGATGGGAACGTCTTCGTCGACAACGACGACGAGCGAAGGGAGCTCCAGGCGTTGGAAAAACGCGCCAGACGCGCAAAATACATCGCCAGGGCGAAAGCGGTCGGCGTCGCCGCCGTCATCGGTGGATCTTCCGCCGCCGCC
>Ga0181566_10002003_pt1 | contig 16845 bp, 16 predicted proteins | sample 101ome_15_FD_133762 | JGI IMG/M metagenome (GOLD analysis project Ga0181566, IMG submission 133762) | Coastal salt marsh microbial communities from the Groves Creek Marsh, Skidaway Island, Georgia - 101402AT metaG (megahit assembly) | ecosystem: Environmental > Aquatic > Marine > Intertidal...
TGTGGGGCAGTTATTAACAGCTTAATTGATGAATTTATTTCTGTAAATAAAGCATCTAAAGCTTTCGATAATCTTGGCCATAAGTTATATTTAAGTTGCATGAAATACTCTAATGGTGTCGTTGGAAATAGTTCCAGTGGTATCATAGAGGCACCTTCTTTTAACATAGGAACTGTCAACATAGGTAATAGACAAGCTGGTAGAGTTAAGGCAGCCAGTGTTATCAGTGTTTTACCCCAAGAAGAATATATCACTTCTGCGATTCAGCAAATTCTCTCAAAGAAGTTTGCAGATAAAATTCAAAATATAAAGAATCCCTATGAATTTGGCATGACTTCAAAATATATAATAGGCAAGCTTAAAACATTAGAATTAGATAAACTTTTTATAAAGGAGTTTAACGACATTAATTTTACAGGTATGAAATGAGACTTATAGCTAAACTTGATGTTAAACCCCCTTTTCTAGTAAAGCCAGTTCATTTTGAAGGTCTACGGAAACTAGGCAGGCCTGCAGATTTTGCAAAAAAATACTCCAATTTAGGTATAGATGAAATTTTCTATATTGATATAGTAGCCTCTCTATATGAAAGAGATATCCTATACAATGAAGTTCAGGATATCGCTGATATCATTAGTGTGCCATTTGCTGTCGGAGGTGGCGTAAAGAATATCACAAGTTTCTCCAAATTGTTTCACGTAGGCGCAGATAAAGTGGTGCTTAATACATTTCCTCTTCAGTTCGATCCGAAAATTATCAATGATGCGGCAAAAGTTTTTGGCAGTCAATCAGTGGTCGTTAACATAGAAGCCAAAAAAATAAATGGAAAACACTACTGTTTAACTGATTGCGGAAGAATTCTTTCAAGTAAAGAAGTTGTAAATTGGTCTATCGAGGCTGAAGATAGGGGAGCTGGAGAGATTCTTCTTCAATCTGTTGATAAAGACGGGAGAATGACAGGTTATGATATTGATTTAGCGGCAAAAGTTGTAGAATCAATCAATATTCCTGTCGTAATTGCTAGCGGTGCTGGCAAAGTTGACCATGTCAAAGAATTAATTAAAAACGTTATTCCCAGTGGAATTGCTATAGCAAGCTTGTTGCATTATGATCTATCTTCAATCAATGAAATTAAAAAAAGCATGGACCTATGAAGCAAACAGTTGGAATTATAAATTATGGGGTTGCAGGAAATACATATAGCGTTTCTAGAGCTGTGGAAAAAGCAGGAGCTATTCCCGCAATAATAAATGCAAATGAAAAATTAAATCAATACAAGAGAATTATCATACCCGGCGTCGGGAGTTTCTCCGACGGCATGAAAGAATTGGCTAATGATGGTTTTTATGATCAAATAAAAGAATTAACATGTCCAGTTTTAGGCATATGTTTAGGAATGCAAGTATTGGGAAAAATTGGGTTTGAATTTGGTACCTCGAATGGTCTAGAAATTTTTGATGCTGAGGTAAGGCGCTTAATGGTCAAAGGCAGAATACCTCACATGGGTTTTAACAAAATTAAAGTTATTAAGCCTAACAAATTATTAGAGGGACTTAACAATAAAGAATTTTATTTTATGCACTCTTATGAAATGATAAACTTTACTGATATATCCTCCTTAACATCATATGAAAACCATACTTTTGTTTCTTCAGTAAAAAAAGAAAATTTTTATGGTGTCCAATTCCACCCTGAAAAAAGCAGATCTCAGGGTGTTGATTTAATTAAAAATTTCTTAAGTTTGAAATGAATAAAAAAACCACCGGACAATATGGACTCCCTCTTGATGTAGTTTTTTGTAAAAAATGCACAATGAACAACCAAAGGCCCGCCTCTTCTATTGAGTTCGAAAACAAAGAAAACAGCAAGAAAAAAACTTTAGCTTTTGGAGAGGATGGAATCTGCGATGCTTGTAAGTACGCTGAACAGAAGAAGGGTATAAATTGGACTAACAGGGAGGCTGAATTGATTGACCTGTGCAATAGATTTAGAAGGCATGATGGACGTTATGACGTTATAGTTCCAGGGAGCGGAGGAAAAGATAGTGTTCAAGCAGCCCATATTCTTAAATATAAATACAATATGAATCCAATCCTTGTTACTTGGCCACCAGCTTTATATACAGAGATTGGTTTATATAACTTTAATTCTTGGCTAAATTCTGGATTTGCGAATTTTTCATACAATCAAAATAAAAAACTACACAAATTTCTTACTAGGAATGCTTTTCTCAACCTGTGTCACCCATTTCAACCTTTCATTCTAGGCCAGAAAAACTTAGCACCAAGAATGTCTACTTTGTTAGATATTCCACTAGTTATTTTTGGAGAGAATGAGGCGGAGTATGGAAATGCAATTGAAGAAAATTTTAGCCCAAGAAGAAACGAGAAATACTTTTCCTCGGAAATGGATCTAGATAAATTAGTACTTGGTGGAATACCAGCTAGAGATCTTATAAATGAATTTAATTTTAAGTTATCTGATTTGGAGGCATATTTTCCTGTTAAGCCTGAAAGTCTTTTAAGGACTGGAACAGAGGTTCATTACTTGGGTTATTATATGAAGTGGCATCCTCAGGAGACATATTATTATGCAGTTGAAAATACACAGTTCATGCCCAACCATACGAGAACTGAAGGAAGCTACAGTAAATATTCTTCGATTGATGATAAGATAGATTGGCTACACTATCATACTATGTACATAAAATTCGGTATTGGTCGATCAACTTATGATAGCTCGCAGGAAATTCGCAATAATGATATTACACGAGATGAAGGAATATCTTTAGTTAAGAGATTCGATGGAGAATTCCCAAGTGATTTTATTCAAGATTGTTGTGAATATATGGATATATCTATTCAAGACTACAATGATACAATAGAAAAATTTCGAACCAAGCACCTATGGAAAAAAGCTAATGGAAGTTGGGAATTAGTAAAACCTATATGGAAAGATTGAATGGAGCCATCTATAAGGTCACTTTTAATTAATAGAGATTTAAGTTTTGATTTAACCATCAAAGCCGTCCAAGATGGCGGGCAAAGAATAGTTCTTGTGGTAGACAAATCTAAAAAATTAATAGGAACAATTACAGATGGCGATATAAGGAGGGCACTTATTCGCTTTTCTAGTTTTGATATAAATGCTGAGAAAGTAATGAACAGTAATCCCATTACAGCAAGTGGGGAATCTAATTCCAGCTCCCTGATTGCTCTAATGAGGAATAAGGGAATTTTTCATTTACCAATATTAGATAGTAATGGCTTAATTAAGGATCTGAAGACTCTAGAGTCTCTTACATCAATTGAAAGAAAGGAAAATTCTGTATTTATTATGGCTGGTGGGTTTGGAAAAAGATTAAGACCTTTGACAAATAAACTCCCAAAACCTATGTTGCGAGTTGGGGGGAGACCAATTCTAGAAAATATTATTAAGAATTTTATAAGTGCAGGTTTCTACAAATTTATTATCTCTGTCCATTACATGGGTGATTTGATAAAGGATTACTTTGGGGATGGCTCAGACTTAGGAATAAAAATTGATTACGTTTTTGAAGAAGAACCATTGGGCACTGCTGGCGCAATAGGCTTATTAAAAGAAAGAAGTGCGCATCCAATGATTGTTATGAATGGAGACCTTATTACACAGATTGATTTTAATGCTCTACTTGATTTTCATATTTTAGAGAATTCTTCCCTAACCGTTTGCACTAGAGATTTTGAGTACCAGGTACCTTTTGGAGTTATAAAGATAAAAAATTACAAAATTACTGAAATAATTGAAAAACCAACTGAGAAATATTTTGTGAACGCAGGTATTTATGCTATTAGTCCAGAAGTTATTGGAAGAATAGCCAGTAATGTTTACCTTGATATGCCAGATTTAATTGAAAAATTGATCAAGGCTAAAGAGAATGTATCAGTATTTCCAATTCATGAATATTGGCAAGACATCGGAAGAGTTGAAGAGTATAAGAAAGCTAATCAAGATGCTGGGATACTAAGTGGGGATTAGCTCTATTGCAATTATTGGGCTTGGAAGTATAGGAAGAAGGCATCTTAGATTAACTCGGGAGCTTTTTCCAGATATAAAAATTTTTGTTGTTCGTTCCGGCATTGGTGAAAATCATCCTGAGTTAATATTTGCCAATAAAGTTTTTTATAGTATTGATGATCTTTTAAAAGATGGCGTTGATGCAGCTATTATTTCATCACCCACTTCATTGCACATTAGTCAAGCAACCAAACTAGCATCAAGAGGTGTTCATTTACTCATTGAAAAACCTTTGTCCATCAATTCTCATGGCCTTAAAGAGTTTTACAATTTAATCAATTCAAGTAAATTAGTGATAGCGGTTGGATATGTTCTTCGTTTTCATCCAATACTGCAATTCTTAAAAAATACTTTAGAGAAAGACAATTTTAGTTTTGGGAAAATCTTATCTGTAGATATAAATTGTGCCTCTTACTTACCAGACTGGAGACCCAATTATGATTACAAAAAATCAGTTTCGGCCTCAAAAGATTTAGGAGGTGGAGTACTTCTTGAGTTGAGTCATGAAATAGACTATGCGATCTGGTTATTTGGTTTGCCTCATGGAGTCTTCGCAAAGGTGAACAATTCTGGATCTCTTGGTATTGAGGTTGATGACCAAGCAGATATTATTTTTAACAATCTCAATTATAACTGCGCATTTCATTTGGACTTTAATTCAAGATTGACAAATCGAAACATTAAAATTAGATCAACTAACGGAGAAGTTAATGTTGATTTAGTTAAAAGTAGTTTTTCATGGATGCCCTCATTCGGTGATAACTATAAAAAGACAATAGAAGTTGAGAGAGATCAAATATATATTTCTCAAATTTTGAATTTTATAGATTCAATAAGTAAGTCAAAGCCTATTGTGCCCTTAAATGACGCAATATCTGTAATGAGGGTTATTGATAAAATTAATGAATCAAATAGATTGAAAAAAGAGGTTGAAGTTTGAAGAATTTTGCTTTCATATTTGCAAGGGGAGGATCTAAGGGAATTCCAAGGAAGAATATTAAATCATTTGGCGGTAAACCTTTAATTGCGCATTCTATCGAAATTGCAAAAGAAATAGAGATCATAGACGAAGTTTTTGTATCGACAGATAACAATGAGATTAAAAAAGTTGCTGAGGAATTTGGGGCAAGAATCATTCACAGGCCACCAGGCCTTGCAACAGACCACTCTCCAGAATGGCTCTCATGGAAACATGCAATTGAATACTTATCAGACGAAGGCTTATTTTTCGATACATTTATCTCATTACCAGCAACATCTCCCCTAAGGGCAAAGATAGATGTTACTGCATGTATAAACAAACTATATTCAAGCCCAAGTTTTGACTTAATCATTAGTGTTAGCAAGTCTGCAAGGAGCCCTTATTTCAATATGATAAAGAAAAACGATTCAGGTTATTCCGAATTATTAATCAGACCAAAAAAAAATATAAACAATAGACAGGAAGCGCCAGAGGTTTTCGATATGACAACAGTTTGTTATGCTACTTCTCCTGGATACATAATTGACAGCCCAGGCCTATTTTATGGAAATGTGGGACATGTCTTAGTTCCAAAAGATCGAGCTATAGACATTGATGATCCATTTGACTTTAAAATTGCAGAATTAATTTTTAAGGATATTAGAAATGTTAAAGAATAAAAATATTTTAATTACCGGTGGTTGTGGATTAATAGGTTCTGGTATTGCTAGAGAAATAATCAAAAATTCTGGCAATGTAATCATCCTAGATACTCAAGACTCTCTTGGTAAATCACTTGTTAACGAATTAGGTCAAGAGAGGATAAAGTTCTTTAACATTGATGTATGTAATGAGGAATCTTTAGAGAGACTAATACATTCATTTCAAAAAGAGGGTTTAACTATTGATGCAGCAATTCATGCAGCCTATCCTAGAAGCAAGCAATGGGGTAAGAAATTTGAGGATCTTAAACTTGATTTATTGGGTGAGGATTTAACTATGCAATTAGGTGGTGCGATTTTATTTTCAAAAATAATGGTTGCTTTTTTTAGGAGGCAGGGATTTGGAAATATAGTGCATGTTTCATCTATTCAAGGATTATTTTCTCCTAAATTTGAGCACTATGAAGGCACTACCATGGTCTCACCTATCGAATATAGTGCCATTAAATCTGGAGTGGTATCAATAACAAAATACTTAGCAAAATATTGCAAGGGTGAAAATATAAGAATAAATGCAATATGCCCAGGTGGAATTCTAGACAAACAACCAAGTTCTTTTCTTGAAAAGTATAAAAATTCCTGCTCACAAAAAGGCATGCTAGATCCTAAAGATATTAACGGGGCGCTTGTTTTTTTATTGTCTGATAATTCGAAATATATTACTGGACAAGCTATAGTAATTGATGATGGATGGAGTCTCTAAAAAGTTGTTTATAATAGCCGGCCCTCACAAAACTGGCACAACTTTTATAGAGGTTGCTATTCTACCAAGCTACAAAAACATTACCCATCAATGGAAATCTAAATCTGACACCCTTACTGATGTTTTAAAAATAAAACAATTTGATAAGGTATCGGTTGTTAATGAGGGAATTTGTGGTCATTATTTGTTTAACTATGATAATCGTGACACAATAATTAAGAATCTCTATTCTTTGTTTCCTAATGCCTCTATTGTTTTATCCTATAGAGAGCATTATCGATATATTTCATCAATGTATTCTGGTTATATTACAGCTGGAGGTTCACTTAAATTCCATGAATTTTTTTCATTAACCAATGCTTCATTTATTAATCCAGAAAGTATATCTTTTAAAGATATTCACCTTGAGTTTAAAAAGTACTTCAAGGATATTTTTGTTTTTAATATTGATCGAATAAATGAAAATAAACAAAATTTCTTGTGCAAATTTTCCAAATTCTTAAACGAAGAATCACCAGACTTAAATTCAATAGACTGGACTCCTAAAAATAAGAGTATTTCATCTTTTTGGCTTAATAGTCAGAGGATGTTGAATACAATAGTTAAACCAAAATATTCTCATCTCAAATCTAAAAGAAACTATTTGAGTATTCCATTAAGATCTGTATTTTTTTTAAGGACAAGTATTTATCACCATTTAGTAAATCTTTTTAGATTTATGCCAAATATAAAGTCAAGTCATTTTTCTATTGATCAAAAAATGGAAGTTACAGAATTTTATAAAAAAGACCTCGATTATATTTTAAGTGTTGATTCGGTTGTCAGAAATCATCATGAATAAAAAAACAGAAATTATCCGTCCAGGTATTCTTAATAGGGAGATAGTAATAACTGATGGCTTACCGGGAAACGGCAAATCCTTATTTGGCGCATCAATTCTTCCGAGCCTTGAAAGAGTGGAAATATATAGTTACTCAGAAGTTCTTGAATCTATTTGTGCTTTAAATTTTCTTGAAAAACTTGATGATCATTCTTCTTCCGAAATGATAAAATTATTTTTAGACCGTAAGTTATATGAGCATATGATGTCAAGAAAGGTGAACTTTCGCCCCAGTGATTTAACAAGCATTTTTAACTACCCGGATTCTGAAAAATATATTAAAAGACTTTTTGAGGCAGGAGATTCAAAAATACCTGATTTAGTCGAGGTTCAGAGGCCTATTCTTAATATTCAAACTCACAATATTTTACCTTTCTCAAAGCCAATATGGAGTGCCTTTGGAGAAAAGTTGACTATGCTTGAGATAGTGAGACATCCCGCTTTCATGTTTAACCAAATTTTCACTTCAGCTGTGGGAGATCTAGTTGGAAACATCAGAAACTGGACAGTTCAGATTAACACTAAATATGGCCCAATGCCATTTAATTATTTAGGAATGGAAGATGTATTTTTTAATTCAAATCAATTCGAGCGAACTGTACTATTTATTAATTCTATGACGCAAAAAGCAGAAGAATTTAAATTAGAAAATAAGTCGACTCTATCAAAATTATTTACAATTCCGTTTGAGGAATTCACATTATCTCCAGATAAATATATTGATGAAATATGCAAATTATTGGGAACTAAAAAAACAAAATATCTTGATGATCAATGTTCTAAAGCTAATATACCTAGAACTAAAGTTACTGATATGCCCGATATGGAGGTGTACAAGCAATGTGGCGGGTGGAGTGAAAATATTACCCAATACTCTGATCGAGAGGAGATTGATATGAGAGTTGAAATTGTTAGAAAAAATACTAGCAAAGAAATTTTCGATATTTTTATCGATGATTGTAAGTTTTATGAAGATAAATATTGGACTCCTTCAGCATGAGGAAAGTTGTTAATAAAAGAGGCGCAATAGAAAATTACTTTTACAAAAAATTTTTTGTAAACCTTTCTGTTCAGAATAAAGAAAAATTGAGGTCAATACATACTTTTATATTCAAATTTCTTTACAGTCCTATTTACTCAAGAATATTTGCATCTGACCTCACTAAACTCGCACTTCATTTTGGTAGCGACAAAGCTGGGCCCCATGAATATACAAAAACTTATAACGAGCATCTAAAAAACTTTAGAAAAGCCAAAATTAATCTTTTGGAGATTGGTGTAGGGGGACACGAAGACCCGAATTTTGGAGGACATTCTCTAAGGATGTGGAAAAAATTCTTTCCTAATGGAGGCATTTTTTCAATAGATATCTTTGATAAAAAATCTCTTGAGGAAAAAAGAATAAAAATTTTTTAAGGCTCTCAAGATGACGAAAAATTTATTCAGGATGTCTTTAAAAATATTGATAATGGAGTTGATATCGTTATAGATGATGGCAGCCATATAAATATGCATGTAATTAGAAGCTTTGAGATAATTTTCCCTCTAATGAATAGTGGAGGCATATATGTAGTTGAAGATACTCATACATCTTATACTAAGCAAATAAAGAAAAATTCTGGAAAAATAAAAGTATTCGGCGGCAACTCTGATGATCTAAATGATACTTCGACAAGCATTGGATTCTTTAAAAGTCTTGTTGATTGTATGAATTATGAATATCACACTCTTGAAGGCTACAAACCTAGCTACTACGATTATAATATCGCATCTATATCATTTTACAAAGACCTAGTCTTTATATATAAGGCTTAGATTTACTTATGAAAATAAAATATGAGGATTTGCATAAATTCCACACAGGAATATTAAGAAAATGCAATCTAGATGATTTTTCGAACGATTCAGTTTCTCTTGGTCTGTGTCAAACTTCTCTTAGGGGCGTTGATTCGCATGGCGTTAGACTTCTTCCGCACTATGTTAACTCGGCTCTTAATGGGAGAAAAAACCCCAATCCAAAATTTGAACTAACATTCAAATATCCTAGCATTGGACTCCTGGATGCAGACAATGCATTTGGTCATGCAGCGGGAATGAAAGCAGTAGATCATGGTATGGAAGTGGCTGATAAATATGGAATTGGAGTTATTGCTGTTTCAAATTCTAGTCACCCGGGAGCCATGGCAACAATGGCCCTTAAAGCTGCAGATAGAGGCTATATTTGTTTCGCATTTACTCATGCTGATGCTTTAATCTTGTCTTACTCAGGAACTCGGCCTTTTTTTGGAACCAATCCAGTATGTTTTGCAGCGCCAAGAAAGGAAAAAGATCCTTACTGTTTGGATATGGCTACCAGTACTGTTCCATGGAATAGAGTTCTGGTTCATAGAGGAAAAAATTTGCCTTTAGATGAGGGTCTGGCAGTTGACAAGCATGGCAATCTAACAACCAATCCCCATGAGGCTGTTGCACTAAAACCAACTGGAGGCTATAAAGGATATGGATTGGCTTCTATGGTCGATATCTTATGCGGCGTATACTCCGGAATGGCCTTTGGAAGAGATATTTTATCGATGTATAAGGCTGATATCAAAACGCCGAGAAAATTAGGTCAGTTTTATATGGTTATGAAGACCGATGGAGCAATTGAAGCAGATAATTTTATTTTTGCCTTGCAAGAAATGACTAATCAAGTTCGAAATGAACCATCTATTAAGGGAGAAAAGGTTATGCTTCCGGGAGACAAGGAAATCGAAACTGCTAAAGAAAGATTAAAGAATGGCATACCCTTAGATGATATAACTTATTCAAAATTTGTTGAACTTTCAACAGAATTTAATGAGAAGCTTATTGTATTTGATGAAGATTGACAAGCAACTGAATATCCTTGTAATTGGTTCAGGGATGTATACAACTGGAAGGGGAACCAGAGACTTCGGAACAATCATGCCTGCTATATTTGAGTGGCAAAGATCTGAAAATCTCATTGGTAAAGTAATTATTGCCAGCACGAATGCAAATAGTTCAATTGATGCAAAAAAAAGAATTAAGGAAATGGAGGATTTAACGAATATTAAATTAAATGTTGAATGCATTCCTAAATCAGGAACAGACTCTGAGAGTTATATTGATGCAATTAATCAAATTCCTAGGCCAGCAATAGCGGTTGTAGCTGTTCCTGACCATTTGCACTATCAAATTTGTAAGGATTGTTTAATTCATGATTTATTTACAATTGTTGTAAAACCCCTTACTCCAAGGTTGGATGAAGCCATAGATTTGGCAGATTTAGCAAAAAAGAAAAATTTACTAGCATATGTTGAGTTTCATAAAAGATTAGATGAGGCCAACATGATAATGAAAGATAGATTTTTAAAAGGAAATATAGGAACTCCTTTATATTCCATAGTTGAATATAGCCAAAGAAAATCTATTCCCTCAAAAGTTTTTTCAAGTTGGGCTGATAAATCTAACATATTGCAATATCTTGGTATCCACTATATAGATTTGATGAGATTTGTTACCAAAGCAAGACCTGTTAGAGTTATGGCAACAGGACAAAAAGCTTGGTTAGTGGAAAGGAAAATCGAAACCTATGACTCAATTCAGTGTTTGATTGAATGGGAATACAATGATAATTCGTTTATTCAGGCTATTCACACCAACTGGATTGATCCTGAGACATCATCAGCTATGTCAAATCAAAAAATAAAGTTCATAGGCACAGAAGGAAGGATTGAGTCGGAACAAAAGGATAGAGGTATAAAAATTAATATAGACAACCAATGTCTTGAACAACCGAATCCATATTTTTGCTACAGATACAAAAACTCAGATGGTTATAACGAGTGGAGAGGATATGGTATCAATAGCTTTAAGCAGTTTTTTTCCGATTCCTATAGTATATTTTTTAAGAACAAAGAAGTTGGAGATTATATTACTAACAGACCAACTTTTGAAGAGGCTATTTATAGTTCGGCAGTTATTGAAGCTGCTAATAAGAGTTTGGTTTTAAATAGTGAATGGGTGGAAGTATTTAATGAATAATTCTCGACCTAAAATATTTGCCATGATTCCCGCACGTTATGGTAGCTCAAGGTTAAGATTAAAAAACTTAGCATTAATCAACCAAAAACCCTTGATAAGCTATGCAATTAATGCAGCCAAAGGTACAGATATATTTGAAAAAATTATTTTAAATTCTGATCATTTAATTTTTTCTGATATTGCGAAAAGGCATGGTATTGATTTTTACAAAAGACCAGAGGATTTAGGTTCATCAGAGGCCAAAAGTGATTCTGTAGTCGCTGATTTTATAAATCATTTTACGGATGCCGAGATAGTAGTTTGGGTTAACTCTATTGCTCCTTTACAAACCTCTGAAGATATAGAGAATGCGGTAGCTTATTTTTTAGATGAAAATTTAGACTCATTAATCACCGTCGAAGAAAAATTTGTTCACTGTAATTTTAAAAAAGAGCCAGTTAATTATAGTAAGAATGAAATGTTTCTTCAAACACAGCTTCTTGAACCAATTCACCCATTTATTTATTCCATTATGATGTGGAGAACAAAGAAATTTATGGATGATTTCAAGCGTTATGGATATGCTTTATTTTGTGGAAAATTTGATACCTATCCAGTGAATAAAGAGAGGTCTATCATTATTAAAGATAAGAGCGATTTATTATTGGCAGATACGTTGATGAAAATTTCTGCTGGTGACATGGATTATGAAGTTCAATATGATCAAACTGTAATGAAGTTTTTGAAGTGAGTTTTTAATGAAAAAATGTTCAATTATCATTAGAACTAAAAATGAGGAAAAATGGATAAATCCCTGTTTCTCTGCCATCTATGACCAAACATACAAAAATTTTGAAATCATATTGGTTGATAACAAGAGCACTGACAGGACTATTGAGAAAGCACAGAAGTTTCAAATTAAAAAAGTTATATCAATTGATGATTATCTTCCGGGGGATGCTTTAAATAAAGGCATAGAGTACTCAAGTGGAGAATATATAGTGTGTTTATCTGCACATTGTATCCCAGTGAATAATAAATGGCTTGAAAACTTAGTTAGCGCTTTAGAAGAGAGTCCAAATTATGCTGGAGTATACGGTAGACAAGAGCCAATGTCCTTTTCAAAAGCTTCTGACAAGCGAGATTTGTTAACTGTATTTGGTCTAGATAGAAAAATTCAAAAACTTGATAGTTTTTTTCATAATGCTAATTCAATTATTCATAGAAAATTATGGGAAAAAAACAAGTTCGATAACTTTGCGACAAATATAGAAGATCGACTTTGGGCAAAGAAAATGCTTTCTCTGGGATTTGAAATCCTCTACGAACCAAAGGCAAGCGTTTACCATTATCATGGAATCCATCAAGATGGAAATCAAACACGTCTTAACGGTGTTTTAAAGATTATCGAAGACATGGACGAGACTAGTTATAAATATGGAGAACTTAATATTTCTCAGTTGGAGATCATAGCAATAATTCCAATTAGTAGGCTGAGAAAAAATAATAATTTCGATTTCAAAATCAATGGCCACAATCAATATCTTTATACAATTAAATCAGCATTGGATTCGAAATATATCAATAGAGTGTTTGTTTCAACAGATGACAAGGAGGTTATGGCTGATTCAATAAGTAATGGGGCAGAGTGTCCTTTTCTTAGACCAAAGGAATTGTCAGAAAGCTATATGTCTACTGAAGAGGTTCAAAAATATTCATTAGAGAAACTTGAAGACAGTGGAATACTTCCTGATCTTGTAGTTCACCTAGAGGAAACATTTCCTATTCGTGAGTCAGGTCTAGTTGATAAAATGATTGAGGAAATCCTAAGATATGGCAATGATTCTGTTGTAGCTGCAAAAAAAGAGTCAGGATTTATATGGAGTAAAGATTTAGACTCAGATTATCAACTTATATATGATGGGTCAATCCCTAGAGAAGTTAGTGAACCCCCTATAGTTGGAATTAAGGGTCTTTGTTGTGTAACCCATCCTAGTTTTATTAGAAATGGCAATATGTTAGGAGAGAATATAGGATTACATGTAGTTAATTCGTTGGCTCAAACTATTGAAGTTAGAGATATCTCATCTGCTAAGGTAGCAAGTAAGATATTACAGGAAGATGTATAAATGAATATTCTTGCGCTTATTCCTGCTAGAGGTGGGTCAAAAGGAATTAATAGAAAAAATTTGATTACTATTAATGGTAAGTCCCTTGTAGAGCACTCAATACATCATGCAATTAACTCAGAATTAATCAATAGAGTTATCGTGAGTACTGATGATGATGAAATTGCTGAGATATCTATTAATGCAGGCGCTGAAGTCCCATTTTTAAGGCCAAAACACCTTGCAGAAGATCATGTTTTAGATTTACCAGTTTTCCAGCATGCATTAAATTACTTAAAACAAGAAGAAAATTATGTTCCAGACTATGTGGTTCATTTGAGACCAACATCCCCGTATAGAAAAAAAGGCTGGATAGATTCAGCAATTGATTTGCTTAAGTCTAATATTAATGCTGACTCAGTTAGGTCTGTGTCAGAAGTCCAGCAGCATCCATACAGGGTGTTTGATATTGGCAAAGATGGATTTTTGGAGCCAATAATGTCTCATAGAGAAAAAGAGCCGTTTCTATTAAGAAGGCAAGATTTACCAAAGATGTTTTTTTACAATTGTGTGATCGATGTCACAAAGCCCTCAACAATTGAATTGCTGGAATCAATGACAGGTAAGAAAATTCTTCCATTTGAAATTTCTTCAGATGATGTTTTTGATATAGATAGTAATAGAGATTACCAGATAGCTAAATCATTACTTGAAAAGCGATGATATTTAGACCTGATATTGTAATTTTTGATCATCTTGAATCTAAAAATATTGCCGAATTTATTGTTAAGCCCATATCTGATAAATTCACATTTCTAAATATAAAATTTTTTTCCAAGTATTTCGGCGAGAATAATTTTTCAAGATTGCTATTTCTAATCTATTCAGTTATCTATCTATTTTTTTTCAGACCCAAATGTGTAATTACATTTCGTGATAATGGAGATATTCAGCATATTCATAAGATATTTCGTTCTATAAATTTCTTTGCCATTCAGAATGGCAATAGAACCAAAAGGGAATTGATATCAAAATATGGTTATGGGCAAAAGAGAAAGTTAAATTTGCCTAACTATTTTTCATTTGGACTTTATGAAAAAGAAACTTTTAAATATTTCGGTCACATAATTCAAGAGTGTATACCTGTAGGCTCTTTTAGGGCCAGCATATATCAGGCAAAGTTTAATCAAATGAAATCTAAAAAATATGATATCTGTTTCATTTCTATGTGGAGAGATGTTAATTTTAATTCATATGATGATAATGTTTTATTAAAAGAAACAGAACAAATGAAGATGGTCGATGATTTGATCCTTGAGTTTGTGGAGAGACATAAATTAAAGTTGGCTATATGCCTTAGATCAGGCCACAAAGGTTTGGAATATAATTACTATAAAAGTCTATACGGTAAGTCAGCAAAACTAGTTTTTAGAGATGAGTTTTCAACATATAAAACTATGGATATTTCTGAGCTAATTATATCTTCTCATTCAACCTGCAGCTCCGAGGCCCTTGGCTGGAAAAAGAAATCAATTTATGTTGACTTCAGCAAAAATAATATTTTTGCATATTTCGACAAGTCAATTGTTATCAGAAAGCCAGAATTTAAATCGTTTGATTCGAAAGTGAAAGCATTACTCGATATGAATCAAAAAACATATCAAAAAAAATTAAAAAATTATTCTTCTTATGTGATGAATTATGATTCTAAGAAGCCAACTTTTGAAAAAATCCAAGATGAATTAAAGAAGTATTTATCATGATAAAGAATGCAATTTTAGTTAGTAGTAAGTCGGCATTCTTTAATTTAGAAATGGACACCTCTAATAGTGATATTTATGCTGACAATCACCCCCTCTTTGCTGAGCTCAATGAAACTAAAAATAATGTTCTTTATCTTTACGAAAAAGATATTTATCAAAATAAAAAAATTGACATTAGAAACTTATGGAGTTTTTTTCATTCTTGGTATAGAAGTGACAATGGTTCTGATAAAACAGTTATTAATGGCATATCAATAGGGCAATGCCTGAATAGAAGGGCTTTTTTTTCTTTTACAGCCGATATTAAAAATTTTTATGCCTTGAAGAAACTTAGTTGTAATTATCAAACTATTTATGTTGATGATAAGTGCTCCCAGAGTATTAAAAGATTATCAAAGATATTTAATATTACTTGGTATAAATCAATGGGAAATGTTTCTTTTGAGTCTACCCCTGAAAGGGGTAATTATTATGATCACCCATCGATTCACCCTTTGTCAAATATAGCAAGGATTATCCAATTTCCTTTCAGATTCTTTCTAAAAAGGAAAAAAATACTTTATTTCAGGGATTGGACAAGTATTAGCTTAGCGAAGAAAAGAACAGATACTTTGGTTGAAAATAGTTTGAATTTTTTTAAGGGGTTCTATTTTAAATACAACAAAAAAGCTTTTGAAAGATATTCAAACGTCTTTCCAGAAGAATTTGATTATTTCTCAATATCTTTTGAAAGTTTAAAAGCTTTATCAATAAAAACTGATAACAACTTTGATGATGATCTCATAAAACACTTTATTAGAACTATAGAAACTGATTATCAGACAAATAGGAAAAGGTACATGAGAACTTTGTCAATTTATGATGAGCTTTTTTCATACTACAAACCTAGAAAAATTATTCTCTCTGGAGAAAATGAATTTCATAATATCATTTGTTACAATTTAGCAAGAGCAAGAGGCATTGTGTCTTATCTTCTTATTGACGGCTACCAAAGTATGGAGAATGGGTTTAATTTATTCAGAGATGAAAATAACAAAAAATTTGTTTTTGAAAAATACATAGCACAGGGTTTGGCTGATAGAGACTTAATGATAAGTCTAGGAATGAGCGAAACAGATATTGTTTCAATATCACCTCCAATTATCGAACTTTATAAAGAACAAAGAAATAAGAATCTGGAATTAGATAAATCCATAATGATAATGGAATATTTGCCGAATTTTACAAATCCGCTATCATCTTTCGATGCAGGTTTTGAGATAGAGGTTGAGATTATTGTTAACCTTATTAAACTTGGCTACGATGACTTTTGCATTAAGGTTAAAAAAGGAAGATGGCCAACAAATAAAACTGAAGAAAAATACTATAAAAGAATTAAATTTTTTACTGAAGCGGTTGTCAAAATAAGAATTGCAGATGAATTTTTGTATGACCATATTAATTCAGCTTTATTTTGTATTGGGCAAATATCTACTGCAAATATAGAAGCAATATGGAACGATGTTCCTTATTATATTTATGAACCATATGAAAATGGCCATGATGATTTATTTTTCAACTCTTCTAAAATATATTCTAGCGAATCAGTATCTAAAAATATTGAGGAGTTAACAACAAATATACAAA
>Ga0181566_10002004_pt1 | contig 16834 bp, 9 predicted proteins | sample 101ome_15_FD_133762 | JGI IMG/M metagenome (GOLD analysis project Ga0181566, IMG submission 133762) | Coastal salt marsh microbial communities from the Groves Creek Marsh, Skidaway Island, Georgia - 101402AT metaG (megahit assembly) | ecosystem: Environmental > Aquatic > Marine > Intertidal zone...
CTGAGGACGGTCGCGGATCGGGGGTTCGCGGACGCGTTTCCGTGGGGGACGCTCCGGTGGAAGACGCAGCTGGCGCCGGTGATGGCGTTCGCGGGGCCCATCACGTTTTTGGTGTTCGCGCTGCTGAGTATCTACACCGCGCTGATTCTGTTCGCGAACTCGCTCGGTGTGGTGGTGAGCGCCGCGCACAGGATCGCCGGGAACGTCTTCGCGGTGGCGGTGCTCTGCGGGGACCCGCTGATCCAGGCGGGGCAGGCGTTCATGCCCCGGTATTTGCTCCCGGAGGTGACGCGGAGGCTCGCCGCGAGGAAGATGGCGGGGCTGCTGCAGAGCGTGGGGTGGGGCGCGGGCGCGTTCGCGGCGTTCGGGTGCGGCGCGACGTGCGTGTTGGGGGGGGGGGCGTTCACGCGCGACCCCGCGGTGGTGGCGCAGCTGCGAGCGGTGACCGTGCCCATGTGCGCCGCGGTGTTGGCCAACGTGGTGAGCAAGAGCATGTACGGGGTCACGGTGGCGGCGAAAAAGTTGGGGTTCCTCGCGGGCATCACCGGCGTCGGGCTCGCGCTGTTCGCGATCGCGCTCAAGCTCATGAACGAAACCCTGACCGGGGCGAGCCTGTATTACTGGATGTGGTGGGTCGTCGCGGGGTACTACGCCCTCGCCATCGTCGCGATACAGCTGTAATCGTTCGGGATCCCGCTGATCCCGGGGGCGTTCGGGGGGCTCTTCGCGGACGAGGGGGGGGAGGAGAAGGGAAGAGGGCGGGAGGGGGGGGCAGGGGAGGTGATGGCGCAGTGATGCGCGCGAAAGAGGGTGGCGGAAGGCGAGAGAGCGCGCTGGATCGTAACGGAGCGTACCGAGGCGTACTGAAGCGTACGAGCGCGTCGCCGCGGGGCGGCGGCGGAGCCGCGAAACGACTCCCTCGAATAGCCCAAGTCATGTAGCCTCGACAGTTCGGCGGGCCGAATTTTATTTCGACGCCCCGGACTCTCGCGCCAATATCGCCTTACTCCCGCCCCCGCGTCGAGCGCCTCGCGTCACTCCCCGCCGCGCCGCGCCGCGCGTTCGCGCGGTCGATGGTGGAGGACCCCGCGGGCGCCATGGGTCGCGATCATCGTCTGTACGCGTCGAAGTGGCTCACGCTCGTGCTGTGCGAGTGCGTGATGCTGAGCAGCGGGACGTTGTACACGTTCCCCATCTTCTCCCCCGCGCTCAAGCGCGAGCTCGCGCTGACGCAGGAGGAGGTGAACTCCGTCGGCAGCGCCGCGCACTTCGGCGCGTTCTTCTCCGTGCTCGGCGGGTTGTTCTTCGACGCGTACGGCCCCCGCGCGACGCTCGCGCTGGGCGGCGCGCTGAAGCTCGGCGGTCTGAGCATGATGGCGGGGGTGATCACGGGCTCGCTCCCGCGCTCTCGCGCGCTCGCGGCGGCGTGCGGGTACGTCTTCGGCACGGGATGCTCGACGTCGCTCACCGCCTGTCTCGGCGCGAACTACGCCACGTTCCGCGACCGCGCCGTGCACGGCCGCCTCGTCGGCCTCCTCCTGTCGTTCTTCGGTCTCTCCAGCGGCGTCTTCTCGTTGATCTACGACGTCTTCTTCTCCGACCCGACGTCCTTCGTGCGTTTCCTCGCGCTCTTCGCCGGCGGCGTCGACCTCCTCGCGTCCCGCCTCGTCGGCCACCCCAAGCACCTCGCCCTCCCCGGCGACGCCATCGAGCTCAGGAGTAAGGTGAGCGGGGTCGTCCCCAGGCGCGGCGCCTGGGCCGCGCGCGTCGCCTCGTTTTTCCAGGACGCGAGGGCGGAGACGAAGCTCGGGCGGGGCCTCGCCGCGTGCGCGGCGATTGCGGCGCACGTCGCCGTCGCCGCCGCGTTCGTCGGCGCGACGGGCGCGAGCTCCGGGGCGGCGTTCGCGTGTTTGCTCGCGCTCGTCCTCCTTTTCGCCGCGCAGTTCGGGACCCTGCTCGGGGGGAGCGGGAGGCTGGTGTTCAGGCGCGCGGACATGGAGAACGTGGACGCGACGCGGTCAGGCGAGGCGGAGGACGTCGGCGATTCGGAAGCCTCTCGAGGCGGCGGCGCGTCCGCCGCGCGCCACCTCGGCCCCGCGGAGATGGTCGCGACGTTGGATTTCTGGCTCGTCTTCGCCTCCTTCTTCCTCGCCCTCGGCTCGGGCGTGACGGTGATCAACAACCTCTCCCAGATGGTCTCCGCGTACCCCTCCATCCCCGACCCGAGCGCGACGAGCCGCGGGTTGTTGAAGCTCCTCGCGTGCGCCAACACCCTCGGCCGCCTCGCCGCCGGCGCGCTCTCCGACCGACTCGCCGGAAAAGTCGGCCGCGTCGCGTTCACCGCCGCGTGCATCGCGGGCATGGCCGCGGGGTTCCTCGCCCTGTTCGCGCTCGGCGGCGGCGACGGCGACGGCGACGAGGCGTCGGGCGGCGCCCACGACGCGTTCGGCCTTTTCCCGCCCCTCTTCGGCCTCGCCGTCGGGACGATAATCGTCGGCGCGTTTTTCGGCGCGCTCTTCTGGGCGATGCCGCTGCTGACGATGGAGCTGTTCGGGTCGAGGCACTTCGGCGCGAACCGGGGGGTGCTCGGGCTCAGCCCCGCGATCGGGGGGTACGCGATGAGCACCGCGCTCGCGGGGCGCGTGTACGCGGCGAACGCGGGGAGCGATAACGAGTGCGACCGGGGGGGGGCGTGCTACCGACTCGCGTGGGTCGCCGACGTCGTCGCGTGCGCCGTCGCGTGCGCCGCGTGCGTCTGGCTCGCCAAGAGGAGGGGGCAGTGGCGGTGGTAGGCGCAAGGAGGTGTAGGAGAGGGGGGGGGTGGAGGTCGGCGTGATGATGCGCGGGAAGAGGAGAGCGCCGATGAGAGTAGTATACGTGGCGGAGCACGAAAAGAGCACACCAAACAGGGCGAGTACCTGTCTCCAGTTCTGCTCATCTCAGCCCGGTCGTCATTGGCGTGAGCGGGTGGCGCTCGGGTTGAAAAAATTTTTCTTCCCGCTGCTGTCGTCGGAGAGAAAAAGAGCCAAAGCCCTTTTCGGGGTTTGGTTTCCTTCGGGTTGAAAAATTCGGCGCTGCCAATCCACTGCTTTTGGAAAATGGACGGCGAACCGTCGTTTTTTGGTTTTTCAGGGTTCGCGACTCGTCGTTTCCCCCCCGGTTCGAACGGGCCGCGGGGCGCGGGGCGGCGGGAGTCCGGGAACGTGGCGCTCTCCCGTCGTCCCAGAACGCTCCGCCTGCGAAAAAAAGCGCTTTGCGGCCGGCCGGAGACGGCATTTCTCGGCCACTCTGAAGTGCGCTCGTACGCGTCGGTACCCGGCCCAGCTCTCATGGCTGCCATCACCATTTCCGCGCCCATCGTGGCGAAGGCGCCCGTCGCAGTCCGCCGCGCGCGCGTCCAGGCGCGCGCGGCGGTCGCGCCCGCCGCCTCCACCTCCGCGGTGCGCTTCGGCGCCCGCAAGATGATGACCGGCGCTTCCGTCCGCGCGTCTCGCGCGGTGCAGTCCGCCGCCGGCCGCAAGGCCCTCGTGTGGTGCGTCCTCGATCCTCGAGCGCGCGCGAACGAATCCCGCGATACCTCGCCCGAACCCCGAAGCGCCCTCGGCCGCGCGCGCGAGGTCGAGGCGCCCGCGCGGCGCCGCGATCGGGATGCGGCGGAGGGTTTTGGTCGTCCGCGGAAACGTCGATCGCGACGCCTCGAACCGGCGCCTTCGACGAAAACGCCGCCTTTTCCGGCCTTTTTCTGACGTCGCTTTCTTTTCCCCGCCTCCGCCTCCGCACCCCCCCGCTTCCTCTCCAGCAACGCGGGCGGTGTCGCGAAGGCGGCCCCCGGCGAGGCGAAGAAGGTCTTCGGCCTCAACCTCCCCGAGAACGATTCCCTCTCCTTCCTCATCCTCGCCGGCGGGTCCCTCGGCTCCGCGCTCGGCTTCGCCGCGCTCCAGGAGGGCGTCTTCCGCATCCCCGGGTTCAAGTTCAGCGCGTGGATGACGGTGCTCACCACCTTCACCTACTTCCTGTGCGGCGCCCTCGAGATGAAGCTCACCGGCGACAGCCGCAAGGCGTCCTGGAAGAACTACGGCATCCTGTCCGTGTACACCTACGGTGGCATGGCGATGACCAACTACGCGCTGTCCTACCTCAACTACGCGACGAGGATCGTCTTCAAGTCGGCGAAGATCATCCCCGTAATGGCCTTCTCCGTCCTCATCGTCGGCAAGAAGTACAACTGGAAGGAGTGGCTCTCCGCGGCGATCCTCGTGATGGGCATCGTGCTCTTCACCCTCGGTGACGTCGCGAGCTCCCCCGCGTTCGCGCCCATCGGCGTCGCTCTGATCGCGGGCGCTCTGTGCGTGGACGCCATCTGCGCCAACTTCGAGGAGAAGAACTTTTTCCGCTGCGAGAACCCCTCCACGACGCAGGAGGTGCTCTGCTTCGCCTCGCTCATCGGCACCGTGTACGGCCTCGTGCCCTTCATCGCGTCCGGCGGCTGGCAGCCCGCGATCCAGCACTCCATGCAGTACACCCAGGTCGTCCCCATGATCATGGGCTTCTCCGTCATGGGCTACTCCTCCGTGTCCTTCATCCTCTCCCTGATCAAGTACTACGGCGCCACCGAGGCGGAGATCATCAAGTCCCTCCGCAAGGTGCTCTCCATCGTCATCTCCTTCGTGCTCTTCCCCAAGGCGCTCAACTGGAAGTACATCGCCGGCTTCATCGCCGTGCTCGTGTCGACCGCCTACACCTTCTACCTCAAGGCGGAGAAGAAGAAGGCGAAGGAGGCGGCGGCGGCCGTCGAGGCGGCTCCCGAGGCGGACTCCTCCGGCGGCAGGGCCTCCTCGGCGTAAAAACCAAATATTCGAGCGAAGCGATGATATCATGCACATCGCGCGCCGAGGAATCGAACGGTAGCAGTTGAGCGCGACTGCGCGGCCCGGCACGCGCGAGGGTGAACCCCGGGGGTGGGGGGTTGAGGCGCGCGAAGGAAGGGAAGCAGTCGGAACATTAATTCGGTCGCCGCGACCGAACACTAGCAACTAGCTCGAGATGCAATTAACAGCACAATCGATTAAAGCGAGCCTTTTTGTCGCCGAGACGAGAGGTGTAGAGGAGGCCTCGCGTCGCGCCGCCGCGGACGCGTCTTCATCAGAAACGAATGTATATTAGGCATTCCAAAGGATCTAGAAAGTGGCTAAAGGGGCGATCTCGCGACGTACCCGGCGACACTCCCCCGTGTTTCGTTTCGTTCCCGACGGCTCCTCTTCGGCGCGTCGGGATTCGACGGGATCGCCCTCGCTCGGACCGACGGCGTCGAAGACCCTCTTTCTCTCACGCACCCGCGCACCCGTGTGTTATCGTCAAACCTCATCTCATCGCCTTAAGCCTTGGCGAGCTTGGCCTGCTCGGCGTCGAAGTCCACGGGGGTGGACTCGAACGCCTGGAAGAGCAGGACGGAGAGCGCCTGGAAGAAGGCGATGGGGAGGAAGAGCGACAGGGCCCAGTTCCCGTTGGTGGCGCTGAAGAAGTACCCCGTGAAGAAGGTGGAGAGCGTCGACGCGATCGCGGCGGCGGTGTTGGTGGTGCCGAGCATGATGGACGCGTACTTGGGGGAGATGTCCTGGTGGCCGCAGAACAGGCCGGTGCGGACCCACGCGCCCATGCCGAAGCAGATGGTGAGGAGGGTCATGACGATCGCGATCGTGGACTTGGTCACCGCCTCGGGGGGCGTGGAGTTGATCACGAACGCCACCGCGGTGAGGCACGCCGCGCCGCCGCCGAAGCAGAGGGTCTGCGACAGCCGGCGCACGTCCGTGCGGCTCATCCCGCCCGCCTCCATCTTATCCGCGGCGGGACCGACCAGGGTGGTCACGCCGACGGTCGCGAGGTAGGGCAGGATGGACAGGAACGAGGACTTCGTGAGCGTCACGTTCAGCGCGGAGGAGAGGAAGGAGGGGAGCCACGCGAGGAGGCCGTAGGAGAAGTAGTTCCACGTGAAGTGCGCCGCCGTGAGGGCCCAGAAGGACTTGTTGCGGAAAAACGCGCCCCAAGGGATGGGGGCCGCCTTCGAACCTTCCTTCTCCTTCTTCTCGCGCGCTTCCTTCTCCTCGGGGAGCTCGCGCGCGTCCGTGCTCGTGTCGCGCATGTACCCGATGAACCACCACGTGCCCCAGATGAAGCCGAGCACGCCGAAGAGGTAGAACACCGCGGGCCAGCCGCCGAGGAAGAGGATGATCGGGGGCGCGATGATGAGCCCGGAGAGGGAGCCGACGTCCAGGCCGCCGAACGTCGCGGTCACCGCCTTGGAGCGCTGAGAGCCGGGGACGCCCTTCGCGAGCACGCCCGTGGCGGCGGAGGGGGCGACGCCCTCGCCGAGGCCGACGAGGAAGCGCGAGACGAGGAGCGCGGTGAAGGACCACTGCGCGCACGCGGGGGCGATGAGCGTCCCGAAGGACCAGAGGATGACGCCGGCGAAGAGGACGAACTTGCCGCCGTACTTCTGCGCGAGCCAGCCGCCGGGGATCTGCGTGAAGGCGTAGCCCCAGAAGAAGGCGCTCTGAACGAGGCCCTTCTCCACGGACGTCCACCCGAAGGACTCCGCCATGGGAACGATCGCGACGGACATGTTCACCTTGTCCAAGTTGCAGAGGACGAAGGCGCAGAAGAGGGCGAAGATCATCGACCAGCGCTTCTTCTGGCCGCCCTCGGTCATGTCGAAGCGGACGTCCTCCGCGACGGTGTCCGCGGCGACGGGGCCGCCGCCCCCGGCCTTGGGAGCGATCGTCGCGCCGCGCTTGATCGCCGCGGGGGCGACGATCGGGGCGGTGAGGGAAACAACCCCCGCGCGCTTGGGGTTCGTCGAACGCGCGCCGACGATCGATTTCGCCGCGCCGATCTGGACCGCCGGAACCGCGGAGCACCGCACGACGCGAGTGGTGCCGCGCGTCGAGGCGCGGGCACCGGTGAACACGGCGGCCTTAGAGACCGCGGCCGACATCACGGACGCCATCGTGGGCGTGGGCGCCGTATTTACGCGCGTAGCAATGCCGCGGGGATGACCGATCCGCCGCTTCGAATATAGAGCCGCCTTTTCACGTACCCTGCGGCGCAGTGGCTTTTTCGGGTTCTGAATCTCCCCCGCTCCCGCCGCTTTTCGCTTTTGTGGATGGTCATACGGGGCCAAGACTCGTCGATTCAGGGTTCGTTTCTCCCGTAGTTCCCAAATCCATTCCTGGCCTCTCTTTTCCGGCGGTTCGAGTTCATTCTTCCTTTTGGAACTGCCACGTAATCCCAGAAAGGGACCGTCTAAAAAGTCCGTATACGAGAGGGAGTCAAAGGAATCGCCCGTCGGGGTGGCCCGAAAAGAAAAAAAAAACTTCGGGACGACGGACGGTCGGAGACGTGATGAGCCTGGCGCTGCTGAGACTACCGCTGATTTTTGGAGAAATACTGGTCCGATACTCCAGCCAGGGCGCACGCCTTTCGCGTTCGCGTTTTTCCTTTCACACCTCCCTCCCTCCTCCCCGCGCGCGCTCGCTCGCTCGCGTCATCTCCACCCGCCGCCTTCCCGCCGCCGGTCCCGCGCCCCCTCCCCCGCGTTGCCTCGCCCCCCTCCGGCGAGCCGCGCCCCCGCGCGCGCCTCGCGGAGGCGACGGACGCCTTCGCGCTCGCGTTCGTCTTCGTCTTCGCCGTCGCCGTCGCCCGTCGCGCGCAGCACCTCGTCCGCCGCCGAGATGGACGAGCGCGCGCGGCCGAGGAGCCTCGCGAGGCTCGTCGGGGACGGCGGCGTTCGGCGCGGGGAGGTCGCGGCCGAGGGCCTCTCCGGGGTCATCCCTCGAGCGCGCGCGACGTCCCGGCGGCTCGCGCGACGCGCGTCGGCGGGCACGCGCGCCCCGGGGAGCGCCCTCCTCCGCTCGGAGACGAGGGCCCTGAGCTCGACGACGAGGTCGCGCGCCTCCGCCTCCGCGCGCGCGAGGGCGGTCTCTCTTTTCGCGTCGACGTCGTCCACGCGCCGATCGCGCGCGGCCTCGACGAGCGCCGCGCGCTGCGCGGCGAGGTTGTCGATGACGACGCGCTGCGTTCGAACCGTCTCCTGCGCCGCCTTGAGCTCGCGGAGGAGGTCTAGGACGAGCGCGGGAGAGCTCTGCCCCGCCGCCGCCGCCGCCGCCGCCGCGCGGTGCCGGGCGCCGCCGGCTTCCCACGAGCCCCGCGAGAGGGCGTCCGCGAGCGCGCGGCGCGGTCCCCGCGCGGGGGAGGCGCCGGAACCGCGCTTCTCCTCCAGCGCGGCGAGGAGAGGCGGGACGTCGCGAACCATCGCGCGCCCGCCCATGCCTTCGGTCCACACCAGCGACTCCGGACCGAGGTCGCCCGCGCGCCACAAGTCGCGAAGCGCCCCGAGCGACGCCGCGGTCTGCGCGGGAGGAAGGAAGCGGCGGAGGTGAGCGCGAGCGGCGGGGAGGCGACGGGCACGTCTCGGCGCGCGCGCGCGCGGAGAAGAAGCGGACGGGAGAAGAAACCAACAACGCCGATCGGGTCGCGCACCGGTCGCTCCACGCCGTGGAACCATCTGCACGCCCCGGGGTTCGCCCAGGGCGGGGGCGTGTCGCCCGGCGACATCCCGCGCCCGCGCCCGCGCCAGAGACCGGACGCCGCGCGGTCGAGGACCTGCGCCGGGAACCCAGCGCGCGTCCGACGACTGATTTCGTCGGAGACGACGACGGCGATTGGTAAAAATGTCGACTGGCGGGTTCGATGAACTCTCTGTGTCGCAGAAACTTGTGAACGGCGCGACCCAATATCATAAAAAATCCGATGCTGTCGGGACTCGCGCTTCGCGCTACCCCCTGCTGAAGTCCGCCTGCGCGAACGAGTCGTCGTCCGCGTCGTCGAAGTACGGGTCGTACCTCGGCTCTGCGCCTCCGAAGAACGCCTTGACGCGCTCAATCAGCCGGTCGCCTCCGTTGTTCCCGGCGCGCGCGACGCACGCCGCCCCCGCGACGGCGACGACGCCGACGGCGGCGACGCCGACGCCCCACCACGCCGCGCCGCTTCCGCCCCCAACCCCCCCCCCCCCCCCGATCGTCGCCGGGTCGCACTCCGCGCTCATCTTCCGCGCGCCGTCGGGGTCGTCTCCCGGCTCCGGGGCGCACCTCTTGACGCACGTCTCGCCCGAGGCGTCGTCGGCGAGGACGAACGCGTCTCGGTCGCACTCGTCGCGGACGCACCGCGCGGGTTTCGCCGCGCCCGGGACCCCCCCCGCGGCTCGCGCCGGCGGCGCGCACCGCACGACGTCGCACCCGTCGGTTCGGCGCTTCCCGTCCACGCACGCTCTCAGGCACGTCTCCCCCGGCGCCCCCCCGGGCATCGGCGACGCGACGAAGGTGTCGTCCGGGCACGTCTTAAACGCGCAGTCGCTCGCGGTCCACCCCTCGTCGCACGCGCACGTCGCGAAGTTCGGGTCGCTCGCGTCCGACGCGCGGCACGAGCCGTGGCCCGAGCACTCCGCGTCGTTCGCCGACGGGCAGATCCCGCGCTTCTCGAACGCGACGCCGTACGACATCGCGCTCTGGCGCTCGGGGTTGTGCACCGCCGCGTTCCACACGCCCGCGCGGAACTGCGACGCGCACAGGTCGATCGCGTACGGCTCGCCCTGGCGCTCGAGCGTCACTTTGAACGTGTAGTTGTCGAGCGTCGGGAAATCGTCGCGCGAGTCCCCGTTCTTCAGCAGGAGCGTCGGCCGCGACGTCTCCCAGTACCACTCCTCGGCGTGGTCGCCGCTCCTCGAGTACCGCGCCGTGAGCTTCAGCTCGATCTGCCGCCGCGTCTCGCGCACGTCAACCTCCGGAAGCGCGAAAAAATCGTACGCCGCGCTGTCGAGCGTCCCGTTGATCTCGAACCCGCCGCTCGCGCTCTTGGTCCACGCGCCGTATTCCTCGGAGCAGTCGTCGCCGAGGTACTTGTACCCCGAGACGGGACTCGTGTCGCAGACGCACGTCCGCGGGCCGCTCTCGCTCGTCGCGTCGCACGTCCCGCGGTCGCTGCAATTCCTCGGGCAGTCGAACTTCGTCGCGCTCAGCTCGAACGTCGCCGCGTCGCCGCCGCCCGAGTAGACGCCCGCGTACCACGCGCCGGGGACCCACCGACCGTCGCCGCGGGTCATCACCACCTCCTGGTTCTCGTCCGCGCCGGAGAAGTACTCGGTCGGGTAATCGTAGCGGCCCCAGCGGTGCTCCGGGAGCGTCTCGTGGCGCAGGTACAGGTTCGCGTACCCGCCGAGCGCCAGCGGGGGCTTCTCCAGCGACACGACCATCTGGTAATCCGTCGCGTCGACGTCGAGGCGGTAAAACCGCCACCCGTCGACGGGTAACGTCTGGTCGACCCACCGATGGGTCTTCGCGCCCGCGGGGAAAAAATCGATCCTCGCCGCGCAGGATTCGAACCCGTAAGGTTCCTCCTCCGCGACGTCGGCGTCCACCGCGCCATCGGGGGCGACGAACGTGTGGTCTTCGTAGGCGTTGCACGCGCACGCGCCCGAGGACTCGACGCACGCCCCCGCGGGGTCGGCGTCGCCCTCGGCGGCGCCGCAGACGATCACCTCCGAGGACCCGGCGAACGTCGCGGGGCACCTCGAGAACGCCGCGGTGAGCTCGTACGACGCGGCGTGGTCGCCGTACGCGGTGACGCACAGGTACACGCCCGTGGCGCCCTCGCGCGCGGCGGGGATCGCGGCTCGCTCGGCGACGACGACGGAGGTGACGTACGTCGAGCTCGAGATCTCGCGGAAGTCGAACCCCTGGGTGGACCCGCTCGGGGTCCGCGGGCGCGTGGCGTTCGTGAACAGGCCGTACACGTCCGGGTCGCCCAGCGGCTGCGTGTGCTTGAGCTCGACCGCGAGGTGCGTCCACTCCGAGGTCGTGGGCGCGGGCGCGGCGTAGCACCGCCACTCCCCGCCCGCGAGGTCGCCCGACTGCGTCGCGTGCGACGCCACCGTCTGCGTCGCGAGGCCGAGCACGGGGACGTCGCACGCGGCCCCGGTCCAGCCGGACGAGCCGGGGGCGGGGAACGGGGTGTCGCACGCGCACGAGCCCGTCGTCGGGTCGGGCGTGCCGTGGCCGTTACACGCCGCGGGCGGGGGGGCTGCGGAGGAGGGGGAGGCGGCGTGCGGGGGAGGAACGACCGGCGTCGCGTCAGCGAAAAACCGACGCGACCGACGAGGGCGGGGACCCGCGCGGAACCCGAGCGGGGGCGCACCTTGCGCCGCGGTGGGTGAGGCCGCGAGCGCGAGAGCCAGCGCGAGAGCGCCGAGCGCCAGCGACGCGCGTCTCGGTCGGGACATCGGAGACGCGCGGCGGTGGTCTGCGATCGCCAGGGTCGGACCGTCAAAACGCGGAACAAACAACGCCAGGGCTCGGTGCTGCGCGTCGGCCCATGGCCGGCAAATCTTGAACTGGGTGTGGCGGACCACGCTTTTCTTGGATCCGCGAGGGGCGCGTTCTCGCGACGGTCTACAAACAGCGAAATGCCGTCGGTTCGAGACGTCCATCCCTCACCATTGATTTCGAGCGAGCGAGTCGTTTTCGCTTTGCCGTTGATCCGCTCGAACGTGCGCGCGGGCCCTCCAGATCCTCGCGCGCGTTCGTTGCGGACGCGACGATGTCGGTTCCGGAGGATACCTACAAGGCCAAGAATGTGTTGATCACGGGCGGCGCGGGCTTCATCGCCTCGCACGTCGCCATCCTGTTCGCGAAGAAATACCCCCAGTACAAGTGCGTGAAGCACGCCGCGGCCTTCCTCCCGCCCACCCCTCCGGATCGCGATCGCGGCGACGATGACGCCCCCGACCGACCCCAGGTTCGCGCGCCGCTGACCCGCGCGATCGTCCCTCCTCCCCCCGACGCCTCCGCCTTCCCTCAGGATCGTCGTCGTCGACAAGCTCGATTACTGCGCGAACCTGAACAACCTTCGCTCCGTCGCCGGCCTCATGAACTTCAAGTTCGTCAAGGGCGACGTCGGCAGCGCGGACCTCATGACGTACGTCATGCGCAGCGAGCAGATCGACACGGTGATGCACTTCGCCGCGCAGACGCACGTCGACAACTCCTTCGGCAACTCGTTCGAGTTCACCGAGAACAACATCCGCGGCACGCACGTCCTGCTCGAGACGATCAAGACCCTCGGCACGATCAAGCGCTTCCTGCACGTCTCCACCGACGAGGTGTACGGCGAGAGCTCGTACGAGATGGACAAGGCGAACGTCGAGGCGGCGAGCCTGTTGGAGCCCACCAACCCTTACAGCGCCACCAAAGCCGGCGCGGAGATGCTCGTCATGGCGTACGGGCGCTCGTACGGCCTCCCCTACGTCATCACGCGCGGGAACAACGTGTACGGCCCGCACCAGTACCCCGAGAAGGCCATCCCGAAGTTCATCATGCTGGCGCGCAACGGCGCGCGGATCCCCATCCACGGCGACGGGCAGGCGACGCGGTCGTACATGCACGTCGCCGACGCGGCGAGCGCGTTCGACACCATCTTGCACAAGGGCGAGCTCAAGGGCGTGTACAACATCGGCGCGCACGAGGAGCGCACGGTGCTGAGCGTCGCGCGGGACATCGGCGTCGCGCTGGGCGTGGACATCGACAAGACGATCACGCACGTGCAAGATCGCAAGTTCAACGACCGGCGGTACTTCATCGACTGCTCGAAGCTCCTCGCGCTGGGGTGGACGCAGAAGGTGAGCTGGGAGGAGGGCCTGAAGGAGACGATCGAGTGGTACACGAAGAACGACGAGAAGAGCGGGTACTGGGGGAACCTCTCGGGCGCGCTCGTCGCGCACCCCACCGGGGGCAAAACCGCCGTCGTCGGAGAGGTGTACAGTAACCTCGAGGACATGATGGCCGGCGCGGCGATCGACGGCCCGGACGAGGGCGGGGACGAGGATAAGAAGCCGACGTTCCTCGTGTACGGCCGCACGGGGTGGATCGGGGGGAAGCTCGGGAAGCTACTCACGGAGCAGGGGCACCGGTGGATGTACGGCGCCGGGCGGCTCGAGGACCGCGCGAGCATCCTGGACGACGTCAAGCGGAGCAAGTGCACGCACATCCTCTGCGCGGCGGGCGTCACGGGCCGGCCGAACGTGGACTGGTGCGAGGACCACAAGACGGAGACGATCCGCGCGAACGTCATCGGCGTCCTGAACCTGTGCGACGTCGCGCTGGAGAACGACGTGCACGTCACGAACTTCGCCACGGGGTGCATCTACAAGTACGACGACGAGCACGTCATCGGCGGGAAGCCGTTCACGGAGACGGACGACCCCAACTTCGGCGGGTCGTTCTACTCCGAGACCAAGTCGTACATGGAGATGATGCTCAGGCACTACCCCAACGTCATGCAGCTCAGGGTCAGGATGCCCATCGACGGCGACCTGCAGAACCCGCGGAATTTCATCACCAAGATCGCCAACTACGCCAAGGTGGTGAACATCCCCAACTCCATGACGGTGCTGGAGGAGTTCGTGCCCATGGCGGTGGAGGGCGCGCTGAGGAAGCTCACGGGGGCGTACAACTGGACCAATCCGGGGGCCATCTCGCACAACGAAGTGCTCGAGCTGTACCGCGACTACCTCCACCCCGAGTTCACGTGGGAAAACTTCACGGAGGAGGAACAGGCGGAGGTGATCAAGGCGCCCAGGTCGAACAACACGATGTGCGGGAAGAAGATCCGAGACGCGTTCCCGCAGGTGCTGGACATCAAGCAGAGCATCATCAAGTACGTCATGGAGCCCAACAAGGCGAAGGGGATGAAGGCGCCGATCAAGAGGGAGATCAAGCCCGCCAAGTAAGAGGCGACCGACGAGGACGGGCGGGCGAGAAGGAGGGCGGTGTGCGGAGGCGAAGCCTTTTTTTACACCTCATCGCAAGCGCACCTTCAGCAGAGTCGTTCGAGTCCCGCCCGCCGGAAACCGTGCCTCTCTCCAGTCATCAGCGACGAGATCCGATCGCGCGTCGCCGCGTTCAGCTGCGGACCGCTATCTCGGCTCCACGTCAGCCGGCAGACTCGCACACCGACCCGCACGACCGCGCTCCCGTACGCGACGCGATGTCCGCCTTCGTCCTCACCAGCGGCGCCCTCGCGCGCGCCGACGCGTCCGCTTTCGTTCGCGGCCGCGCGCTGCCGTCTCGGCGCGCCGGCGCCGCGCGCGGCGCCGCGCGCCGCGGGCCCGTGACCACCGAGGCGTTCTTCGGCGGCTTCGGTGGCGGCCCGAAAAGCGGCGGGAAGCCGATGGTGTGCATCGACTGCGGGTACATCTACCGCGGGGGCGACTTCGACTCTTTGCCGAAGGATTGGGAGTGCCCGCCGTGCGGCTCCGCGAAGAACCGCTTCAAGGTGGCGCAGGAGGGCAACGCGTACGACCAGATGGCCGCGCAGAAGAAAGCCAATCGCGCGGCGATGGCGGCGAAGAAGAAAGGCGGGCCGAGCAAGCGCGAGCTCCTCAAGCAGAAGATGCTCGAGGAGCAGGCCGCGATGGACAACAAGAAGAAGGGTGGCTTCTTCGGGCGCTAAAGGGAGCGATCGGCGCGTCGAACGCGCGTTCGTCACGCGGCGAGAAGACGAGGAGGGAGGGCGAGACGCGAGCGCGAAACAGAACGAGAGCGTCGTCGCGCGTCAGTCAGACTGGAAGTGATCTTTAGTCCTCCCCCGCCTCTCGCTCGGTTCACTCGATGATCTTCGCGACGACCCCGGCGCCGACGGTCCTCCCTCCTTCGCGCAGGGCGAACCTCAGGCCCTTCTCCATGGCGATCGGGGTGATGAGCTCGAAGACGGCGGTGACGTTATCTCCCGGCATAACCATCTCCGTTCCCTCCGGGAGCGTGATGGTCCCCGTGATGTCCGCCGTGCGCATGAAAAACTGGGGACGGTAGTTGGAGAAGAACGGCGTGTGCCTCCCGCCCTCGTCCTTGTTCAGGACGTAGATCTCCGCCTCGAACTTCTTGTGCGGCTTGATCGACCCGGGCTTGCACAGGACCTGCCCGCGCTGGACCTGGTCGCGCTTGAGCGACCGGAGGAGCAAGCCGCAGTTGTCTCCCGCCTGGCCCTCGTTGAGGCTCTTCTTGAACATCTCCACGCCCGTCACCGTCGTCTTCTGCGTGTCCACGATGCCGACCAGGTCGACGTCCTCGCCGGCCTTGATGATGCCCTGCTCGATCCTCCCCGTGGCGACCGTGCCGCGGCCCTGGATGGAGAAGACGTCCTCCACCGGCATGGAGAAGGGCTTGTCCAGCGCGCGCTCGGGCGCCGGGATGTGCTCGTCGCACGCCTTCATCAGCTCCAGGATCGCCTGCTTGCCGATCTTATCCTCCGTGCCCTTCAGCGCGTGCAGCGCGGAGCCGCGGACGATCGGGATGTCGTCGCCGGGGAACTTGTAGAAGCTGAGGAGCTCGCGAAGCTCCATCTCCACGAGGTCGACGAGCTCCTCGTCGTCCACCATGTCGATCTTGTTCAGGAAGCACACGAGCGCGGGGACGCCCACCTGGCGCGCGAGCAAGATGTGCTCGCGCGTCTGGGGCATCGGGCCGTCCGCGGCGTTGACGACGAGGATGCCGCCGTCCATCTGTGCCGCGCCCGTGATCATGTTCTTGACGTAATCCGCGTGGCCGGGGCAGTCGACGTGCGCGTAGTGGCGCTTCTCCGTCTCGTACTCGACGTGCGCGGTGCTGATGGTGATTCCGCGCGCGCGCTCCTCGGGCGCCTTGTCGATCTGATCGAACGCGATCGCCTCGGCGCCGCCGGCCTCCGAGAGCACCTTCGTGATCGCCGCCGTGAGCGTCGTCTTGCCGTGGTCGACGTGGCCGATCGTGCCGATGTTCACGTGCTCCTTCGTGCGCGAGTTGACGTCGTAATTACGCGCCCAGGTCGTCCAGGCGGCGGGGAAGGACGAAGGCGCGCGCCAAGAAGTCGCGCGAGCCGCGGGGGCGACCGCGGCGCGCACGGCCGTCGCGGCGAGCTTACGGAGGGCCGACATGCTCGATCGAGCGAGACGGGATCACGGAACGCGCGCCGGTCGCGACGATCAATGCGCGCCGGCGGCGATCGCAAGCACCGGAGATATCAGCGATCTCGAGCGCGGCGGCGAGCCGCGCTGGCATCAGTTTCGAGCACTTCGGCCGCCCGCGGTTCTTCTTGAAACGGCGGACGACCCGCGCACTCGCGTCGCGTCGTCCGTGTTCGCGGCTTTCTTCACCCGGCCCGAGATCGGTTTCAAACCGAGGTCGCGCGACGACGAGCACGCGATCGCGATGAAGCCCCGGAAGCACAAGAAGCTCTCCACGTTCTACGAGGACGAGGACGGCGATGGTGACGGCGCGGTCGGCGGCCGCGGCGGCCGCGACAGCGCGGGTGGGGCGTCTCAGCGCGCGGCCAAGGCGGCCAAGCGCGAGTCCTTCGAGAGGGGCACGGCGCCCGCGAGGGACCCGGTGGAGCTCGTGGACGACGAGGACGAGGACGCGCCCGACGAGAACGACGTGAACGCCGTCACCATGGTACGCGATCGGACCCCCGCGACGCGAAACCCGCGCCGCGGCGCGCGGACCGTCGCCGACCCCGCCCGTCCCGTCGCCGCGGCGAGGGTGCCAAGTTTTCGAGATCGCGCCCCAGATCGCCGTCGCCTCGTCACCGACCCCGACCGTCCCCCCCCCCTCACCCCCACGCCTCGATCGCGCAGACGCAACAGTACCAGTCCCAGCTGGACTCCTACGACACGCAGGCGGTGGTGCAGAAGCTCTCCCTGGAGGTGCGTCCTTCCTCCAGCGTCGCGCCGCGCGCCCCCCCCCCCGACGTCGTA
>Ga0181566_10002015_pt1 | contig 16765 bp, 16 predicted proteins | sample 101ome_15_FD_133762 | JGI IMG/M metagenome (GOLD analysis project Ga0181566, IMG submission 133762) | Coastal salt marsh microbial communities from the Groves Creek Marsh, Skidaway Island, Georgia - 101402AT metaG (megahit assembly) | ecosystem: Environmental > Aquatic > Marine > Intertidal...
TGGCGCTTGTGCAGCGCTTTGCCCCTCTGGCGCGATCACCTATGATGCGCCGCCGGTGGATAACCTGATCGCGCGGATGCGGGTACTGGCAGATACCTACATCGCCGCAGGTGGCACGGCGCCGCGCCTGTTGATCCATGACGAGACACATGGCGCGGAAATGATCCGCCTCGCGGCCCGCTTCGCGCGCGGCCTGCCCGCCGATGTGATCCCGCTGGAGGTGCCTGCCCTCTCGACCGTTGGGCATACGGAAATCCTCGCCGCGCTGGTCGCGGGCTTTGTTGAGGTCCGCATATTGCTGTCGCCTCGCAGCGAGCGCGCCCCGCTGGAGGAGCAGATCGCGCTTGCCGCTGCGTTGGGTGCAGGCGAGCGGGCGGAGCTGCTGGATGTTGATACACCTGATGCGCTCTGCGATGGGCTGTATGGGGATAAGCCCGCGCCGCTAAGCGTCGAGCCGGTATTGACTATGGGAAGCCGCCGCCAGATCACCCGCACCGCAGCGAAGGCATTGAACGGGGCGCAAGAGGCGCCAATTCCGCTGCCGGATGGCGCACCCTATGGGGCGGTGCTGGTGGATACGGACGCCTGCACGCTGTGCCTGTCTTGCGTGTCGCTCTGCCCGAGCGGTGCGCTGATGGATAACGAGGACATGCCGCAGCTGCGCTTCCAAGAGGATGCGTGCCTGCAATGCGGCGTTTGCGCCAGTGCTTGCCCTGAGACAGCGATTACCTTGAAGCCGCAGATGAACCTCAGCGATGCAGCACTCGGGCAGCGCGTTCTTAACGAGGAGGAGCCGTTCTGCTGCATCGAATGCGGCGGAGCCTTTGGCGTGAAATCGACGGTGGAAAAGATCGTCGAGAAATTGGCGGGCAAGCACAGCATGTTTGCCGACTCAGATGCGGGCAAGCTGATCCAGATGTGCGACCATTGCCGGATCAAGGCGCAGTATCACAGCACCTCAGGCCCGATGGCGATGGGAGAGCGGCCACGGGTGCGCACCACTGACGACTATTTCAGCAAGCGCAAGGATCACTGATGCTGTACCGGCGCGCCGAGATCAGCAGGCATGACGCTTGCGGCATAGGCTTGGATGGCCTCGACCTCCTCGAATGTCAGTTCGACGGGGACGATGGGCGACGGGCGGTCGGCATCGAAGGGCGGGCTGATGCCATCGACCAAAAGAAAGGCCGGATGGGGATTGAGCGCGAAGAACACAACGAAGCGTTCCTGCCAATCCGGCAAAGCCCGCAGTGCCATGAAAGATGGCGTGGAGCCAATGCCGATGTTGCGCCCCTCGGGGCTGGTGCGATGGCAGCGGCCACAATGCAGTGCGGCAAGTTCCGCCCCTGCGGAAACATCCCCTTCGAAGGTGTAGAGCACTTCTTCGACCTCCGGCTCGACGATCTCGAACGAGGGGCCGGAGGTTGGCACGAAGGCGGTGATCGTGTTGGCGCCGACATCCGAGAACAGCCATTCCTCGAACATGAGCGCGGCGGGGTCGTCGCCGCTGCGTGTGACGGCAAAGACCGTTTCGCCCTGCGCCATCAGTGGCGTACCGGAGCCCGTATCAGTGCTGATCGCCAAATCGGCCGCGCCGCTCACAAGCTCCGCGCGACGGCTCGTTTTCAGCGAAAAACGCGGCAGGATATAGGCGATCAGGCCGCTATCGGCCAGCTCATCCGCCACGCTCAAGGTAAAGCTGCGGCTGTCCTCTTGCGCGGCCAGAGGGGCGGCCAACAGGGCTGTGGCGAGACAAAATGCAATGCGGTGCATGGGCGTTCCTTCCAGCGAGAAGGCTACGGGATGCCCGCCGCACCGATCAACCCAAAACCGATTTTCATCAACGGAGGCCATCATGGACGATGATTTCAACATGTCGCTGCGCAAATTCCTGAAGCAAGTGGGCGTGACTTCGCAACAGGCCATCGAAGAAGCCGTGCGCGCCGCTGGGCCAGAGGCAAAGGGCAAGGAATTCACCGCGCGGATGGAACTGACCATCGAAGGCCTCGATATGCGGCATGTGGTTGAAAGCACGATCAAGGGGCCATCTGAATGACAGTGACACGGGAAGCCGTTTTGGAGGCGCTGAAAACCGTCAGCAATCCGGCAGGCGAGACGGATATCGTCTCCGCAGGGATGGTCAAAGCGCTGACCGTCGATGGCGGGAATGTGCGCTTTGTGCTGGAGATTGATCCAGCGCGGTCGCAAGTCATGGCAGCGGCGCGCGCGGAGGCCGAAGCCAAGGTGAAGGCGCTCAGCGGGGTAACGACCGCGACGGTGGTGATGACCGCCCATGCCACCCCGAAAGCCCCGCCGGACCTGAAGCCGAAAGCCGCTGCACAGCCAAGCGGGCCGGAAAAGATCCCGGGGGTGCAGAGGATCATCGCCGTGGCCTCAGGCAAGGGCGGTGTAGGGAAATCGACCGTTTCCGCCAACCTTGCCACCGCCTTGGCGGCGGAGGGGCGCAAGGTGGGGCTGCTGGACGCTGATGTTTACGGCCCGTCGCAGCCAAGGATGCTGGGTGTCACGGGGCGGCCTGCTTCGCCCGATGGCAAGACGATCCTGCCGCTGCGCAATCACGGCGTGACGATGATGTCGCTCGGCCTGATGACGCAGGAGGATGAGGCTGTCGTCTGGCGCGGGCCAATGCTGATGGGGGCGCTGCAACAGATGCTGTTTCAGGTGCAGTGGGGGGCGCTCGACGTGCTGATCGTCGATCTGCCGCCCGGCACCGGCGATGTGCAGATGACGCTGGCGCAAAAGGCGCAGGTGGATGGGGCGATTGTCGTTTCCACCCCGCAGGATGTGGCGCTGCTGGATGCCCGCAAGGGGATCGACATGTTCAAGAAGATGAACACCCCGATCATTGGCATGATCGAAAACATGTCGACCCATATTTGCAGCAATTGCGGCCATGAGGAGCATATCTTCGGGCATGGCGGCGTTGCGCAGGAAGCGGCGAAGCTGGGCGTGCCGCTGCTGGCGGAAATTCCACTGCATCTGGACATTCGCACCAGCGCCGATGGTGGGGCGCCGATTGTCGTCTCGAAAAGCGCGTCGCCGCAGGCGGCGGCATTCAGGACATTGGCAAAGGCACTGATCGCCGGAGGGAACGCATGACCGCATTGGTGCCGTCATTCCCGCCATTGCTGAAAGGCATGGCAGCGGGACCGGCGAACCCTTTCAAGATCGCCTGTGATCAGGCGCGGCGCGGCGTGGATGCGGGGCTGGTCGCGTGGTCAGCTGGGGAGGACCGCATGCGGGCCGCCTTGGTATTGGCCCCTGACGAACCACTGGAGGCGGCGATGGCGGCCTATATCGCCAGCGGCGTCGGTATGCAGAACGCCTTAGGCGCCCATGCGCCGGCGGAAACGGCAGTGCAGCTTGAGTGGTCCGGCGGGCTGCGGGTGAATGCCGGCTATTGCGGGCGGTTGCGCTGCTTTGCCTCGGCTCGCGACCCGAAGGCGATACCGGATTGGCTGGTGGTGGGCGTTGACCTGACGCTGCGGCTGCCGTCCGACTTCGAGCCGGGTGAGCGGCCGGATCACACCGCGCTGCATCTGGAGGGGTGCCGCGACATTGACACTGTGCTGCTGCTGGAATCGTGGGCGCGCCACACGCTTTTGTGGATCAACGAGCTGGACAGCGCGACAGGACGCGCCGCGCTGAACCGCGAATGGGAGGGGCTGGCGTGGAAGATGGGAAAGAGCGTAACCGTCAGCACCCGCTCGGAACGGCATGTTGGCACGTTTCTGGGCGTGGACGAGAATTTTGGTATGATCCTGAAAACCGAGAGTGGTGATACGGAACTGATCCCGTTGTCATCGATGATCGAGGAGGAATGACATGTATCTGGCCCGCGCGATCCATTTCGACGAGAGCGACCGCAACGTCTTTCACAACCCTGCCCGCACCGGCGAATGGGCAATCTCGGGGGGGTTCGAGTTTTCCAACTGGGGGGAGGCGGACCTTGTCGGCAAGGCGCGGCAGGCCTTTGCCAACGGCTGGCTCGGGATCGAAACCTTTGGGCGGGTGACGTTTGTTGCGGTGACGCGTATCGAAGAGGCCGAGCTGGAGCAACTGACCGATACGCTGGCGCAGCATTTCGTCGATGTCTACGGCGCGCCCGATCTGGAGACGGCGCGGCCGGTGGCGCGAGAGGAGCTGGCACATATGGCGGACCTATGCGCCGATCATGCGCCCAATACGGTGCTGACCGTGCTGCGGGAACTGACCGACGCGGGCGTCAAGGAGCAGTTCAGGTATATCGAGGCCAGCGAAGCCGGCCTCGATCAATTCGCGATCCATGGGGAGATCGAGTAAGCGCCTGACTATTCAGGCTGCGCGTTAAAGACGAAGAGCTGCTGGCCCGCGATTTCGTAGCCATTGATCAGCTCGGCGGCGCGGTCGCTGGTGAGCCAACCTTCCAGCGTTTGGGCAAGGTCGTTGCGCACATGGGCGTGCAGCTCGGGGTTCACCGGCAGGTAGGCGTATTGGTTGAACAATACCGGATCGCCTTCGAACACGATGGCCAGATCGCCCTTATTGCCGAAGTTCAGCCAGCTTGCACGGTCGGACAGGATGTAGGCGTTCATGCCTGCGGCGGTGTTGAGCGCGGCGCCCATGCCCTGCCCCACGGCCTTGTACCAGTCGCCTTCCAGATCGACGCCTGCGGATTTCCAAAGGCGCAGCTCCATCTTGTGGGTGCCGGAATCGTCGCCACGGCTCACGAAATCTGCCTCGACGCTGGCAATCGCGGCGAGCGCAGAAGTGGCAGCATCGGCAGCGCCGCTGGCTGCGGGATCGTCATTCGGGCCGATGATGACGAAATCATTATACATGATCTCGCGGCGATGGATGCCGTAACCGCCGTCGACGAAGGCTTCCTCGGCGGCTCGGGAGTGGACGAGAACCGCGTCAACGTCGCCTTGCTCGCCAAGCTTCAGCGCTTGGCCTGTGCCGACGATCAACAGCTGCACCTCGATGCCGGTATCTGCCGCGATTTCCGGCAGGATCACATCGGCGAGGCCGGAATTGGCGAAGGAGGTTGTCACCGCCATTTTCATGGTTTCCGCCTGCGCGAATGTGGCTGTCAGAGCGAATGCCGCCATCGACAGGAGAAGGTTGCGAGGGGTCATGGGATGAGATCTCCTTTGAGGTGGGCCTGCGCCTCTGGTGTGGCCGGGTGGTTAAAAAATGTTGTGGTATCGGCGGATTCGACGATCTTGCCTTCGTTGAGGAATAAGACGTCATCCGCCAGCCGCCGCGCCTGCCCGACGTTGTGAGTGGACATGACGATGCGGGTACCATCGGCCTTTAATGCGTGCAGGATGGCTTCGATTTCGCGGGTGGAGCGGCCATCGAGATTGGCGCTGGGTTCATCGAGGAAGAGTAGCTCTGGCGCGCGAACGAGTGCACGGGCCAGCGCCATTTTCTGTTTCTCGCCGCCCGAAAGGACAAAGGCAGGGCGGGTGAGATCACCATGCAGGCCGATACGGTCGGCCATATCAGCCGCTTGCGCGCGGGCGGCGACGCGGGACTGGCCGTCGAGCAGCAGGGGATAGGCGATGCAATCGACAATAGACCGGCGCATGACGATCGGGGTTTGGAATACGAATGCCTGCTTCCTGCGGGCTTGCTCAAGCGGGACGGCCCAGCCGACGCGCCCTTCGCGCACCCGTTCCAGCCCATGCATCACCCGCAAAAGCGAGGTTTTGCCGCTGCCGTTGGGACCAAGGAGGATCGTGCAGCCGGTGGCACCAAGCTCAAGCGAAACGGGGCCGAGGATATGCTTGCCACGTTTGCGCAGCACGACACCGTCGAGGCTCAGTGGAAGGATCGACGCTACCATTGGCTGCTCCTTTCGGTGCGGGTGAGCATGTGCAGCGCGAGGTTGACCGCGATGGCGAGGGCAATCAGCACGAAGCCCAAGCCCAGCGCGAGGGCGAAGTTGCCCTTGCCGGTTTCGAGCGCGATGGCGGTGGTGAGCACGCGGGTGGCGTGGTCGATATTGCCACCGACGATCATGATCGCGCCGACCTCGCCTATGGCGCGGCCAAAGCCCGCCAGCGCAGCCGTCAGCAAAGCGCGGCGGGAATCCCACAAGAGCGCCTTGATCCGCTGGGCGCGGGTGGTGTGGAGCGAAATCAGCAGGTCATGATATTCGGACCAGAGATCACGGATCGCCTGATGCGCGATGGAGGCAACGATCGGCGTGATGATGATCACCTGCGCGACGATCATCGCAGTCGGGGTGAAGAGCAGGCCCAACACGCCGAACGGCCCTGCCCGCGAAAGAAGGATATACACGATCAAGCCAACAACCACGGGCGGCAGGCCCATCAGCGCATTAAGGAGCGCGATCACCATGCGCCGCGCACGGAAGCGGTTGACCGAAAGCCACGCGCCCAAGGGAAGGCCGATAAGCGCCGCAATGGCGGTGGCCGTCAGGGTGACTTGCAGCGAGCGCAACGTGATCTCAACAAGATCGGGATCAAGCCGGAGCACCAGTCGCAGCGCCTCTGCCAATCCTGCCCAAAGATCATTCATGCCGGTGTCCCTGCGTGGTTTTTAAAGGCAGGTAGCACCCATGCCCCAAGGCCAAAATAGACATTTTGACCATTTCAATGACTCGCATGGGGTCACTTTGTCCGTGCGTCACGGAACGGCATATGTGACCGGCTCCACGACATGGCGGCCTCTACCGTATCGGGGATCTGTTCGGCCAAACCGCCGGACCAATCCTCAAAAAAATCAGCATTCGTACGATTGACCGAGGTTAACACAGGAATACCGGCTTCCAGCGCCATGCCGACGGCGGGCCGGAAACCGCGACCGTCGATTTCCTGTTTGCCGAATTTGTTGATAACGAGGATCGAGGGGCTGGCATCAGTGCGGCGCAGTTCGGCTTCGATCAGGCCAACCGCCTGTTCCAGCCCTGCGGGATCAAGCCTGCAACCGCGCGACAACGGGCCAAGCCGCTGACTAATGCGTACCTGATCGCCGGAAGTGAGAATGGCGAGGTCCATATCACATTTCGGGTTATCGGGCGTATCATGATTGATCTGGACCGCGCCCGCGACCGCGATACCTTCTCTCCGCAAGTGGTCGGCCACCTCGGCCAACAGCCGGTCCGCCGCGCCGCGTCCTTCGGAAATCACATAGCCGAGCATACGCTGTCCCCTTGCAACCGCTTGATCCGAAATACAAGATGCACCGAAACAAGGAAAGCGCCAGTATGAAACCGACCCTGCCGATCCTGCCCGACCCGACCAATACACGCCTGACACGGCGCGTAACGGGCTTTGACCATACAGGCGCGGCGACCGAGATTTCGGTCGTGGAGGAGCGGCCTTTGACGATCTACCTCAACAGTCAGGAGATCGTCACCGCAATGACCATCGGGGATTACCCAGAATATCTGGCGGTGGGCTTCCTGCGCAATCAGGGCATGTTGCGGGCCGACGACACGATCACCGGCATTGATTATGACGACGATCTGGAAGTCGTCGTGGTGCGGACCGAGCGGCAGACCTCTTACGAAGAAAAGGTCAAGAAAAAGATCCGCACATCCGGCTGCGCGGTGGGCACTGTCTTTGGCGATATGATGGAAGGGCTGGAGGGGCTGACCCTGCCACAAGCCGAGGTGAGGACGAGCTGGCTCTACGATCTGGCGAAGGAGATCAACACCACGCCGTCGCTCTATCTGGAGGCGGGGGCGATCCACGGCACGGTGCTGTGTCAGGGAAATAAGCCGCTCGTCTATATGGAAGATGTTGGCCGCCATAACGCGGTAGACAAGATCGCGGGCTATATGTTCCGCCACGGGGAGCCTGCGGGAGACAAGATCCTTTACACAACGGGGCGGCTGACCTCGGAGATGGTGATTAAGGCCGCGCTGATGGGGATTCCGGTGCTCGCGTCGCGCTCGGGCTTTACCGCGTGGGGGGTGGAGATCGCCCGCGACGTGGGGCTGACGCTGATCGGGCGGATGCGGGGGCAGCGGCTTGTCTGCCTTGCCGGTGAAGAACGGCTGATCCGCGATGTCGATCCAACGTCAGTGCCGGATGAGGGGCGCAAGCACCGCCGCAAGAGCGCCGATCATGACTGAGCGGTTACCCGGAGTGATCCTTGCGGGGGGTAAAGCCACGCGGATGGGCGGCGGGGACAAGGGCCTGCGCCGGATCGGAAACAAGCGCATTATCGACCATGTGATCGCGCGGCTGGGTGCGCAGTGCGGGACGCTGGCGATCAACGCCAATGGGGAGGCCGACCGGCTGGCGGAGTTCGGCTTGCCGGTGCTTCCCGATAGCCTGCCCGACCGCCCTGGCCCGCTAGCGGGTGTGCTGGCGGGGCTGGACTGGGCGGCGGAACTGGGGGCGGAGGCGATCATCACCGCTGCGGCGGATACACCGTTCTTCCCTGCCGACCTTGCGGAGAGGCTCCAAGGCGCGGCGGGGCCGGAAGGGTTGGCGCTGGCCGCCTCACCGGGGCCGGAGGGGAAGATTTTCCGCCAGCCGACATTCGGCCTCTGGCCCGTGGCGCTGCGGGATGATCTGCGGGAAGCGCTGAAGGGCGGCCTCCGCAAGATCGTGATCTGGACCGAGGCGCATCACGCGGGCAGCGCGGTGTTTGAGGCGGATGGCTATGACCCGTTCTTCAACATTAACACGCCGGACGATATTGCCGAGGCAGAGCGGATCGCGGAGCGCGTGGCATGAGGATTTATGGCGTCACCGGATGGAAGAACACCGGCAAGACGGGGCTAGTGGAGCGGCTTGTCACCGAGATCACGGCGCGAGGGTTCACCGTTTCGACATTGAAGCACGCGCATCATGCGACCGAGATCGACCAACCGGGGCGGGACAGCTACCGCCACCGCGAGGCCGGAGCGCGGGAAGTGCTGGTGGCGTCGCCCAACCGCTGGGCGCTGATGCATGAGTTGCGCGGGGCGGATGAGCCGCCAATGGAAGATTTGCTGGCGAAGATGTCGCCCGTCGATCTGGTGATCATCGAAGGCTATAAGCGCGGCCCGCACCCGAAGGTGGAAACCCATCGCGCGGAGGCGGGGCGCGATTTGCTGGCGCCGGAGAACCCGACGATCCGCGCGGTGGCCTCGGACAGCCGCCATGACGGGCTTTCGGTGCCGGTGTTCGACCTGAACGACACCAAGGCGGTTGCGGATTTCATCCTTGCAGAGGTGGGGCTGTGACGCTGGCGCGGGTGTTGACGCTGGACTGGTCTGCGGCGGGTGCGCCGAAGCGGGGGGCGGATTCGATCTGGATCGGGGATACCGACGCGCATGGCACCGCCACCCATAACCTGCCGATCCGTGCAGATGCGCTCGATTGGCTGGAACGCCGGATCGCGGGGGAAGCTGGCACGGTGCTGTTGGCCTGTGACTTCTGCTTTGGCCTGCCTGCGGGCGGGGCGCGGGCAGTGACTGGCGACGACACCGCGCTGGCGCTGTGGGCGTGGCTTGCCGCGCGGATCGAGGATGGCGCTGACAACCGCAATAACTACCGCGCAATCGCCGCCGAAATGAACCGCCGTTTTGGGGGTGGCGGGCCGTTTTGGGGTAACGGGGCGAAGGAAGACATCCCCGATCTGCCGCGCCGGAAGCCAGCGCTGCCGGAAGGCATAGCGGAATTCCGCAAGGCGGAGCTGGCTGACCAAACCGCAGGGCAGCGCCCGATGAGCCCGTGGCAACTGGCGGGCGCGGGGGCGGTGGGTGCGCAGAGCATTCTCGGCATCGCGGCGCTGGAGCGTTTGCGGGGGCAATTGGCGGCGGCGGGAAAACGGGTCGCTGTGTGGCCCTTTGAGCCGTTAGACGGGGCCGATGTGATCTTTGCTGAAGCCTATTTCTCGCTCATCTCGGCGGAGGTGGCGGCGGAGATGAAAGGCGGCGCGGTGCGGGATGAAGCACAAGTGCGGCTGCATGGGCAGGCGTTCTATGCGCTTGCGGAGGGCGGCGGGCTTGAGGGGCTGTTGCGGCCCGATGCATCTGCCGAAACGCTCCGTAGCGAAGGCTGGTATCTGGGCGCGGGGCGCGCGGATGTGCTGCGCCGCGCGTTGCCTGCGGGGCTGAAACCGCCGCGCCTGCGCAACGATTGTTTTGCGATGCCGCAGGGCGTGGACTGGGTGCCTATCGATACTGCACTCTCGGCGCTGGACGCGGCATTGGTGCCGATTGTGACCAAGACGGTGCGCAAGACACATGAGGCGCTTGGCGCAGTTTTGGCGGCAGACACCGTGGCCCACCGCGCTAACCCGCCGCGCCCAAACTCTGCGGTGGACGGCTATGGCTTTGCCCATGCGGCGACGGGCAGCGGGGTGCAGACCTTGCCGCTGGTCACCGGCCGCGCGGCGGCAGGGCAGCCTCTTGATGGAGCGGTGCCAAGCGGCATGGCGGTGCGCATTCTGACGGGCGCGATCCTGCCCGATGGGGTGGATACTGTGGTGCTGGAGGAGGACTGCGCCACCGATGGGGCGCGGGTGAGCTTTGACGGGCCGGTGAAGGCGGGCGCGAATACACGCAAGGCAGGCGAGGACGTGGATGCGGGCCGGCCCGCCCTGCCCCGTGGCCACAAGCTGCGCGCGCCCGATCTGGCGCTGCTGTCTGCGCTCGGTATCGGGGAAGTGGAGGTCTATCGCCAACTGCGTGTGGGGGTGCTCTCAACTGGGGACGAGATTGTCTCGCGCCCTGATCTGCCCGCAGAGCCGCATCAGATATATGATGCGAACCGGCCTATGCTGCTCTCTCTCGCGGCGGGCTGGGGGTATGAGGCGGTGGATTTAGGCCATGTGAAGGACCGCCCCGCGCAAATCGCCAAACGGCTCGATGCGGCGGCGGCGAAGGTGGATGTGATCCTGACCTCGGGCGGGGCTTCGGCGGGGGATGAAGATCACGTTTCACGGCTGTTGCGGGAGCGCGGCACGCTGAGCAGTTGGCGCATTGCACTGAAACCGGGGCGGCCACTGGCGCTGGCACTGTGGAACGGTGTTCCGGTGCTGGGATTGCCCGGTAATCCGGTGGCGGCGCTGGTCTGTGCGCTCATCTTCGGGCGGCCTGCGTTCTCAAAACTTGCGGGAAGTGGCTGGGCCACGCCGCAGGGCTTTACCGTTCCGGCGGCATTTGAGAAGGCCAAGAAACCGGGGCGGCGGGAATTCCTGCGAGCGCGGCTCAATGCCGATGGCGCGGCGGAGGTCTTTGGCTCGGAAGGATCAGGGCGGATCAGCGGGTTGAGCTGGGCCGAGGGGCTGGTGGAACTGCCCGATGACGCGGTAACTGTGAAAAAGGGCGATCCGGTGCGGTATTTGCCCTACAGCGGCTTTGGCCTGACCTAAGACGCGCGGCGGATCAGGTAGGCTCGGGCGGCACCTTCATCGCTGCTTCCCAGAAGCTCGTGACCGGATTCATTGCAGAAGTGCGGCACATCCACCACCGCGGCGGGATCGTCGGCCAAAAGGCGCAAGACCTGCCCCGGCTGCATCTCCTTCAGGCGCTTACGCGCCTTGAGCACCGGCAGCGGGCACAGAAGGCCCAGCGCATCAATTTCCTGATCCCAATTCATGGCGTCAGAGATAGGCAAAACGCCGCAAACTGTCTATGGCCCGCATGCGATCCATGACAGATATTCACCAAGCAAAATAGGCTATTTCGATAGAGATTCTCTATCAAGAGACGGAATAGCCGAATTGAATGGACAAAGGCGACCTGCGATGACCCGCGCAGGCACAGCGGATGGAGAGTGATTATGGCGCTCGATGACAAAACCGGAATCTGGAAATCCGGCAAAGGCAAGGGGCGCAGGACGCCCAAAGGCCGGCAATTGGAAGATAGCGCTTGGGACGAGGTGCGCGCGCTACTGCACGACCGCCCGCGCGACCGTGACCTGCTGATCGAGTTCCTGCATCTTATTCAGGACGCATACGGCCACCTCTCCGCCCCGCACTTGCGGGCGCTGGCCGAAGAGATGCGCATGTCGATGGCCGAGATCTGGGAAGTGGCGACCTTTTACGCCCATTTTGACCCCGTGCGCGAAGGGGAAACCCCGCCGCCGGACTTGACGATCCGCGTCTGCGAGTCGCTTTCGTGTGAACTGGCGGGAAGCGAGCAACTGATCGCGGCGTTGGAAAGCGGCATGGACCCTGCCAAGGTCCGCGTGCTGCGCGCGCCCTGCATGGGCCGCTGTGACACCGCGCCGGTGCTGGAGATCGGCCATAAGCATATCGACAACGCCACGCCTGAGAAGGTTGATGCTGCTATCGCCGCTGGCGATTTCCATGCGGAGATCCCCGTCTATGAAGCGCTGGACGCCTATAAGGAAGCAGGCGGCTATGCGGTGCTGGCGGAGCTGCGCGCAAATGGCGACTGGGAAGCGGTGCAAGAGAAGGTGCTGTCCTCCGGCCTGCGTGGCTTGGGTGGTGCGGGCTTCCCCTCCGGCAAGAAATGGGGATTTGTCCGCGCCAATGAAGGGCCGCGTTATCTGGCCGTGAATGGCGATGAGGGCGAACCGGGGACGTTCAAAGACCGCTACTATCTGGAGCGCACGCCGCACCTTATGCTGGAAGGCATGCTGATCGCGGCTTGGGCCGTGGAAGCGGAGAAGTGCTTTATCTACATGCGCGACGAATATCCGGCGGTACTGCATATCCTCGCCACCGAGATCGCGGCGCTGGAAGCGGCAGGCATCGTTGAGGCGGGCTATATCGACCTGCGCCGTGGCGCGGGCGCCTATATCTGCGGCGAAGAAAGCGCGATGATCGAATCCATCGAAGGCAAACGCGGCATCCCGCGTATGCGCCCGCCATTCGTGGCGCAGGTGGGTATCTTTGACCGCCCCACATTGGTGCATAACGTGGAAACGCTGCACTGGGTCGCGCGGGTGTGCCGCGATGGGGCGGAAATCCTGTCCTCGGTCGAAAGGAACGGCCGCAAGGGGCTGCGCTCCTATTCGGTTTCGGGCCGCGTGGCGAAGCCGGGGGTTTACCTGTTGCCCGCAGGCTCAACGATCAGCGATGTGATCGACGCGGCGGGCGGCATGGCAGAGGGCCACAGCTTCAAAGCCTATCAACCGGGGGGGCCATCCTCGGGGCTGCTGCCTGCGTCGATGAATGACATTCCGCTCGATTTCGACACGCTTCAACCGCATGGCACCTTTATCGGGTCGGCGGCTGTTGTTGTGCTGTCAGACAAAGACAAGGCGCGGGATGCCGCGCTGAACATGCTGCGGTTCTTTGAGAGCGAAAGCTGCGGGCAATGCACGCCATGCCGCGTGGGCTGTGAAAAGGCCGTGAAGCTGATGCAGGCGGATCGCTGGGACCAAGACCTGCTAACCGATCTGTGCACGGTGATGGCCGATGCCTCGATCTGTGGTTTGGGGCAAGCCGCGCCGAACCCGATCAAACTGACCATTAAACATTTTGCGGATGAGGTCTGAGCCATGAGCGAGCCGATCAAATTCACCCTCGACGATCGTGACGTGATCGCCGCTGAAGGCGAAACCATCTGGGATGTGGCCAAACGCGAAGGCAAGACGATCCCGCATCTGTGCCACAAGGACCAGAACGGCTACCGCCCTGACGGTAACTGCCGCGCCTGTGTGGTGGAAATCGACGGCGAGCGGACGCTGGCGCCCTCCTGCTGCCGCGCACCCTCGAACGGCATGGTCGTCAAGACCGAGAGCGAACGGGCCATGAAATCCCGCCAGATGGTGATGGAGCTGCTGCTGGCAGACCAGCCCGAGCGCGAGGCGGCGCATGATGCCTCCTCCCACCTGTGGGATATGGCCGAGGCCAATGGCGTGAGCGAGAGCCGTTTCCCGACGCTGGAAGCGGAGCGCATTCCGCTCCTTGATGACAGCCATGTGGCGATGCGCGTCAACCTCGATGCCTGTATCCAGTGCGGGCTGTGCGTGCGGGCCTGCCGCGAGGTTCAGGTGAACGACGTAATCGGCATGGCGGGGCGCGGGCATGACGCCTACCCGACCTTTGACCTTGCAGACCCGATGGGCGCATCCACCTGCGTAGCCTGTGGCGAATGTGTGCAGGCCTGCCCGACAGGGGCGCTGATGCCCGCCATGGCGCTGGACGATGCGCAACAGGGCGATAGTGCCGACTATGATGAAGAAGTGAAATCGGTTTGCCCATTCTGCGGTGTGGGATGCCAAGTTTCGCTGAAAATCAAAGACAACAAGGTCAAATATGTGGAAGGGATCAATGGACCTGCCAACGAGGGACGGCTCTGCGTTAAGGGGCGTTTCGGCTTTGACTACATCCACCACCCGCATCGCCTGACCAAGCCGCTGATCCGCAAGGAAGGCGCGCCGAAGGGGCTGAATGTGGACCCTGCGAACCCGCTGACCCATTTCCGCGAAGCAAGCTGGGAAGAGGCGCTGGATCGCGCGGCAGGTGGCATGCGCGACCTAAAAGCGGCGCATGGTGGGCAAGCGGTGGCGGGCTTTGGCTCGGCCAAATGCACCAACGAGGAAGCCTATCTGTTCCAGAAGCTGATCCGGCAGGGCTTTGGCCATAACAACGTCGATCACTGCACCCGTTTGTGCCACGCCTCATCGGTGGCGGCATTGATGGAAAACGTGGGCTCGGGCGCGGTGACGGCGACCTTCAACCAGATCGAAAACGCGGATGTGGCGATCGTGATCGGGGCGAACCCGATCGAGAACCACCCCGTTGCGGCGACCTATTTCAAGCAGTTCACCAAGCGCGGCGGCAAGCTGATCGTGATGGATCCGCGCGGCGTCGGCCTGCGCCGCTTCGCGACGCATATGCTGCAATTCCGCCCCGGTGCGGATGTGTCGATGCTCAACGCGATCATGCATGTGATCGTCGAGGAGGAGCTTTACGATCAAAGCTATATCGAGAAGTTCACCGAGAACTGGGAAGCAGAGAAAGCGCATTTGAAGGACTTCTCGCCCGAGAAGATGGAAGGCATCTGCGGCATTCCCGCCGAGACATTGCGGCAGGTTGCGCGTGACTTCGCCACCGCCAAGGCGGGGATGATTTTCTGGGGCATGGGCGTGAGCCAGCACATTCACGGCACGGACAATTCGCGCTGCCTGATCAGCCTTGCGCTGATGACGGGCAATGTCGGCAAGCCGGGTGCGGGCCTGCACCCGCTGCGCGGCCAAAACAACGTTCAGGGTGCCTCGGATGCCGGTCTGATCCCGATGTTCCTGCCTGATTACCAAAGCGTGACCGATGATGGCGTGCGCTCGGCCTTTACCGATATTTGGCAGAGTGGCGATTTCTCCAACGAGAAGGGCCTGACTGTCACCGAAATCCTTGATGCGGTGCATGCAGGGATGGTGAAGGGGATGTATATCCTCGGCGAAAACCCTGCGATGTCTGACCCCGACGTGACCCACGCGCGCGAGGCACTCGCGGCGCTGGAGCATCTGGTGGTGCAGGATATTTTCGTGACGGAAACGGCGAACTATGCCGATGTGATCCTGCCTGCGGCGGCGTTCTACGAGAAGGCCGGAACCGTCACCAACACCAACCGGCAGGTACAGATCGCGCGGCCTGCGGTGACGCCTCCGGGAGAGGCGCGGGAGGATTGGGCGATCACCGTGGCACTGGCCAACAAGTTGGGGCTTGGGTGGGACTACAAGCACCCGTCCGAGGTGTTTGCCGAGATGAAGAAGGGCATGAAATCGCTCAACAACATCACTTGGGACCGTTTGGAGGCGCAAGGCGCTGTGACCTATCCGTCGCTTTCGCCGGAAGATCCGGGCCAGCCGATTGTCTTTGGGGATGGGTTCCCTCGCGCGGAAGGCCGCGCGCGGTTCACCCCTGCCAGCGTGATCGCGCCGGACGAGACACCGGATGCCGATTACCCGATGGTGCTAACCACGGGCCGCCAGTTGGAGCATTGGCACACGGGCTCGATGACGCGGCGCTCGAAGGTGCTGGATGCGGTGGAGCCGGAGGCCAACTGTTCGCTGCACCCCTCGACCCTGCGCAAGCTGGGTGTAGAGCCAGGTGGCTGGGTGACGTTGGAAACGCGGCGCGGTTCGGTGACACTGTTGGCGCGCGCGGATCGCGCCGTGGCGCCGGACATGGTGTTCCTGCCCTTTGCCTATGTGGAAGCGGCGGCGAATATCCTGACCAACCCTGCGCTGGATCCGTTCGGGAAGATCCCCGAATTCAAGTTCTCTGCCGTGCGGGTGCGCAAGGCCGAGGGAGTGATTGCCGCCGAATAAGTGGCCTCAGAAGCGCTTTTGCCATGATAGGACCAGTCCGGTATCGGTCTGGTCCTTTTCGTGTCCGAAGTTCAGCGAATGGTAGCCGCCGATCAGCATGGAAGCGCCATCATCCAGTGCAAGCTCGTAGGCCAGAGTGAGGTCGATCTGGCGGGCTTCGGGGGCGAGGTCGATTTCGATCGTGTCATAACTGTAGCCGGTACCACTGGCCTGACGCGCGACCGGCACAGGGAGGCGGGCGGTTCCGCCTGCCGCGCCGAAGGGCATTCCGATAGCGAAGGAAAGCTGGTCCTTCCGGCCCTTGGGGATCACCGCCGCCAGCTCGAAAGCGGAAACCGGAACCGGCCCAAGATCACCACCGCCGAGGGTGCTTGCATCGGGCGCGGCAAGGCCCACCTGCCCCGAGAGGCTCAACCGCGCGCCGGAGGGCGCGGTTTGCTCCCAGCCGATATCGAGCGCGGCCAAGGCACTGCCAGTGCCGGCGGTGGTGGCGAAGCCAAGAATGCCGCCTCTGTCATGACCGATGGTCGCGCCCAGCGACA
>Ga0181566_10002029_pt1 | contig 16726 bp, 13 predicted proteins | sample 101ome_15_FD_133762 | JGI IMG/M metagenome (GOLD analysis project Ga0181566, IMG submission 133762) | Coastal salt marsh microbial communities from the Groves Creek Marsh, Skidaway Island, Georgia - 101402AT metaG (megahit assembly) | ecosystem: Environmental > Aquatic > Marine > Intertidal...
AATTGAATTCCTAGACGGTCTCCCCAAACGTATGCACCAAGATCTGCACCAAGAAAGTAACCATCTCCAATTCCATAACCTGTTCTTTTATGAATCCCCCCAAAGGCTTTAAGCTTCATAAAATCAAAAGGTCTAAAGTTCATCTCACCATATAATTTAAAAAGTATAGGCGTACCGTACAAATTATTTGCATTGTCCGCCTCTGAAAGACTTGCAAGCTTCACCTCATCCATTGACGCAATAATAGAGTAATTTTCAGCACGATATCCAACCGCCGCATCGAACGTTAAGTTCGTTTCTTCTACGTCTGTTGGAGTGTCCAATGAAGCTGTATCACCTGTCATATTAGCTGAAGTTAACTTATTCGCGGTATCAACCCTCAGCAATCCGTACAAATTAATATGACCAAAAAAATTATCTCCATACCAAGCAACTTTTGGCCCGACTTTTAAATCAGCTTTTAAGTAAATATCTAAGTTTGGAACATCTATTCCTTCAAGTGCATTCATAATCGTTTGGTTAACTTTAAATGATGACAAGGCATTCTTAGCCTTTGCATTCTGTGGTAGATCAAGTAAATCCTCCAATGCGGCGTCCTGAGCAACCAACACACTGTATAAAGTAGCTCCCGCACTAAAATCATTATTTTCAAGGGTCGATACAACTGTCAAAACTTCTGGCGGAATATTAGCTCGATCATCTTGAGATAGGAGATTCAAAATTGTTGTTGAAGTTATTTTTTCAGTACTTACTGCTACATTGGCAGTAAAACCAAAGTCAGCGCGAATAAGCTCCGGTACAAATTTAATCCCCCATGCCTCAAATTGAAATAACGGAATACCGGCGCCAAAATTTAAACGACCACCAAGCTCTTTTCCGGACCATTTGTCCGTAAGTTTACTAAATTCTGAAATTATCTCATTATCATCCTCAAGAGAATCAATCCTCTCTGCTGTAGTTTGAAGATCATCGGCAAGATCTAATGCATCAGTGGAGAAGAAGGCGTTGGCGTCGATAAAGAAGTCATGGCCGCGTGGACGTAAAGACTCTTGAAGCTTTAGCCGATCTTCGATGAGCGTGGTGCGCTCAACAATATTATACTCGGCAAATGCTTTTGAGCATAAGGCGAGCATCAATAAAATTAATATATTTTTTTTCATGCAACTCCTCCATAAGTAATCAATGAGAATATTATATCGCAAAATTTAATCACAAACACGGAACTAATTGAGAATTTTTTTCCAAAGAAGGTAAATATTTTTTTTAAGCTTTATAATAGATAAATATACTCAGTTTTAAATAGGCAGGTTGACGTGAGCGAGCAATATTTAATTGAAATTGAAAAAGAAAACAAACTCATTCATCAGGGAAATATATTTGATCAGTGCACGATTGGAGCTGATAAAAATAATTATTATCAAAGCTCTGGGTTAAAAAATAACGAATTGTTAATCCGTGAGATGGGAGGCGTCTTCAATATTGTTGCGAACTCAGGAAATTGGAAATTAAACGGCAAGAAACTTGAAGAGAGAAAATATTATATCCTCGGCAAAAAAAATAAGCTTCGGTTTTCAAAATACAATATTGAAATCAAAAAAATTAAGGATGCATCGACAGGTGGCCTTGAACTTGCCTCAGAAAAAGTTGATGTCAATGACCTGATGGAAAGAAATAGGTCCACCTCTGGTAACCAACCTGTCGTTGACATTTACAATCAAAAAGATGAAGACTCGACGGAAAAGAAAGATAATCATCTTGGACATCTAAAAAAAATAGGGGCCATTGCCAGTTTTGCATCAACTATGTTGAACCTAACACTATTGTACCTGTCCACTTGGATCGTCACTCCCCTTCTTCAAAAAAGTGATTTTGCCTTATACCTCGAAGAAATAGAGAAATTTGTTCTTACGAGTTTACATAAAATAAATCCAAGCTATGTAAACAACAACCAACTGCACTTTTTTCAAGTTTTATTTAAGGAAGGCCAAAAAATAGATAAGCTTGCTTTTCTATTTGATCAACTAATGATTCAACTAATACTTGGAGCAATAATCTACTTGGCAATGAAGGTTATTGGCTCTCTTATTATTGGTAGGCCTTTAACCTTTTCATTATTGGGCATCAAGATTGAAGGGAATTCAATAACCACAAGAATTAGGTCTGCGCTTTACGAAATACTTGGGCCACTCTTTATCCCATTTAGTTTTTATAATCTGTATGGACTTCTTCCCATCAAATCAATTCCAGAAATTGTCCTTAGAATAAATTACTTGAAAACATCTAGATTATTACCTCTAATTGGGCCCCCCATTCTTATTTTAATTTCTGCAGGATTAATTACATCTCCATTGATCTACTTACAAATGAGTGATTCAGTGACAATATCCTCTTCTCCTCTACCGAAAAGAAGGAGAAAACAACCTCAAATAAACACCCAAACAATAAATTTTTCCAGCACGACAGTTGATATTCCTCTTGATGACGAAATGAGTATTGAAAATAAATCAACGAATAAAATTAATCGCTATAAAATCAGCGGGGGAAAGCTTAAAAAAAATATTCTCCTCACAGAGATGGCTGATCCCATACTTTCCTGGAAAACAAGCGTTGCCTCGGGTAACCCGCTCGCCTTTTTGATCTACCCTATTCATGCTCTCAAAAACATTAACTTCCCCATCCCTCAGGGTAATGCAGAGGCTTTTCAGTCAGAGCGATTAAATATGATGACAACTATTACCCAAAACTCCCCTGATAGAATCATTGAAAACATTCTCGAAATAGGGCCATTTATTTCTGGATTATTTTTTTCCAGAAAAGAGTTTATCAATTCAATAAGTACAGTAATTGCTTCAAGAGATCTTCCCATTCAAAGCTACTGGATTAAAAATAATGGAAACGCCTTAGTACTAATAGCATCAGACAATATTTTAATTGGCTACCCGATGGACTCGTCAAAGAAAATGATTCAAATTTCCTCATCCTCAAAAAGTGATTTATCTAAATTTATGACATTTTTTCTGAGAAACCAGTCCTCCGTCATGCTTCCCCTGACAAAACCAAGCATTATGGATGAAATGTTCAACTTAATAGGAGAAATCGAAATTGAGAACATACAGAGTAAAATCAACACTTTACTTGACGGAGAAACCTTAAAAAACATAAAAAATATGCAAAATACACAAAAAGAACTGACTAATCAGGTAAACAAAGCTACCAAGGCCACTAAAGAGGCTATTGAAGAAATTGATTCAGAATAAAGGAAATTATCTTGAGCGATATTATCTCAGAAAATAAAAAGCATTTTAAATTTACTTGCACCCATCAAGACCCAAACTGCGCAGCAAGGGCCGGAGAAATAGAGACGCCGCACGGTAAGATTCAGACACCAATTTTCATGCCAGTGGGAACTCATGGTGCGATAAAGGCTCTACCACCTAGTGAGTTAGTGGACATGGATGCAAAAATCATTTTGAGTAACACTTATCACTTACACCTTACTCCAGGCTCTGATTTAATCAAAAAAGCTGGTGGACTTCATAAGTACATGAATTGGAATGGCCCAATTCTAACAGACTCTGGCGGGTTTCAAGTTTTCTCTCTTCAGCAAAAAAGTATCAAAGAAGAGGGTGCGACTTTTAAAGACGCCAAGGGAAAAGATATACTTCTCTCCCCTGAGACATCGATAGAGATTCAGCAAAACCTTGGTAGCGATATCATGATGGCTTTTGATGAATGTATTCCATACCCTGCAACAAGACAGTACACAAAAAATTCAATGGACCGCACGCACCGCTGGCTTGACCGATGTGTAAAATCTTGGACAAACCCAAAGCAATCTCTTTTTGGGATCATCCAAGGTTCAACATTTGATGATCTGAGAAAAGAATGTGCTGAGCAAGTTATCGAGCGAGACCTTCCAGGAATTGCCATTGGTGGTGTTAGCGTTGGAGAAGGCCCTGAGTTAATGGAAAAAGCAGTTAGTTACACCGCTCCACTTCTGCCTAAAAATAAACCACGATATGTCATGGGCGTGGGGAATCCTGAAGATTTACTCATGATTTGGGAGAATGGGATTGATATGAGTGATTGCATTATTCCAACAAAGTTTGCCCGGGGCGGGACTCTTTTTACGAACCGAGGAAAAATTAGAATTCGTCACAAAAATTACCGCCGAGACTTTTTTCCAATAGATCCAAACTGTTCATGCTATACATGTAAAAATTTTACTAGATCTTACGTAAAGCACCTATTTGACTCTAATGAAATTCTTGGACAAATTTTAGCAACCATTCACAATATTCAGTTTTACTTAGATCTATCAAAAAGGGCGAGAGAGGCAATTATCGCTGGCAAATTTCTACAATTTAAAAAATCATTTTTATCTGAATATTTAGGAAAATAAAAAAGCCCGCTAAAATTTTTTATTTTTAGAGGGCTTTATTTAAGTTTTCTACTAGCTGAACCTGGTTAATACTGATCAATACACCAATCAAGTAGGTCCGTTAATTTCTTCGTATCCTCTAAAGAGACGTTGTTAAAAACACCGATTCGAAATTGATTCCTACCAAGCTTCCTGTAGGCGTCAATTCCATAAACGATCTTTTGATTTTCAAGAACCGCTAAAATTTCATCAACAGGTATCTTCTCATCAACATCAATTGTACAAACGACATTGGATCGATATGCCTTATCTTCAATATAGCAGCTTAGCAGCGGATGATTCGTGGCCCAATCATAAACATGATTGGCCTTTTCATTGCCAGAGTTCGTTACATTTTCATAACCCTCTTTATTCATTTTCTTCATTTGCTCATTTAAGAAAAATAAAGTTGAAATAGACGGAGTGTTATAAGTTTGGTTTTTATCTGAATTATCAATCGCTAGCTTCCAATTCATTATCTCTGGAATATAGCGAGACTTGTCATCTGCGATTCTAAGTGCGCGCTCTCTTGCTTTTGGGCTCATAATGGCCACAAAAAACCCGCCTTCACTTGCAAATACTTTCTGAGGAGAAAAAAAGAATAAATCAACTTTTGAAAGATCACAGGGAACTTGACCACCACCACTTGTTGCATCGACGGCCAAGATCGTTTGATCATCAACCTCTGGGAGATTATTTAAAATTACACCCGTTGACGTTTCATTTAGAGTCGCACAAATCATATCAACGCCAGAGACATTTTGAATTTGCTGGCCCTGGCCGAATTCAACGGCGATCTCTTCCGCTTCAATCCATGGAATTAACTTATGTGACTTAAACCACTTTTTACTAAACTCACCACAGGTAAAGTGAGCACTTTTTTTCTCGACCATGCCAAGACCGATCATATCAAAAAGTAGTGTCGCACCACCATTTCCTAAAACAACACTATAATCATCAGGCAAAGAGAAATACTTCCGACAACCATCTTGAATCTCCTTACATAGGTTCTTTACCGGTTTTTTTCGATGACTTGTTCCAAGAAGATGCGGCCCTGTTTCTAACAACCGTTGAATGAACTCAACCGGAATAAGAGATGGACCAGCGCCAAAGCGTGGATCAGTTGGGTGTAAATTTGTTGGGATGTTTTCAAGTTTCATATAAATCCTAAAGCGATAAATTTCAGCCATAATACTGCAATAGATAAAAGCTCGCAAAGGAAATAAATTAGACACGTAGAGTAATAACGTTAATAATATTTATCATGAGAAGTTTTATTTTTATTTTATTCATTACCTTTAGTGCTCATGCTGACTACATTGGGATAGAAAATAATTTTCGCCACATTGGAATGATTCAAACAGATGATCAAGGATCCACCAATTTTTTGGAGTATTCTCCTGGGTTAATTGTTGCGAGATCCATCCCCGTTCCTTTGATTAAAAATCTTTGGTTTTATCCTGGTCTGAGCATTTTTTTTCCAGAACGCTCAGAAGATGAGCTTTACCGAAAGTGGGCAGCAGAGATAAACCTTCATTTTCTTAAACCCATTAGCCAGCAATTAGATTTTTCCTTCGGAGCAACTTACCTAATGAACCTCCTCATTGGATCAGGCGGAACGAGCACACAAAATAATGGGAATACGACCTCAACGTATTACGTGCCTAAAGAGTCTCGCTTTATTGGAGGGTTTGCTCCTGAGCTCGGTATCAGATATGAGTTTTGGAAAAAGAAATATCTCTATCTAGGCCTTATACCTCATCAAGTTCTCAGCGATGAGGCAAGAAGTTACACCCTATCCCTACAATTGATGACCTGGATATAAAAATGAAAAAACAAATTAACTTTTTTTTTCTTCTCATAATAATAACCTCAATCATCTCTGGTGATGCACTCGGTTTCACTTTTAACAATAATCAAGAAGCAAGATTCAATGATCCTAAAATAAAAATTTATATTGCTGATCACGCTTGTGATACGATTGATAAAACACCTGGAGAGCTCGCCAATTTGGCCAGTAAAGCCGCCAGCCTTTATTGGAATACTGTAAATACATCAAGCCTTCATCTAAATGTTGTTGGCATAAAAACACTTAGTGATGCCTTTAAGACTGAAGGTGTTTGTGATGTTATTTTTGAAGGTGGAGGCTGCCAGATCAATCAAAATATGCTGGCGTCTGATGGTATCGTCATCTCTTGTAATAATAGCAGTGATGGGAATGGATTTAACAGCAGCATTCTCGCCGTTTCTCTTCCTAATAATACAGATGGATCGAACATCATTAGTGGAGTCGTTTTATTAAACGACACAGAAGACACTCAATTTAATGATTTAAGTGAGGACGATCAGATAGCTGTCTTGGCCCATGAAATAGGTCATGCATTTGGACTTGGGCACTCTTCTGTTGTGAACAGCTTAATGTATTTCTCAACCGTTGATAAAAGAAAAACCTTAGGCCAGGATGACCGGGACGCGATTACTTACCTTTATCCACCAGAGTCAAACATCGCTAATTGTGCAACTGTTTCGACTAAAAAAAATAATCAAAGTATTTTGCAATTTATGGCAGGTCTATTCATTGCCGTTATGCTTGGACTTTTATGGCGCGGGCGAAAATTTCTCTAAAACAATTCCCCCTTTCGACATAATTATTAAATTCATCAAAACTTGGAAAACCGGGAGAAAATAATATTACATCTACTCCCTCTTTCAATTCATTTAAATTTAAATTCGAAAGCCGATCAACAATATAATCCGCTTTCAAATTTACTGCTTTTGAGAGCTCGCCAAAAAATAATATTTTGTGGGCAATTGAAGATAATTTATTTATCTCTTCTCTATTTAACGCTTGATGATTTCGAATTTGGCCACCAAGAAGCAGGGCAACTTTTTTTCCCGTAAATGACTTCATTGCTGTCATCGTCGAATAGGCATTCGTACTTTTTGAGTCGTTGTAAACTTTAACGCCATCAATTTCCCCCAGGTATTCAATTCTATTTTTAACACCTTTAAAAGAATTAATCGCAGATTGAATAGCCTCTTGCCTAACCCCAATAGCTTTTGCCATTTTCTCACATAAAGCTAGGTTTAAAAGATTGTGATCACCTGGCAACACCCATTTCTTAAAATTATAGCGCGCTTTTAACTTGGCTAAATTTTCTTTGGAATTATATATTTCACACCCCTGGGCATACGATTGATTTTTATCATCACAAAAATAAAAATTATTCTCTTTTTTATCTCGAAAAATTCTAAGTTTTGCGTTTCGGTAATCATCAATGGATTCATACCTTTCTTCATGAGTCATTTGAACATTTAAGAGACCTGCAACGTCTGGGTGAAAATGATTAACCGTTTCCAATTGAAAACTTGATAACTCTAATAAAACAACTTCCTCTTTTTCACCAGAGAGTAAAAACTCCACCGGCGATTTGCCAATATTTCCTCCGCAAAAATTTCGAATGCCTGCTTGATTTAAAATTTCTTCCAACAAAGAGACTGAAGTTGTTTTTCCGTTCGAACCTGTGACGGCCAAGATTTTTGGGCTTGATGTTTTATGGCGATAGAAAAGCTCAACATCATTAATAATTTCAGCGTTAGAAGATGTTAATTCTGGTAGATTTCGAGGAATCCCAGGGGATAGAACGATAAAATTCGCCGTTTTAAAAACTTCTTTGGCTTGTAAACTTTCTTGGGAGTAACAATCTTCTTTTTCTGCGAGATTTGAGCGCCAAGTCTCGATATCGCCAGAGTTAACCACGGAAACCTTATAACCCATTGATTTAAGGTATTTATATGATGGTTTTCCACTAACGCCAAAACCAAATACAACGTAATGAATGTGAGAATTTTCTAGCTGGCCCATTTTTTTTTCACCTATTGTTTGCTAACAACTAAGGCAATTATGCACTAAAGAGATATTAATGGATACAGAGGCTTCTGAAAATTTAATCAATTTTAAAAAAGTTTATCACTTTTTAATGGCCTATTTTCCCATCTGGGAAAAAGAAGTTCTGAACTATTATCCAGATTCTTATGATCATTTTCCTAGAGCTTGGGTAGATCAACTATTAAACCTTTCAGAAACAGAAAAATGGCATTTAGATTCAAAGCAATCTTTTGATTCCGTTTCAGAAACTGATTTAGGAGAATTGTTTGTTAACATTAAAAATCTCGGTTCTTTGATTGAAAGAGTCAAAATTGATGAAACAAAACTAAGCATCAAAGAAGCAACCGGCTTAAAAATAAAAAAACAACATGAAATTGAAAAATTAAATGCATTTTTAGAAAAACAGAAGAAACTCTCCAGCAATCAGTTTCCAACATCCTTTTTTGATATTGGTGGAGGAAAAGGACATCTATCTCGACTACTTTCTCAAAAATTAAACATGTCTGGCAGTTGTATTGAAATGAATTCAGATTTTATTTCTAAAGGAGAAAAGTTACTTAAGGGGCAAAAAGTCCGTTTTGTACACGCAAAGTTGCCAGAAAATAATTCAGAAGAAAGCAAAAACATTTTAAAAGAAAATAAAATTGAAAAAAATGAATTGTGTATTGGTCTTCATACCTGCGGGCCTCTCGCAAATTCAATATTAAAAGCGTGTGTTGAAAATCACCAAGAACATATATTAAATTTTGGCTGCTGTTATTTGAAATTAACACCTGGAAGCGAAATTGGAATTTCTGCAGTATCCAAAAAATACCCTCTTCCTCTCTCAAAATATGCATTAACTTTAGCGACAAGGGCCCACACAGGACTTAGCTGGGATGATTATTTAATGAAGCGAAAAGTCAAAAGCTATCGCTATGGCATTCACTTATTCTTATATTATCAATTGAATTTAAAAACGTTTATTAATGTTGGCGATGGAAAAAAACTAGATTATGAAAAGCCTTTTTCAACGTACGTTCTAAAAAAATTAAAACATCTAAACATTAAGTCAAACTTAACTGAAAAAGAAATTGATCGTTGGTTCAAAAGTTCAACTGTTCAGCTGAAAATTAGTGAAATGTTTTGCATGAATATTATTCGTTGGCAGTTTGGACGATTGATTGAATTATGGATATTACTCGACCGTGCTTTATACTTGGAAGAAAGTAACTTTAAAGTAAAAGTGGGGGAATATTTTGATGAAAAAATTTCCCCCAGAAATATTGGCATTTATGCTCAGAAAGTTAGCGAATAAAAAGCATCTCTAAATACGTTGGAAGGTGCCAATTATCCGATGGAATAATTTGCTCTAATTCATTACAAGAATTGGCAATTGTTTCACTTAGAGGTAACAAATTTTTTGCAATCTCTTCGGCATCTCTCATTTCATCACCAGATAAATTTTCAATTCCATGTGACAAAATTTGTGCAGTAGAGTGAATACTATCAATCAATAAGTTTAACCTCTTCATCATTTTTTCTTCAATGGAGAATTCAACACCAATAGATTTTGCTTCCTTAATTAAGGTCGCTAATTTTGTTTTATATTCAAAAGCTGAAGGTAAAACATGTTGAAAAACCATCTGATTTAATGAATTAAATTCGATCTCTCGACAAGTAATATATTTTTCAACAAAAGCGTTACGACGAGTTTCGATTTCTCCCTCTGATAAAATTCCTAGGTCAGAAATAAACTTCATGGCACTTTTATCATTTAAAACGGAGAAAGCATCTGCTGATGTTCGAAGATTTGGAAGTCCTCTCTTTTTAGCCTCTTTAACCCAATCTTCTGAGTAGTTATCGCCATTAAAAATGATAGCTGAACTTTCATTTAAACACTCTTTAACAATTTCTAAAGCTGCTTCTTTTGCGCTCTTCCCTGTTTTTAATATTACTTCCATTTTTTGATTTGCTTCACAAAAACTTTCGCAAACAGCAGCATTTAAAATGGTCAACGGGAATCCGATCGCGTGACTAGAACCGACAGCTCTAAATTCAAATTTATTTCCGGTAAAAGCAAATGGAGAAGTTCTATTTCTATCTGTATTATCTTTTGCAACCATTGCTAACTGACTTGCACCGACATCTAGATCCCCCTCTTTTCCAGGAGCGAGTGTCTTCCCACTAGCAATTGAATTAAACACATCACTAAGAGCGTCACCAAGGTAGGCAGAAATAATACTTGGAGGAGCTTCATTTGCTCCAAGGCGGTGATCATTACCATGGCTTGCAATACTCATTCTCATGGCATCACCATGACGAAATACGGCCCTTAAAACTAAAGCACACGAAGCAAGAAATAGTGGGTTATCTTGAGGAGTTTTAGTCGGATTTAATAAATTAATACCAGTATCTGCGGCCATCGACCAGTTCACGTGCTTTCCACTTCCATTAATTCCCGGGAATGGTTTTTCATGCAAAAGTGCTTTAAAATCATGCCTCTCTGCAACTCGCTCAATGGTACTCATCGTCAACTGATTATGATCAGCTGCAACGTTAGCATCTTCAAAAATAGGAGCAATTTCAAACTGCCCGGGAGCTACTTCATTATGCTGAGTTTTGGCTGGTATCCCTAGCCTGTGCAGTTCAAAATTAAGCTCATCCATAAAGTTTTTTACTCTTTGTGGGATGGAGCCAAAATAATGATCATCGAGCTGTTGGTTCTTACTGGTACCAAGACCAAATAATGTACGGCCTGTCATAACTAAGTCAGGTCTTGAATAGTAAAATGACTTATCAACGAGAAAATATTCCTGCTCAGGGCCGCAACAAACAGTGACATTAGTGACATCTGTGTTTCCCATAAGGTGAAGAAACTTTGTCACTTCTTTATTTAATTTATTTATAGAACGCAGCAATGGCGTTTTTATATCTAGGGCGTCACCGTGATAACTAACAAAGGCCGTTGGGATACACAAAGTGCTGCCGTTAATTCCTTCAATAATAAAAAAAGGAGAGGAAATATCCCATGAAGTGTAGCCACGAGCCTCAAACGTCGTTCTCGAGCCTCCATTAGGGAATGAAGATGCATCTGGCTCACCTTGCATTAGCTGAGCAGCCTCAAATTGCTCGACTATGCCACCTTCACCAAAGGTTAAAAATGCATCATGTTTCTCTGCTGTTGAACCAGTTAATGGTTGAAACCAGTGGCAAAAATGAGTGCATCCTTTTGAAATCGCCCACTCTTTAACAGCTGCTGCAATAAGTTGAGCTTGATCTATTTTTATTTTTTCTTGCTTGATGGCCAATTCTGCCAGTTCTTTTTTCAGCGTGTCAGGTACAGAGCTCTCTCTGAGGTAGTTGAAAGTCAACTCCCCAAAATAGTGGGTTACATTAGGTATTACTTCTGTCGATGATTGTTTTTTTATAAACCTAGGGGACCTATTTAAAGCCTCTCTTCGATTTGTTGCCATTTCCATTGACTCTCCTTAAAAAAAATCTGTTTGCCAAATTTTTGCTAAGGAAATTTTACAAGTTTTAAGAGTTGCTAGCAATAGAAGAGATTATTACTTTCGTAGAATTATTAAGTGGTTGAGATGCAAGCTCACTAGCGCGAACTTTAGAAAGACACAGCATGAGAGTGCCAAAAACAACTAGTAAAACTTTTGCCATCAGGGCTTGAGCTTCTTCAGGTAACATCTATACTCCAAATAAATTTGCCGCTAATATGACAAAGTTATCAATTTTTGGCAATAATAATCAAATGTCTTGTAAAATCAACATCATCCAACCCGCTGAATTTAGTGGCTTCTTTCAGGGGACACTGAGTATGTTCTCTTTTCGCTCCGGTAAAGGGCCAGTGACGTCAAAAAACCACATGGAGGAAGCAAAGCAAAAATGCCTTCAAGAAATTCTCCCCTGCAATAACTCATTAACTCCAATTAAATATAATTTTCACTACCCGATAAATTTTCCTCACCTATCTCTTTCCATCTCTCACACTAAAAACATTGGCATTATTGCCCTTGCCAACAGAAAAGATCACGATTCTATTGGAATAGACATTGAAAAAAGTGACAGGGCCATAAACCCGTCGACTTCTAAATTCTTTATTAACTCCAATGATGATCAATTAAACTTATTAGACCTCTGGACGAAAAAAGAAGCGGCATTCAAAGCTGAAAGCCCGATTTCTCCAAGCTGTAAACTGTTAAAAGATTTATCGATAAATGATAATCAGTATTTTTTAAAGGCCAACAAGAGACACCTAGGTAAAGTTAAAACATGTCTCTTTAATTACGAGGGAGATGAATTCATCATCTCCCTTGCTCTGTCTAATTAGCCAAGAGCTTTTTGCACAACTGCTAAATCCTTAACCTTAATTGATTTAATTTGAGCAACTTTTTTCATCGGCGAAATTTTTATATTTTGGACATAACCTAGTCTGGAAATGGTTAGGTCATAGACTTCATTTTCGAGTAGATATTTTTCTAATTGATTAAAATTACTTTTTTCAATCCGCATCTGATTCATCGCTAAGACTTCATCTTCAGGGTTAAGTCCACAATTGTAAGCGCTCCTGTCGAGCTCAACACTTTTAACAAAAACACGGTCTCCTTCAAATCTTGCGCTAAAGCCAAAATCAAGGCTGGCCGGTTTATCATATTCCATCTCAAGTCCCATCAGATCCAAAGCATTAGAGATTGGTAGCTCTTCAGTTGACTCAATCCAACTTTCAAATAAATTAAGAATATCTTTACCACCAACCTTTTCAACAAGAGAAAATACTTCAGTCTTTGTCATCCCTGTTGTGGGATTATCCAAATACCTCTCCCATAATAAATCAATAAAATCTTTAATTGATTTACCTTCTTTTATTAGAAATGCATTTAATGCAAAAAAAGCAATTCCACCCTTTAGATAATAACTAATACTTGAATTTGCAGAGTTTTCAACAGGCTTATACAGTGTATTCCAAGCATTGAAACCACTTTCTTCAAGTGAGTGAAATTTTCGCCCAGGGGTTTGATAATAACGCTTTAGGTTTTTCACCTGAAGATTAAGATACTCTTCTAAACTAATTAAACCAGCTTGATAGACAAATAATTCATCCATAAAGCTAGTCAATCCTTCAGCTAACCAAAGAAGAGAACTATCAACTTCTTTTTGATAATCAAATGGGCCAAACGTTTTTGGTCTGATTCGCTTAACATTCCATGTGTGAAAATACTCATGACTGACCAAGCAAAGCCAGTTGATATAGTCATCACGATTGGCTAAATTAAGGCTACTAAACTGGAGTGCTGTTGAATTTTTGTGCTCTAAGCCCCCATATAAACCTGGCACTAAATGAGTGATAAAAACATAACGGTCATAAGGCATCCCTCCCATATAATTTGAGATATGCTCCACAATTTTTTGTATATCACTTTTTATTTGTTGGCCGTGAGGCAGTGAAGAACCGAAAAATGCCAGCTCATGATCTTTGCCGTTTAGTTTAAAGCCATCTGTATCTTGGGTGCCAATTTCAATTGGGCAATCAATGAAATCATCATAATTATCAGAGCTATAGATAAATTCAGATCTACTTTCGCTTATGTCTTTTAACCCAGTGCTTACTTTCGTCCACTCGTGAGGAAATTGAATGGTCAATTTTATCAACGCTTGATCCATGGCTCGAACTCCCATAAAAATGCTCGGCCCATGAATAAATGCATGGCTTCGATCAACATGGCTAGTTCTGACCGTCAGCTCGTGACAATAAACGGAATAAGAAAAATGAACTTCCTTGCCGCTAGATAACCCTTCATGCCCACGAGAGACACTCCAAGTCCCCTTGTCTTTTTGTTTAAAAAAATAGTTTTGACCGCTTTCATCAACCACGCTCACTTGCCGAACAAACCTCCCGTATTCTCTCATTAGATAACTTCCAGGACTCCACGACGGCATGAACAGCTCTAATTCATCAACCCCTTCAGGCCAAGTAAAGCTAATCTTTACATTCACCTGGTGCTTATGCGGTTCGACAATATTTAAACGGTAGTTGATTTCTTTATTCATTTTTAATTAACCCGGTTGATTTTGGTGGCGATTGTAAAATATTCGGCTAACATTGGCCAAATCAGAAGTTCAATTCTATAGAGTTTTTATGCAAAAAATAGATATAAGCAAAATCAAAACACCAAATATCAACTTAACTGAAGACGCTGCAAGTCAAATAAGACTCTCTTTAGATAATGACCCGTATACATTTGGAAAAAACTTTAGGATTCATGTCTCGGGCAAAGGGTGCGATGGCTTTTCCTACCAAACTCTATTTGATCTGAGGGCCCCAGAGGATATTATCATTCAAATTAATGGTATCACGATTATCATGGCACCATTCACTGCTTACTATTCACAAAATTTAGAGGTTGATTATATTTTTGATGAAGTTAATGAGCTTGAAGGTTTTGTGATCAAAAATCTAAATCAAAAAATGTTTAGTGGTAAATTTTGGCGAGAAAAGCCAGAGCTTGTTCCAGAGCTATCCTAAATTGGACAACTCAATTTACCAATAAAAAATCTCCCATCATCGCAAACTGAAATTTGTTTAAACGTCTCATTTTCAGCGAACTCTAGTCTGAGTTTTGTTGGTTTCAATTTTTTACTTGCCCACTCAATTGAAATATCTACCGATTTTTCTTTACCAAGACCGAAGTGAATGCCTCGAGCTCGTTGAACCGAAGGCCCTCCACGCATGTAATTAACAATGGATTTTTTAGTCAATTGCTTAGTTTTAAGACTAATAATAGCGCCAATACCTGAGACATTTGACTCAATTCCCTGAAGAAATATTTCAACGCTTCTAAATGCTGGTTGGTGAGATTTTAATTTAAAAATTTTAACCTCCCCACTTAACTTTCCCGATCGAACGCGTGATTGTCCGACTATAATTTCTAGAACTCCATCACCATCAAGATCAACCACATTTACACCAGAAGGGTTAAGGCGATTGATTCCGGATTTAAAGGATTTGTTAATAAACTGCCCATCTTGATTCTCAAATAACATCAGCGTTGAATAGGGAGGATATCCAGAGTCTGAGACAAGTAAGTCAGAATCACCATCATTATCATAATCAAAGTCAATGATACTTTTAATTGAATAATTCTTCGCTCCGACGGGAAATACTTCAGAATAAAAAGGATAGTTTTTATCTGTTATCCTTTGTTGAAAATGAATTCTAACTGGGTCTCTTAAACTATCTTGTAATTCTCGTTTTTCTTCATAAGAAATTAAATCAAGCAAACCATCATTATTTAAGTCAGCGCATAGATAACCTTGAGTGTTTCCATTACCAAGAATTAAACCACGGCCATTTTCATCTTTTATTATATTTTCAAATTTTTGATGGCCGGAGATAAATCCATCGCTTTGCTCTTGAGCAACGAGTACGTAATTTTCATGGCCAGAGGTATTGGCGACAAGAATATCAGAAAGTGAGTCATTATTGATATCACACAATTCGGTGGACCATGAAGCCGACCCATTTTTGTAAATTTCACTTTTATTTTCATCAACCTCAACCATATTTCCTCGAAAAGAAAAAAATTGAGGGGGATAGAATTGGTTAATTCCATTTTTTCGGCCAATCCAAAATGTGTTTAAAAACTCTAAAGAGCCATCACGATTAGTATCAATTGCCAGAAACGAAGAATGGGGTAATCCCACGGGGGCAATATTTTGACTTACTTGAAACCTGGGCGAACCATTTTGCTTTACTCCATAAAGTACCTGAGCAGGAGGAACATTGTATTGAACATTCATGAAAAATTGCCCGGCAGCAACATCAACAGTCCCGTCTTTATTAAAATCATCGAAGTATAAAAATGAGGCTTTAAATCCTTTAGGAAAAATTTGACGTTGAGACCTGACAAATTTTTTAACTTTAGGATCAAAAAAATGAACTCTTGGTGAAGAATACTTCTCTTCTAATGTCACCAAGTCCGTAAATCCATCCTGATTTAAATCGACTAAATAAATTTTCTGCGCAATTACTGGTGAATTAAAAAATTTTTTCGTCCAGTCCGCGTACATAAGATTTTTTGATTTGCCGCCCATTGGTTGAGCATTAAGGTCCGAAATTCGAAGCTTACTCTCTATCTTTTGAAATTGATCACTAATTATTTGGTTACTTGTGGTTTTAGACGAACCACATGAAAGGGCCAAGGACATTAATCCAAGGTTAATACATAACGGTATTTTTGACCTGAAATTCAATACTTGATCCTGAATGCACTATGCCAGTACAATAATAACATACCCGAAAAGTATAACAAATAATTGTGTGGCAATGAATTATGGTAAAAAAGTTTTTTCGGAAAATTTTTGAAAAAAAGTCCGTCCCTGAAAAATCAGGAGATGAAGAACTATCTAACTTATCAGACCAAAGT
>Ga0181566_10002031_pt1 | contig 16719 bp, 12 predicted proteins | sample 101ome_15_FD_133762 | JGI IMG/M metagenome (GOLD analysis project Ga0181566, IMG submission 133762) | Coastal salt marsh microbial communities from the Groves Creek Marsh, Skidaway Island, Georgia - 101402AT metaG (megahit assembly) | ecosystem: Environmental > Aquatic > Marine > Intertidal...
TCGAAGCATCTTCAATGACACCGTTTACGATGGAACCACGCACCTTATTGGAAAAATGAACCAAAGCGGTGTGATGAGTGTGGTTGGAGCCGAACTCAACTTCACCGTTGACCACCTTGAAACATCCTTTGATGTTGAGGGGAATTTATTCATCCAAGCCGTGGCTGATAACAAAAGCGAATCCCCAACCGTTGTCGTCGACAACGTTGACACGTCGTTGGATTGGACCACCATCGGCCATGGCCCTGGATGTTCAGTTAACATGGATTTTGCGCCGAGTTTTCTGATGTATTACAACCAATCTGCTGCGCAGTTTGATTGGGTACATCAAAGTCCGTTCTTGCAACCTCAGCCGCATGCCACGACGGAAGCCGTGGACGGAACCTTCCTCTTTTCGGCAACAGGGACACCCGCTCAGACCTTTGATTGCGGAAGTGTCCCGGGAACACACGTCTTCGGATCTCATGTTGCATCTTCAGGAGAAATTCTTGCCAGTGTCTCTCACGATGGTGAATTCGCCTATGCCCACAACACAGCAGGTTCGCAAATGATTGCAGGTAGCAAGGTCCAAGTTGGTGTCGGTCAACACGGCTATGTCTACCAAAGCGGCATTTCTTCGTCACAATACCTCGTGAATGAAGAGGGAATCAAAGCTCTCTCAGCATCACACCCGTACGTTTGCGAACGACAGAACCAGACTGCATACATGTATCACGGGTCCCCGTGGTCTGTGGATGAATTCATTTGGAATCAATCGCGCCCGTTCCATCATGCTGATTACTCGGAAATGCCGGATTACATTGACCCCCAATCGGGACGATGCATTGCCAGCCACCAGTCACTGACCTACCACGCTTCTTGGATACCAAGTTGGAGCACACAAGAGATGCCATATTGGTCGGCATTCACCCATAACTCTGATGAGGATTGGTCGGCTGATATCATTGATGCTTATCCCTACGAAGGTACCCAATGGCGCGATTCGGATGGCGACGGATATGGAGATAATTGGGGCGATTCGGAATGGAACGATACGATGGAAGGGACGAACCCAAACGGCAGATGGGTCGAAAATGCCCAACTGGTTGATTGGTGCCCCTTGGACTACGGCACCTCACATTACGACAGGCAAGGCTGCCCTGACTTGGACGGGGACGGTTGGTCTGACGTCAACGATGTGTTTAGTCGAGATTCAACACAGTGGAACGACACGGACAACGATGGTTTTGGTGATAACTTATCTGGACTTCGAGGCGACGCATGCCCGTACGATTACGGCACCTCGACTCGAGGCCTTTGGGGGTGTCAAGACAGCGATGGCGACGGATGGGCCGACGATGTGGATGCTTATCCAGGTGAAATATCTCAGTGGAACGACACCGACGGCGACGGGTACGGAGATTCCATTGTTGGGGTGAACGGCGATGCGTGCCCCTTTGTCGCAGGAACGAGTTACGAAGACCGCAGAGGTTGCCTCGATTCAGACCACGATGGTTGGTCGGATGAAGGGGACGCGTTTCCAAACGAGTCCTCGCAACACAGCGACAGAGACGAAGATGGCTACGGCGATAATCAATCTGAAGGCGCCAACCAACCGGATGCATACCCCAACGACAGCACGCAATGGATTGACACGGATGGCGACGGGCGAGGAGACAATGTTGAAGGGAGTAATGGCGATGCTTTCCCCAATGATGCCACTGAATGGTTGGATACGGACGGCGACGGCGTAGGGAACAATGCAGATGCGTTTCCCTTTGACCCTTCCCAACAACTTGACTCGGACGGAGATGGCTTTGGAGACAACCAACGTGGCAGCGGTGCGGACAAATTCCCACTCGACGCGACGCAGTGGTCGGATATCGACGGTGATGGTTATGGCGACAACCCTGACGGTTCCAATCCAGATGCGTTCATCGCCGACCCGACCCAATGGGAAGATGTTGACGGCGATGGCTACGGAGACAATCCGTCGGGACGACTTTCCGACGCGTTCATTGACGAACCGAGTCAATGGGATGACCAAGACGGCGATGGCCTCGGCGATAATCAAAGCGGTGTGAACCCGGACCCTTACCTGTTCGACTTTGACAACGACGGCTACAACGATTCCATTGACCCGCTGCCGAAACTTGCCTCACCCGGGGATTTGGACAACGACGGTGTGAACGATAATTTCGACTGGGCTCCTGCAGATTTCAGAGAATGGGCTGATTCTGACGTTGACGGTGTTGGGGACAACGCCGACCCAGACGACGATAACGACGGTTGGCCGGATGCCGATGAAATCAGGCAGGGCACCGACCCCTTCTCAAGCGAGAGTCAACCCGTGGAAGGGTTTGAAGTCATCATTCCTGGAACGCAGGTTAGCCTGGGTGCTTGGGATTTGATTGGCATGTTTGGAGGTATTCCATTGTTCATTTGGATCATGTTTGGACTTGTCACAAGGAACACGAGAACGGCCCGGTTTGAGGAAATGCTTGCTGAAGCCACAACCCGGGAAGAGTTGGAAAACATTGCCAATCAGTGGGAATATTCCCTGATGCTGCGACTCATTGGCCCCCATCAAGGCATCCGACTCGAGCGTATTCGAACAGAGTTAGATGACCGTCTTGAAGCGGAGTTGGCGATGTTGGAAGGCGACCATCACATCGGAGTGGACCAAACTCACCTCGTGGAGGCCGAAGATCGGCAAGCAATGGAAAAAGAAGTCCCCGAACTCGCAACCAATGGCGAAGAGGAGTGAGCTGTAGAGCCACGTAGAAGCAACCCTAAGTCTGTTGCTGTCATTCTTTACAGAAGAAGTCAAGGTATTTTTGTAAGTTGTCTTTCGGTTCTTGTTCGGCATCCTCCTCTGCACAGTAACTGTCTCGAAGATGGAAGGCGACACCCTCGCCTCGGCCACCACCTGTTGCAGGCTTCATAGGTGGTCGGCTAACCACATCGGCATGACGCTGTTTAAGCCGTCGGATGTCACCGCGAAAGACATGCTTGAATTCGGAAAACAAACCTACGGTACCGAACTGCTCATCACGGGTGTACCTATCAACGGACAGGGCGAATCTGTATGGGAAACAGTCGGCGACTTGGTGCGTTTCCCCCACGATCACGGTTTACTCGCAAGCATCGAGACCATCGTTCAAGTCCATCGTTGCCAGCAGTGGGTGGCCATGTACTCGGATGAGCAGGAGCGCCTCCCAGAGGGATTGAGGGTTCGCTTTGCTGCAACCATCGATGAGGCGTTTGACGGGCGCCCAACAACGCAAAATCCTGCCGCTTGGATTCATCTCGGACACGGGCAGTTGGAACATTCCTTTGAGTTGCTTGAAGACCTTGAAGAATGGGAAGACGAGGAATACGAGACTATTCCTGGCCTCTCGAACGGGCACGAAGACGAGGATTACCGGTCAGCAAAGGACATCCGCAAACGAATCTCAGGCCAACGAGGAAACATTTTGTTCATGGCTCTGCCGTTGTGTTACGGTCAACAGATCGCAGCAACCCTTTGCGAAACCGGACGAATCCATCTCGTTCATGCGAACACAAGCTTCGCAGTGACGGATGGTTTGCAATTTTACGACGGTGTTGACCACCCCGAGCGAACCCATCAATCCCTTGCATCCTGGAGTGAATGGGTGGTGGCTGTCGAGAAAGCATGGCGTGGCGCTGCACGGGTGCTATTGCTTGGAAAAACACCGTGAAAAGTCGGTGCACTCACACGATCCAGGGGAAGGGGTTTGGAATCAAACCCAGCAGATAGATGAGGGTCAAAATGCCCAAGATAAGAAATCCGATGGCCGTTTCTATGGCGTTGAAGATGATTTGAAGGATGCTTTGCATATCGGTGACCTCTCCGTTCATGAGATTGATGAGCGAGATGAGGAGGACAGTTGCCAGTCCAGTTCCAATCATGTTGCAACATCCAACGCTCGTGGCTTAAGCCTTCACCCGACATTGTCCACAACCTTAGAACCGGAGTTACATGATTTCGTTCTTGATTGGACTGGGGTTTAAGTAAAATCATTTTTTGGATGGAAACATGTCATTAGCCCCAACGGATTACGACTTTGGAGATAAGTCAAACTACGCCTTTGCTGAAAATATTACATGTGCCAACGATGAAGCCCGAACCATGTTCATCGAAGCTTACGGTCACATGTTGAACTACAACCACGAGCAAGCCATTGCCTGCTTCACCGCGACGACCGAACTTGACCCCAACTGCGCCATGGCCTGGTGGGGAATCGCCTACTGCGTGTCGTCCAATTACAACTGGTCACCCGGACTCGGCTCCGGTCACGATCCCATTCAGCAAGCACTCAAGGTCATGGATCACTGCACGGAACTTGAGCAGGACCTCATTCGAGCCCTTTCGACTCGCCACTCCGCTGAGGCCCGAGATGCTGCTGACCCATCGGTCCTGAACATGGGCAACGACCCCGAACTGAACGTGGCTTTCGCTGAAGCCATGGCCCCACTGTACGAAAAGTACGCTGGCAACCTCGATGTCACCGCCATTTATGTTGAGGCCCTCATGAATCTCAAAGCCTGGCAGCTGTGGGACAAGAACACCGCTACGGGCGAAATCACGCCTGCAGATGACAACACGTTGTTGCTTGTAAAAATCATGGAACAAGCCTTTGAGAGCAGCGAAGAGGCCAAAGTACACCCTGCACTTTGCCATCTCTATTGTCACGCCCTTGAGTTGTCGCCCTTCCCCGAGAAGGCCCTGCCCGCTGCAGATGTGCTACGAACTCGCATGCCCGGCCTCGGTCACCTCGTCCACATGCCTTCTCACATCGATGCTTGGGTCGGCCAGTGGAAAGAAGCCATCGATTGCAACATCGCCGCTGTTGAAGCAGACGACCGCTATGTGGAATTGACCGGCAACGAGTCGCAATTTTACAAGTTCTACCGCATGCACAACCACCACTTCGTCGTGTGGTGCGCCATGTTCGACGGGCAATACGAGACCGCTCTGAAGTATGCTCGCAAGGCCGTTGACACACTGCCTGCAGGAGACGCCAACCACGGGGCTCAGTTCATGCTTGCGGGTATCATTCCGATGGGTGCGATCTTCCTCGAGTCCTACGTCACCATGCCGTGGCACGTGATGATTCGGTTTGGAAAATGGGATGAGATTCTCGCTGAACCGATGTACACCGACAAGGAGGTCTTCCCGGCGACCATTGCCACTCAGCATTACGCACGGGGTGTCGCTTATGCCTCCAAGGGCATGGTACCCGAGGCAGAGGCTGAGCAGGTTCTGTTCAAGGAAGCCCTTGCGAACCCGGCTCTTGCAGGTCGGATGATGCACAACAATTTCATGTACCAAGATCCTGCAGAAGGACCGTCTATTCTGAACGTGAATGCAGCCATTTTGGAGGCTGAAATCGAATATCGACGCCAATATCTGGCCCAACAAGCTGGTGAAGCCCATGACTTCACGGCAGCCTTTGATGAGTTGCGCCGTGGTGTTGACCTTTCGCTTAACCTCGCCTACAACGAACCTTGGGGGCAAATGCAACCCGTTCGCCACATCCTCGGTGCGCTGCTCTTTGAGCAGGGTCATGTCGAGGAAGCAGAAGAGGTCTACCGTGCTGACATTGAACTTTGGAAGGACAACATGTGGGGACTTCTCGGCCTCAAACTCTGCCTTGAGGCTCGCGGTGATGCACCCGAGGAACTCGCTGCTGTCACGGATTTGTTCAACGAACGAAGTGCTCGTGCCGACATCGTCCCGGCCAAGACATGTTTCTGCGCTCAAGACGCTCTTGCAAAGACGTGCTGCGATTGATTCTTGTTCGCTACGAGCCTGTTGGGTCACCCCCGATGGCGCCATAATCTACATGAGGATGTGGCTACTCGCTGTTGCTGATGGACATCGAGACCGCAGCGAACATCGGCGAGGCCGTCAGCGGCATCGCCATTTTGTTCACGCTCTTGTTCAGTCTTCGTCAAATGAAGCACTGGAACGAGAACCGCCGCTACGAAATTGGTCGTGACCTTGCCGCTCACATGAACAATCCCTTGGTTCACCGTGGATTCTCAATCAGTACGGTCAAACTTCACGATGAGTTGACGCCGCAGGAATTGGCGGCTTTATCACGGGAAGAAAAGGACGCGATGAATGCGTTGATGATCGGCATGAACAACATCGGTGTTCTTGCCAAAAACGGTCACCTTTCGATTGATTTGGTTGAGGATTTCTGTGGCGTCTATGTGCGTATGTTCGCCAGTCGTTGGCGTCGTGTGATCCAGATTTTCATGATGGTCAACGTGAACAAAAGCGATGAAGGTGAAGAGTCCATCTGGGCAGGCTTGTTTTGGTTGTTGGACCACTTGGAAAGCAGAGGCACCTCCAACATGTCGTTCAAACAAGTCTCATGAAAGACGGTCTTACCAACCCATCAACCGTCGCACGGTCGGTGAAGCGCAAAGAGCCTTCACGTCCTCGTCGTAGAATCCATGGTTGTTGATGAGGGTTGCTTGGAACTCAGCTTCGCTCGCTCCAGAGGCACCGGCCATGGCGACGATGCGGTTGTAGGAATCCATTTGCGAACGCGAGGGTTGTTTTTGGCCAAAGTTGGCCTGGGAGAAGCACGTTTTGCACAACGTGTGCCCCGTCCATGTCATCCGACCGCAACCGTTCTGGCATGGGTGTTCGTTTTGGACTGCAGGTCCACGATGTGGTCGACTTGAACCCGATTGACTGAAAATCGCCTCAAGGATTCGTTGAATTATTCCCATGGTCTCAACTCAATGACTGCGGGGCTGCCCGTGCCCCGCAGTCGGTTGGAGTCCCCTTCAAGTGAAGGTAAGGTCATCGCCGTTAGGCTCGCTTGGGCGTGGGTAATTCAAGCCGTTCGGTGTATAAACATTCACACCTTGCTCGCCATTCGTAGGGCAGGTTCTTCGCGTCCTGCGATCTCACCGTCGTTCGTTGGTTGTTCAACGCCCAAACGCTTGAGGAACTCGACATGGGTTGCAGACCAAGGAACGCTCTCTCGTCCCAATCCAGCCGCCTGCCAGATGCCGAGATACTGCAATTCATCCTCAAGTTCTTCACCCTCAATTTTCGCAGGGGATGCATCGATCCATGCATGGCCAAGGCGTTTTATTTCGTTCGCCAATGAGAACCACCCCATGTTTCTCATGACTTTTTGCAACTGTTCTTTTGGAAGCGCCCGCGGTGCGACGAGAAGGGTCTTCCCAGAGGAGTTGAATCGGTGGACTGGTCCCCATCCCAGTTCATCGATCTGTTGAGCAATGGACGCGAGTTGACCCTCCTTCCACCCAACGGGTAGCCACGCCAGAAACGCGCTCCTACCTTTTGTTCCAACCACTTGTGTGCTGACCTGAAAGGTGGTGGTCTGAGGCTGCTTGAACGGTGTATTCGTGGCTCGCTTGGATTTCTTCGTGGGTAGGCACTTCTTCACCGTGCTCACGGGTGCCTTCAGAAGATCTCGAACACCGTATGGCCAATAGGGCATGCGCTTGGCATTACGGTGCTTGGGAAGTTGTGCTTTCCACGCTTTCAACGGGCTTGCGAGCATTTCCCTTGACAGTCGGGTGCAGCACCATCCCGTGGTCCCATGCAGGCTTCCAGGTAGACGAATGATTCGTCGTGTATCGCCCGTTACCGTCGCATCCACGGGAAAGCCTGCGGCAAGCACCCGCTCCAGCAACGCTTTTCGCGACGCCCTCACCGCCTCTTCGCGTTCACTTGGGGAAGGAATGGAAAACAGGGTTCGGTCGTTTTCTTTCAAAAGAAGGTGAAACCCCTTGCCTCCGCTGTAACTGATGCACAGCAGGGTCAAATCCTCGTGCTCGTCCAGCCAACTCAACAGACGATGCGTTGCTTGACGTGCGCGCTCTAAGCGGCGATAGCAAAACGGCCTCTCGTCGATGTCAAAGACGACAAGATGGTCCAGAAGAACGGGATTCGGGGCCTCTTCATCGCTTCGTTTTGGTAGGTCAAGGGGTGTGAGCCATGCTGAGGTTCCGATGTAAACATCCCTCGGGCCATGAGCGCTGAAGACGCTCTGTACGGCTTCGGGTGTACTGAATTGACGGTTTGCCGTTACCCACCGGTTGTTGTGCAAGCGCCAACGAAACTGATGACGTGACGGTTTTTCCAACCATTCGAGGTCAACGGGGTTGTCGGCGTACCACTGCCGCATATCTTCGGCATCGTACATCGTTTGGTCTTGCTGAGGTCAGCCTCTCAACCTTTCGCCTTGAATCCGTTTTTTGAAAACCCAAAAAAACGCCGTAATTTCAGGATTTTTGCAGGGATAAGTATTAGGATAAAGGGCGACAAGAGGTTTCCATGCCTGCAAATATGCAAGAAAACAAGGCTGCGCGTTTTACCACCGTCTGCGCCCTCTATTTCGCTCAAGGCGTGCCCTGGTTTTTCATTGCAACTGCCCTCGTGACCTTCCTCGTTGATAACGGGTCCATGAACGATGATCAAAAAGTTGCGCTGATCGGTGCTGGAATGATCCCGTGGATCATTGGTAAACTCGTGCTGGGTCCGGTCATTGACCGCTACCAATTCCCAGCCATGGGGCGACGTCGCCCATGGGTACTCATCTCTCAATTGGGCATGATCCTCACCATGGCGGCGTTTTTGCTGGTGGATGACCCCGCAGAAAACCTCCAGACACTCGGCCTGTTTTTCCTGATTCACAACATCTTTGCAGCATTGCAAGACGTCAGTTCTGACGCTCTGGCCGTCGATCTTCTTCAAGAAGATGAATTGCCGCTAGCAAACGGATTGATGTTCGTCGCCAAGGGTCTTGGGGCCATGGTCGCCGTTCTTGGGCTCAGCCGTGTGCTGGTCAATTCAGGCTTCCACACAGCGTTGATGGTGCAAATCCCATTGCTCTTTGCGATTATGATGGTTCCGCTCTTTGTGCTTGAACGCCCTGGCGACAAGCGGTTCCCATGGAGCGATGACGGGAACAAAGAAGCGACCGTTTCCCAAGACGTCATGACCTTTGGTGAAATCCTTGTTGGGTTCAAGAGGGCCGTTTCCAACAGCACCGCCAAAATGGCCCTGCTTCTGTGCACCATCATGTGGATTGGCGGTGGCATGGGTACGGGACTGGGAATCATCGACTTCCAATGGGAATTCTTGTTCGTTGAGGAACTGGGCTGGGATAGCCAAGATTTCCTCGATACCAAGGGCGCCCCGATCTTCTTGATGACGATGCTCGGATTCCTCATCGGTGGTTTCCTGGGTTCAAAGTTTGGCTCCAAGCGTACACTGACCTACGCTGTTGCCGTTGGAACGGTGATGACGGTGGCCTGGTCAATGTTGCGCTCCAACTGGACGGACAGCACCTTCATGCTCCAAGCATGGCTTGCTTGGACCCTTGTTTGGGCCATCGTCGGGGCCAACCTGTTGGCGTTCCTGATGTCGCTCACGACCAAAGACATCGGGGGGACACAATTCTCCATTTACATGACCCTGATCAACGTCGGAGCCTTTGCTGGGAATTACCTTTCTCCACGGCTCCTTGATGCGGTTGGAGGAAGTTTTCCAAACCTGTTCTTGGCCGGTGCAGCCTTCCAGGCTTTGGTCTTCATCGTCTTGACACAAATTGACGAAGATGCAACGGTTTCAGCCGTCGATGTTGCTCAGGAAAGCGAGTGAAACCCGAAACAGATGCACGTACTCCTTGGGGCTTTCCATGAATCTTGAAACGGCAGCGAACCTTGGTGAGGCCCTTAGTGGCCTAGCCATCATGGCGACACTGGTGTTTGGTCTTCGACAAGTCATTGAAGTCAACCGGAATCGACGCTATGAGATTTCGCAGACCATCGCCAAATCACTTGAGAACCCGCTCGTTCAACGAGGGTTTGCCACCTTTGGAAGCGTGATAACGAGGGAAACGGGACTGGAAGAAATGATGGCCCTGACACGGGAACAAAAGGACTCCACCAATGCTGTCGTTGTCCTCATGGCCAATCACGCCGTCATGACCTACCATCGGAACCTTTCGTTTGACATCGTCTATTCGTTCTACAAACCCTACCTTTCCTTGATTGGCCCAAGCATGCGACGCATGATGATGATGATTGAGCAGGGTTACATCATGCATGAGATGAGCAGCGTCACCGAAGAGGAAGGCATGGGAACCTTCCATTGGGTGGTTTGGTTGCTGGACCGACTCGAGCAACACGACAAACCAGACGAATTCAAACCGCACCTCAACCAAGCCGATTGGATGCCGTGATCAATCCTTTGCCTGTTCAATGACGATGGCGTCCACGGCGTCTTCCTCAACCTTCAGGCGAACCGTGTAGCCGATGGTCCCTGCTGCGCCGAGCATCAAGATGATGCTCAAGAGGACAGCAAAGGTGTAGTCGCCGATGAACTTGCCGAGCGATGAGAAGAATCCGTCCGAGCCATCATCGTCTGCTGATGCCTTTGGCTGAATCAACGAGACAACCGTTTGCTGGTCGTAGGCTGGACGGGTAAACGTGAGCATTCCATCCATGGAAGCATCGTAATCGTCGGAAGGCGGTGCAGGGTCGAGGTCGGAGTAAAAGTCGGGTCGTTGCTCAAAGCTGATGTCCACTGGCGATGAGAGGTCGAGCGTGAGCATGACATCCACCGTGTAGGGGATGCGAGACTCGAAGAATTCAGGGTCATCCAACAGGCCAAACAGCGTTACGGCTTGTCCCGTGGTGTCGAAGTGCGCCCACTTGCCCCACGAGGACTCGTCCACATCAATCTCGTAGAACCACGTGTCGGCCACCCGCACGCCCTGGCCTCCATCGTTGCTCCCGTCATCGCCGAGGTCGATGGAAAGCTGGAGGGTGCCAACTTGCCCAGTGTCAAGGTCGGCTTCGGTTGCAGCAAGGGTGGCTTGTAGGAGTGTTGTTCCGTTGGGTATCCACACATAATGAGAGTCCTCGGTGTAGTACACTGCTCCGGTCTGTCCGTTGTTGAAGTGGTTCCAATCGCCCTTCCAAGCATGGCGCACGCGGTCGGTGTTCACGGGTATGCTGGTGGTGGTCATCATGTTGTCGTATATGGCGTAGGCGTCCCACACGGTGTATTCGGGATGGTCGACAATGCCGTCGTTGTCTTGGTCCCGCATCAATTGCAGGGTCCGTGCCAAGGCGACCGCTCCATCCACGTCTGTCAGGCCGTGTCCAATACGCCAGTCGTGACACTGACCCGTCGCACTTCGGTAGCACTCGGTTGGAATGTCGTTGCACGAATCTTCGTCGTTTCCTCCTTCGCAGGCGTTGGCCATGCCCTCGTAGCGGGCCGTTAATTCAAGGATCAATTCAATCTCGTGAACACGGCTGTAGTTGGCGGTGTCCCAGTCTTCAAACTGCCCGTAGGCTGCGGTTCCATCACCGCCGACCAAACTGCTTCCGAAGTCGTGGTCGTCCCGATGATAGTCTGCAACACCAAGCGATGGAGCAACGTCGAGCAAGATGCCTGCCATTCCTCCCACGTGAGGTGTGGCCATGGATGTGCCTGAAATCGACATGTAGTAGAGGTCACCTTGGAGGCGAGTGGATGCATCGATGGCGGTTCCGCGTGGAGCGGTTGCCCAGATGTCACGCCCAGGTGCGCCCACATCAGGCCAAGTGTGCTGCTGGTTCATGCATCCACGCGAGGAGAACGAAGTGACGGCTGTTCCGTCATGGGTCAGAGCGGCCACTGAAATCGCAGAAGGTGTGTTGGCGTAGACGTTGGTCCGAAGGTCGCCCGAACACTCTGCACCTGAGCCACCGGAATTGGAGGCGGCGAAAATGACGGCCACACCGTTTTCGTAGGTGAGTCGGTCGGTCAACTGAGCGATGACACCGTTCGGATTGTAGTCACCATCGGTGCCCCACGAGTTGGAAACGACACGAATGTGGTAGGGGTTTTGGCCGGGCACCGAATGAGCATAGGTCCATTCCAAGCCCTGTTCAGCAGCGAAAATGGACGCTCCATCGCCGGTGCCAAGTGCCACCAGTTGGCCGCCCTTCGCCACACCTGCTCGGCGGCCTGCTGATGCATCACCGTTGCCAGCGATGGTGCCGCCGACGTGTGTGCCGTGACCGGAGGATGTATCCGAGTTTCGAGTCTCAACCCAGCCACTTGGACCAAACTTTGCAGAGTAGAGCGTTTTCTCGCCTGTCCATGGTTCGAGGTAGTCGTAGTCAGGATGGCCTGCATCCACACCGGTGTCCAGATCAACGATGGCGGTACCGTCACCGTCCCATTCTGTAAACGAAAGGTCCGTATCTCTCATCACCTCTCCGTTTGGTTGAATGATGGCTCGGGTCCAAGCGTCGGTCGCACCGACCACGTGGGTGGTTTCGTGCATCATGATGCCGGGTTGGGTGGGGTCGCCGCCCCATTCCGGTGGCAGGAAAAAGAAATCCAGCGGCTTGTCAAGTTCAAGGTACTCGACACGGTGCCACATCGAAAAGTGACGAATGTCTTGCGCCGTGCCCTCGACGAGCCCTCCGTCAACCAGCGGTGCGTCACCGAGCAAGGTCAGCCCCATGTTTTTCATGGCGACGTTGTCGCCGGCCGTTACAGGGGAGTTCAGTTGAAAGATGACAGGAATCACTTCACCTTCATCGGCTTCGTGAAGTTCCTTGCGCAAATCGTTGTTCATTTTGCTCTCGTCGCCCAATGGATTGACGCCCTCAGCGAGAGGCGATGCGGTTGCCCCAACCATCAACAACTGAAGAACAAGTGCTGAAAGGACCAGTGCTCGCGAAGGGCTTGCCATGAATGGTTTTCGCCCATCATCGTGCTATAAGACTGATGGTATCTCGGCCAATAGTCACAAATAGTTCCCGGGACAACTTCACTATGGTGATTCATCGGTGCAAATGACAACTTCCAGTTATGTTACGGCGTTTCAAGGTGTACGAGCCCTATGGGGTTGGTTGAGGAAAAAAGAGGAAGATGCGCCACAACTTTCTGCAAGGGAAGAAGCCGTTGAGCAAGCCGAAATTGAACGCGATGTGGCGTTGTTGAAAGCGGAAGAACAGCGTGCTGTAGCCGAACTTCAAGCCGAGTCTCGTGCCCTTCGTCTTCAGCCCGTGATGGCGATGTTTGAAACGGTCCAAGCCAACAAACGAAAACGTATCATGGCCCGATCCTCCCAGGAAACCTCATCGAAGGACGACGACACCTAAGCGCATTAAATCGCTTGATGATGCGGCCCTTCAGCAGGACCGAGCGGGACAATTCGGTATGGATTGAGGCTTTCGTGAGACCAGAAGTAGTGCCACTTGATGTGGTGCCAATCGCATGTTTCTCGAACGCCCGGTAACGCCAACATCCGTTCCACGAATGCTTGCAGGTTTGGGTAGTCGATGATGCGGCGCAGATTGCATTTGAAATGAACCACGTAGACCAGATCAAAGCGGACCAGTGTCGTGAAGAGGCAAATATCCGCCTCGGTTAACACGCCCTTTTCTTGACCGCACAGGTAGTGTCGCTGTTCGAGGTGATGTTCAAGTTCGTCCAACCGTGCAAAGAGTTCGGTCACGGCTCGCTCGTAAGCGGCTTGTGTACGTGCAAAACCTGACTTGTATACGCCGTTGTTGACTTTCTCGTAATTGGCATCGATCATGGCATCGATTTCGTTTTTCAGTTCCTGCGGACACAACGTTGTCTTGTTTCCAATCTGTTGTGCAAGCGTGTCAAACATGCGAATGATCTCTCGACTTTCGTTGTTGACGATGGTTGATTGTGCTTTGTCCCACAACACCGGTACCGTACCCACTTTCCCACTGGCCGTCCACCCGTTGAAGGCACGGTTGTAGATGCCCTCAAGGTGCATCTCTCCATTCACCGAATCCGCTGTTGCCCCGGGTTCCTCGGGATTGAAGGACCATGAGCCATCACGGTTCATCCTCCAGTCGACGACGTCCACCGTGACGTGGTCGTCCAGCCCGAGAAGGTGACGAGCCAGCAGTGTTCGGTGCGCCCACGGGCATGCGTGTGAGATGTAGAGATGGTAACGGCCGCTTTCAGGAGCGAAAGGGCCATCGGCGGCGATATGGTCGCGAAATTCACTCTTCTTTCGCACAAAGGCTCCCTCGCTGAAAGACGAGGTCCATGCTCCTGATTGCTCTTGACTCATGCGCTGGCATTCGGCAGGGACCCTATATGATTGATAGTTTCAGTTGCCCTATCAACTTCAGTTCGCGCTACCTCCACTCTCCTCATCTTTGGTGAGGGTTGGAAGAAACGGCTAAGTGGACGTGGGTTGCGAGGTCAAACTGAGTGCCATGAAACTGAGGCTTCACCAGTTCCTTTCGAAGACGGGTGTCTTTGCTTCAAAGCGTGCGGTAAAAGACGCCGTTTGGGCCGGTGATGTCACGGTCAACGGGTCGGTGGTCAAGGATATCGCTTTTCAGTTCAAACCCAACAAGAAAGAGGTTTGTTACCGAGGAGAGCGTCTCGCGCTGCCAACCACGGAACGTTGCTTTCTCCTCAACAAACCCGCAGGGGTCGTGTGTTCACGATTGAATTCACAAGAGCGTGAATTAGGGAAACAATCGGTCTTCGAGTGCTTCAGACATCATCTTCCCGACCAAGATTTTGAGCGCTTGATCACGGTGGGTCGGCTTGATGAAGACACGACAGGACTGTTGCTTGTAACGACGGACGGCACCTTTGCTCACCGTGTTGCATCCCCTGAACACCACGTGTCCAAGCGTTACGCCGTGTCCACGGCTCAACCGGTTTCGAACGCCGACCGAGAGAAGTTGCGTACCGGTGTTGAAATCGAATTGGAATCCAACGGAGAGGTGGATATCTACATGACGCAGCCTGCAGTGGTGGAAGGCGGGGAGAACCTGACCACCATTCTCACCCTCGCGGAAGGGAAGAAACGGCAAGTACGGCGCATGTTTGCCTCCTTAGGTCATGAGGTTCTGGCCCTTGAACGGTTGTCCATCGGAGGACTTCATCTGGTTGACTTTGGATTGCCCGAGGGCTCGTTTTCGGAGATTGATTTGAACGAAGCCTCGGAAATGTTGTTTCATCATTCGACAGACAAAAGACCTTGAAGCATCGCTCCTGTGTGTGGGGTGAGGAAGGAACATGCCCGGCGATATGTCTTGGATGAAAGCCCGCTACGACGAGCTCAACGAGAAATCCCTGCTTTGGGAGCCACCCACGCTCGAAGGTCCGAACCAACCCCGCTGTCAGATGGATGGCAAGCCAACCATCATGCTGTCGGCAAACAATTACCTCAACCTCACCACCCATCCGAAAGTGGTAGCAGCCATGCAGGATGCCACCACCACCTACGGTGCTGGAAGCGGCTCTGTCCGAGCGATTGCTGGAACGATGGACATCCATCTCGAGGCCGAGAAGAAGGTGGCTGAATTCAAGGGTGTTGAAGCCTCGCTTATCTACTCGGCAGGCTACACTGTTAACGTCGGCTTGATTCCGACGCTGGTCGCAGGCCCACAAGATGTCATCATCTCAGACGAACTGAATCACGGCTCCATCATCGACGGCGTGCGTCTCACGAAAGCATCACGAGCCGTTTACGCCCACAACGACATGGGGGAGTTGGAGGCCGTTCTCAAGGCCCACGAAGGCTCCGACAGGAAACTCATCATCACCGACGGTGTGTTTTCTATGGACGGGGACATCGCACCGCTGGACGAAGTCACCGCCCTTGCCGAAGAGCATGGTGCCATGGTGTACGTGGACGATTGCCACGGTGAAGGGGTGCTGGGTGATGGCGGTGCTGGCATCGTTGACCATTTCAAACTTCAAGGAAAGGTGGACTTTGAGACAGGCTCGTTTTCCAAAGCCCTCGGCGTTCAGGGTGGTATTCTCGCTGGTACCGAAATGACGCGAACGCATGCGTTGAATCACTCGCGTTCCTGGTTGCTCTCAGGCTCCCAACCACCCGGCGTTGCTGCTGCGCAAAAGGCTGCCATCGAGGTGTTGATGGAAGAGCCTGAACACCATGCCCGTTTGTGGGAGAACACGAACTATTTCCGCAAGGAACTCCAATCGATGGGCTTTGACACGGGCGATTCTGTCACGCCGATCATTCCCGTGATGTGTGGTGAATCCAGCACGGCCAAAGCCATGACCCACGCACTCGGTAAGGAAGGTGTGATGGCCGGAGCCATCGTGTTCCCGATGGTCGCTCGAGACAAGGCCCGGATCCGAACCCAAATGTCTGCGGGGTTGACCCGTCAAGATCTTGATGATGTGTTGGCAGTGTTTGAACGAGTTGGCCCTCAGGTCGGCGTGATTTGAGCATCACTCGGATTCAAACGCATCCACGACTTCGAGCATTTCGGTGTCTTCCCCCACCATCTCTTCTGCTTCAACAACCGCTTCTTCCTTCGTTTCCATGCCTGCAAACGGGTCTTTTCCATCCTCGAGCATGCACAACAGGCGCCATCGCGGGGCCCAGGAGAGATGCACGTAGACCGGCCCGGGTAGCAACAACAAGCCCCACACAAGCCAAGGCCAAATCGACAGCATTTCGGTGCGGTCAATGGTGAGCAGGGCGAGCCCGACAAAGGGCATAGGGTAGAGCAGACTTCGGGGTGGTGTGACCGGGTGTCGCTTTGAGAAGGAAATCAGCATCAAGGACACGAAGCCTGTCAAGGCACACGCAACGAGCAGAAGGGAGGTGTGGAAAATCCACTGGACACCCCAGACATCGTTGTTTTTGTCGCCAAAGGCATAAGGCAACAGCA
>Ga0181566_10002034_pt1 | contig 16705 bp, 12 predicted proteins | sample 101ome_15_FD_133762 | JGI IMG/M metagenome (GOLD analysis project Ga0181566, IMG submission 133762) | Coastal salt marsh microbial communities from the Groves Creek Marsh, Skidaway Island, Georgia - 101402AT metaG (megahit assembly) | ecosystem: Environmental > Aquatic > Marine > Intertidal...
AGCGCCCGGTCAGTGACCTTGAGCGGTAAGGAAAACTGGAAACACGTGCCTTTTCCCTCTTCCGACTCAAAGCGCACCTCACCGCCGAAGAGGGAGACTAACTGTTTCACAATCGGCAGGCCCAGTCCCGAGCCGCCATATCTTCGTGTGGTATCGGAAGAGGCCTGTTTGAACGAGTCAAAAACACGCTCTTTCGCCTCTTCCGGAATACCGATCCCCGTGTCTCGAACTTCAAAATCGAGCACTACATGATCAGCATCTTCCCGTTGCAACGAAACTGAGAGCGAAACCCGACCTCGCGGGGTAAACTTGACGGCGTTGTTGAGCAGATTCGTAAGGATCTGGGTCAGTCGAACCGAGTCACTGTTGATCCACTCGGGAACACCATAACCCGTGCTCAACACGACTTCAACCGGTTTGTCCGAAGCCAGGTAACGAGCCCGGTCAACGATCTCTTCCAGCAATTCTGCCAGATCAAAATCTTCAGCCTCGATCTCCACGAAGCCTGCTTCAATCTTCTGAAAATCCAGAATATTGTTGATCAGGCCCAGCAGCACATCGCCAGCCCGTTGGATATCCTGGATGTATTTCTGTTGCTTGCCAGACAGATTCGTGCTCTCAAGCAGGTGGGATATTCCGATCACTGCGTTGAGCGGCGTCCGGATCTCGTGGCTCATTCGAGACAGGAAGGTGACCTGGGCGTCTGCATTGCGCTCTGCCTGTTTCTTGGCTTTTTCGAGAGCCTCCTGATTTTCTTTCTGCTCGGTAATGTCCCTGGCAAAGGCCGTAAATCTGACCCCCTCATCCGTCTCTACTTGTGTCAGTGTCAGTTCGAGAGGAAAGGTATGACCATCTTTGTGGAGAGCAGGCACTTCGACGCGCTTACCGATCAAGCGGGGCTCTCCGGTTCGCAACAGCCGCTCCATCCCTTCTCGGTGCGCTGAACGAAACTCCTCCGGAACAATCAAACTCGCCAGTTTCTGCCCAATGGTCTCCGCCCTTGCATATCCGAACGTGGCCTCGGCCGCGGCATTGAATTCAACGACCATTCCCTTGTCGTCAATGGAAATGATGGCATCAAGGGCTCCCGAGAGCATGGCTGTCTGGATCGATCGGCTACGATCGACTTCGAGCTGGGCATTCTTGAGACGGGTGATGTCTCGGGTCACACCCTGAAAGCCGACGATCTCCTCCCCCTCGTAGACCAATTGCAGGTTCTGTCCTACCCAAAAGATGCGACCTTCGCGCGAGACGAACTGAAATTCCAGGTAGGTATTTTGCTCGCGCGAACGGTACTGCTCCCGATAGAATGCCATCACCCGACTGCGGAAAGAGGAGGCAAGCAGGGCCGTAAACCGCATGGACCGTAGCTCTTCCTCAGAGTACCCCGTCAATCGAACCGCTACGGGGTTCATATAGGTGAATCGACCCGCCAAATCGGTCGTAAAGACAATATCGGAGGCATCTTCAATAAGCTTCCGGTATTCTGACTGGCTCTTCTGAAGAGCCACGAGCGCCCGGAGATGCACGATACGTGCCGCGCCGAGTGCCGCAACCGTTTCGAGGGTTGCCTGATGCTCGTCAGTGTAGAACCCTTTCCTGCCATCTTCAGAGTCGACGACACCAAGGCACTCACCCTTGTGCATCATGGGTACGGCCAACTCAGACGCCCTGGCCTCATCATCCACGACATAGCGCGGGTCCATCGTTACGTCATTGACCCGCTGCACCTTGCCGGATAGTGCCGCTGACCCAACGATACCTTCACCCATAGGTATGCGGATGGAATTCAGGATGTGGTCCTCTTTCGGATTCTTCGGACCGTGCGCCGCCACCTGCACCAAATCCCCTAGTGCTTGATCCTTCAGATAAATAACACAATCCTCAAAGCCGAGGTGAGCAATGGCCTGCTTCGCGATGGCCCACGCAACGGCCTCCTCCGTGTCAGCCTCCAGAAGGAGGTTGGCAAACCGGTTCAGCAGTTCGAAACGCTGTTGTGCAGATGCAAGATGGGGGGACATCCATCAGAAGGGTGTGTGGGAGCAATATGGGGGGACAACAAAACACAGCTGCACAGGGCGGGGGAATCGCAGCAGGGAAGCACAAGCCAGAGGAACACCGGAATGACCCGCTCTGTCAGAATGCAACCCCGGGTGTCTCATTCATCCACCTCCTTGAACAGCCTAGCCAATCGATCTTCGAACTCCGACGAAATGAAAGGCTTCTCGATATAATCATTGGCACCCAGTTCCAGAGCCCGTTCCCGGTCCTCTGGATTCGTACTACCGGACAGCACAACTACAGGCAGTTTGTGCAGTCGTCTGTCCGAGCGAACCGCCTCCAAAAACTCGAATCCATTCATGCCAGGCATGAATAGATCGAGCAAAACCAACGAGTAGTTTCCACCGACCTTCAATAAGGATAGCGCCCGGTCGGCCCGGGTCATTAGCTTGTACTCGAATGACCCGGAGAGGTACTCCTCGATAAACGCAATCATGATAGGGTCGTCTTCGACGACCAATACGGAACGGGTCATTGGAATGGCAGGAAGGGTCTGGGTTCGAATGTATATCGACCACCGGAGTGGATTCTTAAGCCGGGGTCGAGCGATAAATCTACGGCAGCCCGGAGGTTTCTGCCACCCAACGGGCCCTGCATCGGCGGTTGCCGGGCAGCGCGAGCAGTGGGCGCTGCCATCTAGGGGTGTGCGTGGCAGCGTCCGGGTCGCACCTGCCACCCGAGTCAGGGACGACGGTTTCAGCCCATCATGCGGATGACCGGCATCCCACGGGTGGTCTCCCGACCCGACCCGGAGAGGCGATAAATGAACGTGAGCATCACGTATCGACCGAGGGAGTTGATGCGCTCCTCCCGGACGAAGTTGCCAGAGTTCGTGAAGCTTATGCCTTCATTGCGGTCCAGCAGATCCAGGCCAGTCAACCGCAGGTCAGCGCGCTGCCCGATGAGGGATTTGGTGATGGACGCCTGCCACAGCGGCACCGACCTTGCCTCACCGAAGACTTCCTGTGAATACACCCGGTAATCCAGCTCACTTGAGATCTCCCAGGTCTCCCCAAGATAGACGGAGGCACGGGCGCTGTAGGACGAATTGACGTAACTCTGATCCTGCTGATCGTTGAGCGAATAGGCCACATCATTGAACGTGAAGGATCCCGTCACCGCCACATCAAAAAACTCCTTGTCACGGTTTTCCAGCGTCAATCCCAACGTATTACGAAGAGTCCGGGAGGCATTCTGCTCGGAGTTGATGATCTCCAGACCGCGGTTGTACATGGCGTTGTTGGAGAGGTTGAACTTCATGCCAAGCGAGCGCAGCGGAGCGCCGAAATTGACGTTGCCCGTATATGTCCAGTCTCCGTCCGTATTGACGGATGTGATCTCCTGTTCAAGCCCCCTGCCGATGGTACGGGAGCGGGTGATATTGTTGGCCGTGTAGTTGGCTGAGGCCCACGCGAAGAAGTTGATGAACGTGAACTGGTCGAAGTAGCTGTATCGCAGGGTCACTGCATGACGATATTCGGGCTCAAGCTCTGGATTACCCACGTAGACATTGAGTGGGTCGGAGTTGTCCGTGAATGGCTGCAACTCGGTCATGGAGGGCTCGCGGGTACTCGTGTTGTATCGAAGCCAAAGAGTGCGACCCTGGGCCGGAGACCAGTTGAGCTGGAGAGTGGGCAGAATGTGTGTGTATCCGTTCGAGACAGATACATCATTCTCGAGGATGGTACCGTCAAGCGTCGATTCCTGCACTTCCACGCCGACCCCCAGGTTCACGTTTTCCCAGCTGCGGCGATAGGTTAACCCACCACGCAAGTAGGTATAGGAACGATCGAGACCGGAACTGAGAAGCTCATTGAGGACCTGGATGCCGGAAATCAGGTCATAGACCACCTGATCCTTGTCCTCGTTGATGGCTTGACGCTCGGCCTGTACCTCGACCAGGTGTTCTTTTCCAAACGACTGGGTCAGTGAAAGACGCTGGACGTGCTGAAGGGTGTTACCCAGCGATTGTTGGATCTGCTGGATTTCCTGGTAGGTGAGCGCGTTGCCATCTCTTGCGATACCAGTCAAGGATTCGAGATCGGCATCGGTGTCCGAGTCATTCAGGTTAAGGCGGCTCTCAGCTACCACGCTCGTGCCGTTCTCATTTAGCCGTTTGCGCCAGGTGAGGTTGGCCGAACCCCGTGTCGACTTACCATCAGTCAGGTACCTCGTGTCGCTGATATTCTGGAGGGCACCCGCCAGATCCGTCGTGGAGCGCACACCGATATTCGAAAGTGATGAGCTGCTGAGCGTGAGATTGCTTCTCAGGCGCACATCATGCCCTTCACTGAATTCCTGGCTCAGGTTCAGGTTCAGCCGGTGGGTCAGATTGTCGCTGAACTGGGTACTGTTCTCGTCCGTATCCGCAGCCAAGGCGGCGCCAAGAACCTGCCGGGACAGGATGGAACGGACCTGGTTGTTTTCGATGCTGGAGAGGAAATACGAGCTGCGAATCTCCGTATCCGATCCAAAATCACGACTGACGTTCAGTCCCAAGGCTAGCGTTTCAGAAAACCCGTCTGAAAGGTCGTTGCCAATGTTGATCCCCCCATCGCCAACGCGGAAGCTTCCATTTGCCAAGGCCCCCATCCCCCCCATAAAGCTCATGTAGTCCCCGAAGGAAAAACCCTGACGGTTGACGTTGTTGACGTTACCAATGAAGGCCAGCTGCGTTGTGGGTGAGAACCTGTTGATGGACGCTTGGCCATCGTATCGTCCGTCGGCGCTGTATCCACCCGAAACGTTACCGAAGTAGCCGTTCTTGGCATCCTCCTTCAGTTCCAGATTGATGGTCTTCTGTTCCTGCCCATCATCCACGCCCGTGAATTCGGCCATGTCGCTCTTCTTGTCGTAGACCTGAACGCGGTCAATGGCTGCTGCGGGCAAGTTCTTGGTGGCAATCTTGGGGTCATCCCCGAAGAACTCCTTGCCATCCACGAGCACCTTCTGGACATCCTCACCCTGCGCCTTGATGGAGCCGTCGGCCTCAACCTCGATACCCGGCAAGCGACGTAGCAAATCCTCAACTACCGCATTGGGACGGGTTGCGAATGCATTGGCATTGTACTCCAGCGTATCCCGCTTGACGACCATCGGAATGTGTTCGGCCGACACCACCAGTTCGTCCAACTCCTCCGTCTGGACCTGCATGACCATCCGCCCGGCATCGAAATCGGCGTCAACCAGCGAGAAGTCCTTCTGTATGGTCTGAAAGCCCACGAAAGTGATCTGCAGGACATAGTCTCCCGTGGGTACCCGCCTGAGGGTGAATACCCCGTCACTGTTGGCCGTAGCAAACTTTGTCAGGGTGGAATCGGTAGCGGTAAGGGCCACAACGGTAGCTCCCTGAAGGCCCACACCAGCAGAATCAACGACCACTCCGGTAACATCGAAGCGGTCTTGGGCCCTGACCGATCCGACCAACAGGAAGGCTAGAAAAAGGGTCAGCAGGAACGGGCTGGGCGTGGGTCGGGACATCGTAGTCTCGTTGTGCGGTGGGTGATGACGGCCGGTAGGCAATCCTGCGAGGGTGACTCGAAGGAGCGACGATGAATCAGTTCCGAATAATGAAGCGGGAGCCGTTTCGACGGTTACCGAACTGTGCTTCCATTTCCTTTCGTTTCTCCTCCACGATCTGGTCGAACTCTTCGCGCGTTACCTCACGACCCTCCACGGGTTCGGCAATACTCCCCTCCTTAATCTCTCCCATGAGCACCTCTGTGGCAGTGAATGTGGTCTTGCCCTCATCAATGGTCAGCACCAAAATGGCACCAGGCAGTCCGCCAAATGGCCCCGGCCCAACAGAAACGGGGATTTCCGGAGCAAACCATGCCTCGATCGAAGAAGAATCCCTGACGGCTGTAGCACGATGTACGACATAGCCGTCGAACTCACTCTGCTCACCGGTCAGCTTCCATGCCAGAGTGGGCTGATCGGTCTTGATGAGGAAGGTGCGCCCCATGAAATCGCGGCGCTCGGTCATGAGCCCCTCGTCATGATTGATCCAGGTTTCATTCTGGTCCCGACCGCCGGACATCATGATGCGCATGCCACCACGGTTGAAACCGCGGGTTCGACCGTCATCATCCTGCTCGGCCGATGCCTTCCAGGTAGACTCGACACCATTGAAACGGAGCTCCATCTGTGTTGTGTTTTCGGTCGGAATCCGATCCCGCATGGACTCCATTTCCGGTGGTAACTCGATGTCGATCTTGATGACTCGGTCATACGATATCGTTCCTTCCTGCCCCAAAACAGGCAGGGCTGCGAACGAGGCGAGAAGAATGCACGCGAGGAGCATCCGCCGTGATCGATTGATGGGACGCGGGGTTTGTACAGCCAGTGGCTGGCCGTTGGAATACTTCATGGCAGGAAGGAATACATGGTGGCAGGTCGGGACGCTGTGCTCGTTCAACGAACGGTCCGAACCGATTATTGTTGACGACGGTGTCATGCCGTCCACTCCCGTTGAAGACCCTTGCCTGTGGATGGGATAACCCTCCGGCAATGCATTCCTCGGGGGTAAAGGTCGGACTCCGTAATCAGCCCAAAGACGAAAGGCATGCCAAAGTGATTCCCGCTTCTTCCATTCGTAACACATTTGTGACATATGCGCGCCCTTACGTCCATCGGCTTGCGGGAGCAGATCGTACAAATACCCGGTATTTTCGATGTCTGGGGCCGTCTGCAACCTATATATTTATCCACTCTCCGGTGTATACCAGGTCTCGACACCGGCCACACCCAATTCACGACCGCCACATGTCCGCTTCCATCACCCTCACGTTCCCTGACGGATCCACCCGCTCGTATCAGAGCGGAGTCACCGGTCATGAGGTCGCCTCGTCCATTTCAGAAGGACTGGCCCGCGTTGCCGTTTCCATCGGTGTGGACGGCGAAACGCGCGACCTGGCACGCCCGATCGAGCAGGATGCCAACATCCAGATCTTCACCCTGCGTGATGACGAAGGATGGGCCACCTACTGGCACTCATCAGCGCACCTCATGGCCGAAGCACTGCAGGAATTGTATCCAGGCGTCAAATTCGGTATCGGTCCTGCCATCGACAAGGGCTTCTATTACGACGTGGACCTGGGAGATCGCCAATTGACCGCTGACGACCTGGAGGCCATCGAGAAAAAGATGATGGAGCTGGCCAAACGGGATACCGCTTTCGAACGCCGGGAGGTGTCCAAAGAGGAGGCCGTCGCCTACTTCACGGAAAAGGGCGATGAGTACAAACTCGAGCTGCTTGAAGACCTGGAAGACGGTACCATCTCCTTCTACACGCAGGGTGACTTTACCGACCTGTGCCGCGGCCCGCACATTCCGAGCACCAAGCCCATCAAGTATGCCAAGCTGCTCAACATAGCCGGGGCGTACTGGCGAGGGGACCAGGATCGCAAGCAGCTGACCCGGCTCTACGGGATTACGTTCCCAAAGAAGGGCGAACTGGACGACTTCCTCGAGAAACTCGAGCTGGCCCGCCAACGGGATCATCGCAAGCTGGGCAAAGAGCTGGAACTCTTCCATTTCTCCCGAAAAGTCGGATCGGGTCTGCCCTTGTGGCTCCCGAAAGGCACGATGCTTCGGGAGACGCTGGTCGATTTCCTCAAGAATGAGCAGCTGCGCCGGGGCTATCAGCCCGTGATCACCCCGCACATCGGGCGTCTCGAACTGTACAAGACCAGTGGGCACTACCCGTATTACTCGGACAGTCAGTTCCCTCCCATGATGGATGACGAGGAGGAAGGGTATCTCCTCAAGCCCATGAACTGCCCACATCATACCCAGGTCTATGACGCCAAGCCGCATTCCTACCGCGATCTACCGGTACGCCTTGCCGAGTTCGGCACCGTATACCGCTACGAACAGTCGGGCGAGCTGGCGGGTCTGACCCGTGTGAGGGGCTTCACGGTGGACGATGCCCACATCTTCTGCCGCCCCGATCAGGTCAAGGAAGAGTTCAAGGATGTCATTGACCTGACGCTTCTCGTGTTCTCTTCCCTTGGATTCAAGGACTTCAAGGCTCAGGTTTCCTTGCGCGACCCATCCAACAAGGAGAAGTACGTCGGTGACGATGCCCAGTGGGATGCCGCCGAACAGGCCATCCGCGAAGCAGCTGCAGAAAAAGGACTGGACACGATCGAAATCGAAGGCGAAGCGGCGTTCTACGGACCCAAGCTGGACTTCATGGTCAAGGATGCCCTGGGACGTGAGTGGCAGTTGGGTACGATCCAGATCGACTACAATCTGCCACAGCGCTTCGATCTCTGGTTCACCGGCTCGGACGACCAAAAGCATCGCCCCGTGATGATCCACCGGGCGCCTTTCGGGTCACTAGAGCGGTTCATTGGTGTCCTGATTGAGCACTGTGGTGGCAACTTCCCGACATGGCTTGCCCCCGTGCAGGTACAGGTCCTACCCGTTGGCCAGTCATTCAATGACTACGCAGAGCAGGTAACGGAACGACTGCGCGAGGCCGGATTCCGCGCTGAGGCCGATCTGCGACACGAAAAGGTAGGCTACAAGATCCGGTCAGCCGAAGTGGCCAAAACGCCCTATATGCTCATTGTTGGCCAACAAGAAATGGACGCCGACAGCGTCTCCGTCCGCCGGCATGGCGAGGGAGACAAGGGGAGTATGGCCGTGGATGCGTACATCGCCCAGCTGCGGGCCGAGGTCAAGGCAGCTTTCCAACAGGGAGGCGACCAACCCGTGGCCTGATCCGGAGGGAGCAGGCGGAACGTTTTTTAGACGATTGGTTCGAGGCAGTATTCGAATCTAAATCCTACATTGGGGGTACTCTACGGAGTCTTCCTTCTATTGCAACCAAACAACGATACAGTCATCGCAAAACAGAGAATTCGAGTGAACGACCGCATCCGGGCCGATCAGGTCCGTGTAGTCGATCCCAAGGGAAACCACGGCATCTATCCTATCGAAGAAGCCTTGAGGATGGCGGACGACCAGGACTTGGATCTGGTCGAGATTTCGCCCCATGCTGAACCGCCGGTCGTCAAAATCATGGACTACGGCAAGTTCAAGTATGAGCAGCAGAAGAAGGAAAAAGAGGCACGCAAGAAGCAACACACGGTCGAATTGAAGGAAATCCGGTTCCGCCCCCATACGGACACCCATGACTTCAATTTCAAGACCAAGCATGCCAAAGGCTTCCTCGAAGCCGGGCACAAGGTCAAGGCATACGTCCAGTTCCGTGGTCGCGACATCATCTACAAGGACCACGGGATGGAGGTCCTTGCCCGTTTCATTACCGAACTCGAGGACCTTGCCAAGATTGATCAGGCGCCGAAGATGGAAGGACGCCGGATGACCACGATCTTGAGTCCACACAAGAAAAAGTGAGCCCCAGGAGGGTCCTCTTCGAGTATTCTTGACTGAACACCGGATTGCTCTTTGACGCCCTGAGTCCTAGTTTCTCAGGCTCCAGAAGCGTCGTGACGTGCCGGCCGGAGCCGGTGGTCCGATCGAGACGAAACTGCCGTAACAGCGTGTGCGGCCAAAAAAAGGCAGAATCATGCCCAAGATGAAATCAAATAGTGGCGCAAAGAAGCGTTTCACGACCACCGGCACCGGCCGGCTGCGTCGGAAAAATGCGTTCAAGAGCCACATCCTGACCAAGAAGTCGCCGAAGCGCAAGAGAAATCTGCGCGGCACTACCTTGGTGGATCCCGTTGATGAGCCGCGCATGCGGAAAATGATCAACGGCTGACACATTCGCCACCCTCGCCACCTTCGGGTAGGCCACGGGTTTCCAAAGAGCAATCAACTCGTAGTATACCATGCCACGCGCAACAAACAGAGTAGCCTCCCGCAAGCGCCGCAAGGCGATCATGGGAATGGCTAAAGGATATTGGGGCCGCCGCAAGAACGTTTACACCGTCGCCAAGAACGCGGTCGAAAAAGCCCTCCAGTACCAGTACCGTGACCGCCGCGCTCGCAAGCGCCAGTTCCGCCGTCTGTGGATTACCCGCATAAACGCAGGCGCCCGCCTCAACGGTACCAGCTACTCCCAGCTCATGGGAGGACTCAGGAAAGCAGATGTCCATCTGAATCGTAAGGTGCTGGCTCACCTGGCCATGCACGATCCAGAGGCGTTCTCGGCTGTTGTCAAGAAGGCTTCCTGACCAACCCTCTCCGAATTCACCCGTGAACGAAGAACCCATGCTGCGAACAGCCCCGACTGACCAGCGATTTATGGGCCGCCTCTCTTGATGCTGTAGCAGGTGGCACGTCCGGGTTCTTCCTTTCGTACGAGTTCAAGAATCCCGCCTCCCTCTACAGGTCAGGCGGGATTTTTTTATTGCCCCCTCCCTGCTGCACCCAGTACAGCAGTTTCTCCGGTCTCCCGACTGGAATCATCCCGAATCCCGTCATGGAATCATCATCACATACCGGTGCCGACGCAGCCGTTCAGGCGCTCGAAGATCTCAAAGCGGACATCGAAGGCGCCGTTCTCGACACGGTCGACGCCATTGACGAGTACCGCATCCGGTATCTGAGCCGCAAGCAGGGGCGGATCACCGCCTTGATGAAGCGAATCCCGGATGTGGCCCCGGAAGATCGCAGAGCCTTCGGTCAGGCCATCAACTCGGCCAAGGATACCGTTGAACGGCGTCTCGAGGAAGCGACGGCCGCCCTGACAACAGCCGCTTCAGCCACGTCGGCACCTGCCGATGTGACGCTACCCGGCCGGGAACAGCCGCAAGGCAGCCTGCATCCGATTACGCAGGCCGCGCGACTGATAACCCGTGTTTTCGAGAACTACGGCTTTGACGTGGCCGAGGGGCCGGAGATCGAGGACGACTGGCACAACTTCACGGCGCTCAACTTCCCCCCGGACCACCCGGCGCGGGACATGCAGGATACGTTCTTCATCGAGGATGCCGAGCAGGAGCACGGTGGCATCCTGCTGCGCACGCACACCTCCCCCGTACAGATCCGGGTGATGGAGGACATCATGAAGGACGGAGAGCCACCTATCCGGGTCATCGTGCCGGGTCGGGTGTATCGGAATGAGGCCATCTCCTACAAGTCCTACTGCCTCTTCCACCAGGTGGAGGGATTGTATGTGGACGAAGGCGTGACCATGGCGGACCTCAAACAAATCCTGCACGCATTCGCCCGTACCCTCTTCGGCGAAGATGTCCGCATGCGCTTCCGGCCCAGCTTCTTCCCTTTCACCGAGCCCAGCGCCGAAGTCGACATCTGGTGGAAGGATGAGAACCTCCCCGGGGGCGGCCGCTGGATGGAGATCCTGGGCTGCGGCATGGTCGATCCCAATGTGCTCGAAGGCGTGGGCATCGACTCCGAAAAATACACGGGGTATGCCTTCGGCATGGGCATCGAGCGCATTGCCATGCTCCGCTACGGCATTGATGACATCCGCATCCTTTACGAAAACGACGTTCGGTTCCTCGAACAATTCAGCTGATCCCGCACCCCCATGATCATCAGTACCAATTGGCTTGACGATTACATCGCCCACGGTTTGTCTGCAGATGAGCTGGCGGACCGGCTGACCATGTGCGGTCTTGAGGTTGAATCCGTGGATCGCATCGGAACCGACCTCGAAGGGGTCGTGATCGGCCACGTGTTGTCGGCCGAGCAGCACCCGAATGCCGACCGTTTGTCGGTATGCAAGGTGGATACAGGCATGAATGCGCCGTTGGACATTGTTTGCGGCGCTCCGAATGTAGCCGCCGGCCAGAAAGTGGCTGTAGCCACTGTCGGTACCACGCTGCATCTTCCCAGCCGTGACAATCCTGAGCAGCGGGTCCCTGTGACCATGAAAAAGGCAAAGATCCGCGGTGAAGTATCCGAAGGCATGATCTGTGCCGAGGACGAACTGGGACTGGGCGATGATCATGACGGCATCTTGGTCCTGGACACCGATGCCGCCATAGGCACGGCGTTTTCCGACTACCTATCGGCAAAAGGTATCCGCACGATGGACCATGCCATCGACATTTCCATCACGCCGAATCGCCCGGACGCCATCAGCCACCTCGGCATTGCCCGGGACGTGAGCGCCCTGACCGGCAAGGAAATCTGCCGGCCGGCCGTTGCCCTGACCGAGGCTGGCGGCAGCGTGACCTCGAAGATGTCCGTCACGATCGAAGCCGAGGATCTGTGCCGCCGGTTTGTGGGAATCATGGTCGAAGGTGTCGAGATCAAGGAATCTCCGACCTGGATGAAACAGCGGTTGCTGGCCATCGGGCTGCGACCGCGCAATGTCATTGTCGACATCACCAACTACGTGATGTACGAATGCGGGCAGCCCCTTCACGCTTACGATGCCGATACGCTGAACGGACATCGCATTGTAGTAGCCAAGGCCAAGGTGGGTTCGACCTTCACCACGCTGGATTCCAAGGAGCGCACCCTTCCCGAGGATGCCCTCATGATCCGCGATGGCGAGCGGGAAATCGGCATTGCGGGCATCATGGGCGGCGAGAATACCGAGGTTACCGACAACACGACCAACGTCTTCATCGAGGCCGCCTGGTTCGACCCCTCCTCCATTCGTCGCACCGCCAAGGCCCTGGCGCTGCAGACGGACGCTTCCTACCGGTTCGAACGGGGTGTTGATGCCGAAGGACAGGCTTGGGCGGCCAAACGCGCCGCTGACCTGATGGTTGAACTTGCCGGCGGAACGTTGGTGGACGGGATGATTGACGTCCATCCGGTCCCCTACGAAGCGCCTGTGGTTCCGCTTCGCGCGCAACGCGTCCTGGACATTATGGGTGCCGACATCGCCCCATCAGAGATGGTGCGGCTGCTGGAAGCCATTGGCTTCGGCGTGACCGAAAAGCAGGCCGACCCGCTCGTTTGGGATGTTACGGTCCCCTCTTTCCGTCCCGATGTGGGACGGGAAATCGACCTGATCGAAGAAGTGGCCCGGCTGTTTGGTTATGACAACATTCCCGAACCCACCCATTCGCGCATCCCGAACTTCACGCCGGGAATGGCAGTCGACCGCCAGCTGCGCGAGCGACTCAGGGATGTGCTTTCCGGCATCGGCTTCCGGGAGACGTACACCAACTCGATGCTTCCCATCGAGACGGCCGAACGGTTCAATGATCCGGCCCTTCCCGGCGGTCGGTTCGGTGGCGACGTAGTCGAGACCATGAACCCCATCACTACCGAGATGGCCGCCTTGCGCCCGTCGCTCCTTCCCGGCCTCTTGAAGGTGGCTGGGCACAACCACAACCACGGGCAGCAGGCCATTCGCTTGTTCGAATTCGGCCGGGTGCATACCAAACGGAATACCAACCGCACCCTGGTCGGCGACTACACAGAGACCGAAACCCTCATGCTACTGACTTCGGGGTACTGGCAGGGCCAGTATTGGGAGGGCGAACCGCGCGAAGCGGATCTCTTCGATCTCAAGGGCGTGGTGGACCGGGTTTTCAGGGCGACGGGCCTGGAAATGCCCCGCTACAAGGAGCGAGAGGCCTCCGATCTGGCATCGTGGGGCGTGGACATCCTGCTTGGCAAGCGCTGGATCGGCTCCCTGATCCGCATCTCCGATGCGGTGGCCGGTGATTTCACCCTACGCCATGATGGCCTTGCAGCCGAAATCGACTTCACAGCGCTGGCCGAGGCAGCCGCCGGAGCCATCCTTCCCCGATACCAGGCTATCAGCCGTTTCCCGGTTGTGGAAAGGGACATCGCCGTAATTGTACCTGCTTCCCAGCCCGCGGGCCCCATGATCGAGGCCATTGAGCGCACAGGAGGAGACCTGCTCAAGCAGGTAACCGTCTTCGATCTCTATGAGGGCGACCATGTAGGCAAGGACCACAAGAGCCTGGCCTTCGGACTGCGCCTGGGTGCCGACAGGACCCTCAGGGACAAGGAGGTGGACAAGGTCATGACCCGTATCCTGAAAACCCTCGAGAAGGAGTTTGATGCCAAACTTCGGGGATGATGCTATATTCGGGCACGGGACCATCCAGGTCCGGATCCGAAAAGCATTCCTTTCCCAACCATGGCAGCAGCACTCCCACACGATGGCGACCGCGACGACGCCCCGGGTCAACAAAGCATGTTCACTGAGCCTGCACCGTCGCATGATGATGCCCGATCACAACGGGGATCCGCCCACATGCGGGGCACCCGGGCGCTGGAGCGACTACGTGAACGCGTCGAACTGGTGATTACCGAACTGGATCGACTGCGCCGGGAGAACGCTGTCCTGAAGCGGGAACTGGAGTCTGTGCACAAGGATGGACAGCGCCCTTCCGATGGCGTCCAGATAGCATTCACAGAGTCACCGGCAGAGTTGCGGGAAGCGCTGCAGACCCATCTGCGCTTCATTAATGAGCTCATTGAAGCAGAGAACAGTGGAAAGGAAGAGGAGGTCACCTCATGAGCCAATCGACGCCGATAAAAATCCGCCTGATGGGCAAGGACTACACGCTCAGAGTGAATAAGGACGATGAACTGGCTACTCTGGAGATGGCGGAATATCTGAATGCGAGACTAAAGGCCTTCAAGGAGGCCCACCCGGAGCAATCGGACTTGACAGCGGCCGTTATCACGGGGTTGGCCATCACGGAGGAGCTGTTCACTGAACGTGCGGCATCGCGGGATCCGGGCGACCATGTGAATGGTGTATTGACGGCGCTGGAGAAGAAATTGTCAAAAGCCCTCAGGGCCTGATCGCGCGCCAGCCGAACGTCGTTTTCGACTTGTCTTGGGCGGTGACCAATCGTATGATACCACAAGCGCGACCCGTCTCAACACGATAAGAATCTAACGCTTTCGTTTGAGGGAGCCCTCCTTCGGGCTTGGCCGGCAGGCCCCACCCATACCTGGTATGGTCCGACCCCGTCGGCAGGGGACGTCGAAAAAGACTGAGCGGCACCCATGATGTGGAAAAATGAGATTCTTCCACTCTTGAGGCGGGCTCGCGCTTTTTTTATCCGGCACCCTTCCTGGCCCCATGTTCCAAAAAAACATGAATATGGACAGGTAGTGTGATCCACCATCCGGCCTGCGTGTAGGCGGATGTACCCTTACCCCGGCAGTTTCAACCCTCAGTGCTGACCATGATTGGTACGATTGGCAAGCTCCTGATTCTTGTCTCCTTTGTAGCCGTTGTGCTCTCCGGAATCACCTTTCTGCGCTCATCGAAACTGGAAACACGCGTAGGCGAGTGGAAGCGCATCGGTCGGATCTCCTGGTGGGTAGCCACCTTCGGAACCCTCGGTGCCTTTGGCTTGCTCATCTATCTGAACGTGACGCACGCGTTCGAATACGCATACGTGTACGAGAATACGGCCATGGACCTGTCTACGGATTACCTCGTGGCGGCAGCCTGGGCCGGTCAGGAAGGCTCGTTCCTGCTCTGGATCGTGATGAACGCCCTCGTCGGGCTGGCTGTCATCTCGTTTGCCCGTGAGTACGAGGCACCGGTCATGGCCATCATCGCCCTGTGCCAGGCCTTCCTGATCTCCATGATTGCCGGGCTTCAGATTGGCCCCATACCCATCGGCTCCTCTCCTTTCGCCACCCTGGCCGAGAAATTCCCGACGGCCCCGATGATACAAGCCGGTATCATTCCCACCGATGGCCAGGGCCTCAACGATCTGCTTCGCAACTACTGGATGGTCATCCATCCTCCTGTGCTGTTCATCGGATTTGCGTCCATGATCGTGCCTTTCGCCTTTGCCGTGACGGCCCTCTGGAAACGCCAATACACATCCTGGGTCCGGCCGGCACTTCCATGGACGTTGTTTGCCGTCATGTCGCTCGGTGTGGGCATTGCCCTCGGCGGCTACTGGGCCTACATCACGCTGAGTTTCGGTGGATACTGGGCTTGGGACCCGGTGGAGAACTCCTCGCTCGTGCCGTGGCTTATCGGTATAGCAGCGGTCCACACAATGATTGTCCAGAAACGCTCCGGGCACAGCAACAAGGCCTCTTTCTTCCTGGCCATCGCGGCCTACATGCTGGTCGTCTATTCCACGTTCCTGACGCGCAGCGGTATCCTCGGCGATATCTCGGTCCACTCCTTTGTTGATCTGGGGCTTTACAACCAGCTGCTCCTCTGGATTCTGACCATGGGACTGGTTGGATTCGGTCTCTTCTTTGTACGACTTGGAGAGCTACCCAAACCGGACAAAGAGCCCAATGTGCTCTCACGTGAGTTCATGATTTTTGCCGGCGCCATGATCCTGACCGGTATTGCCATGGTGGTTCTGCTCGGGACGAGCGCACCCATCATTGGCCGCATTTTCAGGGACAGCCCCTCCACTGTACCCATCGAGTTCTATAACAAGTGGTCCCTCCCACTGACCATCGCATTCCTCTTTCTGGCAGGAATCGGCCAGCTTTTTTGGTGGAATAAGATGAATGTGGAGACAGTCAACAAGGTCTTGGTGCGTCCTGTCCTGTTTTCCTCGGCCGCCACCATCGTGTTCTTTTTCGTTACACCTTTTCGCATGCGGGCTGCAGAGGCGGCCTCGTTTGCACAGGTCGGCGCCGATGCCCTGCAGGCTGCAGGTCTGGCCACCCTTGCACAGTCGTGGGTTCAGCATGGACCCTATCTGCTGATGCTGGTGCTGGTCTTTGTGGCCTTCTTCGCCTTCTTCGGTAACGCCGAAGTCATGTGGCG
>Ga0181566_10002037_pt1 | contig 16698 bp, 13 predicted proteins | sample 101ome_15_FD_133762 | JGI IMG/M metagenome (GOLD analysis project Ga0181566, IMG submission 133762) | Coastal salt marsh microbial communities from the Groves Creek Marsh, Skidaway Island, Georgia - 101402AT metaG (megahit assembly) | ecosystem: Environmental > Aquatic > Marine > Intertidal...
ATTGTTGTAGATTTTTATGATACACTCAAATCAATATCTAAAGGGTACGCATCATTTGATTATGAACCAATCGACTTTAAAACTGGGGATCTAGTAAAACTAGACATAAAAGTTGCAGGTGAAGCTGTTGATGCATTGAGTATCATCGTTCCTCGTAACCAAGCACTGCCTCGTGGACGTGTTTTAGTAAAAAACATGAAAGAACTTATCCCTAGACAACTTTTTGAAGTAGCAGTGCAAGCCTCGCTTGGTAGCCAAATCATAGCAAGAGAAACAGTCAAATCAATGGGGAAAAATGTTACTGCGAAATGTTATGGTGGGGACATAACACGTAAACGTAAACTTTTAGAAAAACAAAAAGCTGGTAAAAAGCGAATGAAATCTATCGGAAAAGTACAACTTCCTCAAGAAGCATTTATGTCTGTACTTAAAATGGACTAATCCAAGCAGATGAAATGTATATTGTGTGAAGCTCTATCCTTCACACATATCTGCAAAAAATGTCAAAACACTTTTTTACAACCATCATTTTTTAAAAGAAAACTTACCAATAACATAGAAGTTTTCTCTTTTTATAAATATCAAGATATAAAAGAGCTTCTTCATACAAAACATACAGATATAGGATATTACCTCTACTCCATACTTGCAAAAAACAGTTTTAAAAAATTTTCAATGGAGTTTACTTACCCTAAAAAAGTTTGTTCTATAGCCATTGATGACAATCCAAAAGATGGATACTCTCACACCGCAATCTTAAACAAATCACTTCATAGTAAAAATATAAAACCTCTATTTAATAAGCTGAGAGCATCGAATGATTTAAGTTATTCGGGTAAATCAAAAGAGTATCGAATTATGAATCCAAGAGAATTTAAAGTGAAGCAATTTCATCATGAAGAGATTATTTTGGTTGATGATATCATAACAACAGGAACAACGCTTTTACAGGCAAGTGAAATTTTAAAGTCAAACAAAAAAGAGGTTCTTTGTTGTTTGACACTTGCAGATGCTTCTAGTTAAAGAATCCTTTTAAAAGACCATTAAGTTTTTCACCAACAACTTTTTCAACTTCATTTTGAATCACACTTGCTGCGTCTATAGAAACATCAGGAGATGAAGTTTTTCCTTTGATTGTTATCCCTATAGGATGTTTATTTGCAGTGATATCAATCCTCGCATCAATAGTCTTAGATTTTGAGTCTAACTTCGCTGCTTTTGTAGCAATAGAGGAGTTATTTGATGCTAATTCAAAAGATGCTAGCAATTTCTCTTTATTGATATCAGCATAAACATCTCCAGTGAACTTCTCTTTATACAAATCAACTTTTCCATACTGTTTTACCAAAGAAAGCATTATGTTTTGAGTAAACTTTCCATCAAGTAAATTGCCTTGAAACTTTCCTAATTTCTCTTTTAAATTATAATTTAATTTTCCATTGAGTGAAGCATCGAAGATCTGTGGATATACAAGCATTTCCAAAGCTTTTAAAGTTTGAATAGACTGCAAATCTACATCTAGATCATCATTAATGAGCTTTGCATCAAGTTTTCCATCTGCAACATTGGAATGGACATAAAGCTCCATCTCATCGCCATGTTTCTTTATTGAACCATCTAAAGCAATATCTCCTTGAAGCTCTCTTTCTGTAACAAAAAACAACTTGCTTAAATCAGGGATGCTCGTCTTAAAATCACTTTCTATAGATTTATCCTCTAAATTATACAAAGCCTTATCAATGTCAAGTGAGACAAGAGTAGATTTAAAATTAAATTTTGTTTGAGAAAGGTTTCCATTTAACTCAGTATTACTTACAAAATTAAAATGAGTTGTTGGCATTTGAGTTTTAAATTTTTGCTCTTTACTTATGTATTTAGAATTGAGCAGGCCTTTTTTTACACTTGCTAAAAGAGTCCCTTTCAACTCACCTTTTTTTAGATTCTGCAAATCTGCGTTCAAAGATAAAATACCATCTCCATATGCAGGTTGGTGAAGCATATAAAGTAACTTTTTAATTTTTAGCTTATCTATATTTGCATTGACTGAACTTGGCTTGAGCTGTGTTAAAATAGTGCTAAAATGTGTATCAGAATCAGCTATGTTACTCACACCTTCTACAATCATATTTTTTCGTGTACCTTTTGCAGTTCCTTTTAGGCCTAAAGGACCGCGAATATCTTGTTGAGTAATCGGCTTTAACACTGCAAGTTCTTGTACATCTAAATCATACTTCAGATCAACTTTTAAAGGTTCTGGAGTCACCAATCCATCCGATTTAATTTTAGCAAGGTTTGAATCTAGAAGATAATCATACTTGATATCATCCCCTTTGAGTGTTGCATCAAGCTTCATGTTGAATGTCGTTTTTGGAATATTTAACTCAAATGCTTTACTCATAAAGTCGTGATTTATTTTTCCATCAACAGTATTTAAAGCGATAGTTCCATCAAATTGATGTGGTTTTATATTTTTAAAATTGATATCAGTGTTGATTTTTCCTGTAGCATAAGGTTTTTCACCTATTAATTTCAACAAAGAAGCTAAATCAGCACTCTCAATTGTAGCAATAATTGACGTTGGGTCTAAATTTGTAAGTTCAACATGGTACTTTGTTATACTTTTTGCAAGATCACTTTTTCCATCAATTTGCATAAAGATCTTACTACCTTTAGCATTACCATTTGTAAATAATTTTCCTTGGAGAGGCTTTTTAGTCAAAGATTCTAAATTCTCGAGTTGAGAAAACTTTACATCATATAAGGTGTTAAAAGATTGTCTTATGATGTCATAGTTACCAATAATATGAACACTGTTTTGAGTGTCTAAATCGACTTTAATCTCAAAACTACTCAAACCTAAAGTAAAGGTACTAAGCTTAGAATCAAGCTTAGTAAACTCTTGAATCTTTTTTTCAGCAAATGGTTGCACAAGGTTATTTCCAGCTTGAGTAAATGCTAAAGCATATACTCCACCTAAAATCAAGATAACAATAGCAAGGAACCATGAAATAAATTTCATACATATCTCCACATATAATATTTTGAAATGGTACTATATTCTGGATTTACCTTAAAAAATACAGACTTTATACTATAAGACTAAACTTTATTTATATTAAAACTATAAATATATACTTGACAAGATAACACTCAATATGTATAATAGCGCTGAAATATTAAAAAGGAGTCATTTAACTATTATGTCTAAAGAAGAATTAGAACAAGAATCTGTTGAATCAACAAATGAAAATACAACTGAACAAATGAATGATGAAGCTGAAGCTGAGGCGGAAGCAGTTGAGAATGAATTTGATTTATTACAAACTGAATTAGCAGAACTTAAAGACAAATATGCACGTGTTCATGCTGATTTTGACAATATCAAAAAAAGACTTGAGCGTGAAAAATACACAGCTGTTGAATATTCAAATGAAAAGTTTGCAAAAGATATGATTCCTGTATTGGATTCACTTGAAGGTGCAATGAATTCTGCAAATGGTGAAGCTGATAAAGCTGAACTCTTTGATAAATTAAAAGAGGGAATCGAACTTACATATAAACAATTTCTTACCTCTTTAGAAAAACATGGTGTTTCAATGGTTGCACATGATGAACCATTTGATCCTAACATTCACAATGCTGTACAAGCTGTTGACAATGACGAAGTTGAAAGTGGACAAATTGTTCAAACATTTCAAACAGGTTATAAATACAAAGACAGACCTCTTCGTGAAGCAATGGTGATTGTAGCGAACTAGTGAAATGAAAGTTGTGCCACTTAGGTAGCACAAAAATTTTGTGAAACATTCTATACTTTCAATGTTTTACAAAATAACTTAAAAAATTTACATAATAAAAGGAAATAAAATGAGTAAAGTAATAGGAATAGATTTAGGAACAACAAACTCTTGTGTAGCAGTGTATGAAGGTGGTGAAGCAAAAGTTATCCCAAACAAAGAAGGTAAAAACACAACTCCTTCAGTTGTTGCATTCACAGACAAAGGGGAAGTACTAGTTGGTGATCCTGCGAAACGTCAAGCAATTACAAACCCTGAAAAAACAATCTCTTCTGTTAAGAGAATCATGGGTCTTATGATGAACGAAGAGAATGCTAAAGAAGCTCACGATAAAGTAACTTATAACATAGTAGACAAAGATGGAATGGCTGCAGTAGATGTTGCTGGAAAAATTTATACTCCTCAAGAGATCTCTGCGAAAATTCTTTCAAAATTAAAAGAAGATGCAGAGTCATATTTAGGTTCAACTGTAACTGATGCTGTTATTACAGTTCCAGCATATTTCAATGATGCACAACGTAAAGCTACAAAAGATGCTGGTACGATCGCTGGATTAAATGTATTACGTATTATCAATGAGCCAACTGCATCTGCACTTGCATATGGACTTGAGTCAAAATCAGAAGAGAATGTACTTGTATATGACCTTGGTGGTGGTACATTTGATGTTACTACACTAGAGATCTCTGATGGTACATTTGAAGTATTATCAACAGATGGGAATGCATTCCTTGGTGGTGATGACTTTGATAACAAAATCGTTGATTTTTTAAATGCTGAGTTTAAATCATCTCATGGTATTGAACTTAAAAATGACAAAATGGCTTTACAACGTCTAAAAGACGCTGCTGAAAATGCTAAAAAAGAGCTTTCAAGTTCAACAGAAACAGAGATCAACTTACCATTTATCACGATGACAGAAGCTGGACCACAGCACTTAGTTGTAAAACTAACTCGTGCTAAATTTGAAGGGATGATTGCTGATCTTATTGAAGAAACTATGGATCATATTAAGACTGCAATGGATGAAGCAGATCTTGAAAATTCTGATATAAAAGAGATCATCATGGTAGGTGGTTCAACACGTGTTCCAGCAGCACAAGAAGCGGTTTCTAAATACTTTGGAGGAAAAGCTCTAAATAAAGGAGTAAACCCTGATGAAGTTGTTGCAGCTGGTGCAGCAATCCAAGGTGGTGTTTTACGTGGAGATGTAAAAGATGTTCTTCTTCTTGATGTTACTCCTTTATCTCTTGGAATTGAGACTCTTGGTGGTGTTGCAACTAAGATCATCGAAAAAGGTACAACAATCCCTGTGAAGAAATCTCAAGTTTTCTCTACTGCAGAAGATAACCAACCAGCAGTTTCAATCTCTGTTGTACAAGGTGAAAGAGAATTTGCTAAAGATAACAAATCGCTTGGTTTATTTGAGCTTGGAGATATTCCAGCTGCACCACGTGGTGTTCCACAGATCGAAGTTACATTCGATATCGATGCTAATGGTATCTTAACTGTAAGTTCAACTGATAAAGGAACTGGTAAATCTCAATCTATCACAATCTCTGGATCATCAGGTTTAAGTGAAGAAGAGATCAACAAAATGGTTCAAGATGCTGAAGAAAACAAAGCAGCTGATGAAGAAAGAAAAGCATTAGTTGATTTAAGAAACCAAGCAGATGCTCTTATTGCTCAAACAGAAAAATCTATGGAAGAGATGGGTGATAAATTAGATGCTGAAGAAAAAGCTAAAATTGAAGCAGCAGCAGAAGATTTAAAAGATACACTCAAAGATGAATCAGCTACGAAAGAGCAAATTGAAGAAAAAGTCAAAGCATTAACTGAAGCTGCACATAAAATGGCAGAAGAGATGTACAAACAAAAAGAAGGTGGTGCAGCAACTGGTGAAGCTGATGCTAAAAAGAAAAAAGATGACGACGACGTAATAGACGCTGAAATAGAATAATCCAAATATGAACTACCCTTCATTAAGATAGAGAATTTCTCTATCTTAAATCTGCTTTCACAACATACTTAAAAATAATTTCATTATAATACTTTCATTATCTACATTATGGATTTACAAATGAAAGACAAACTAAAAAAATACTTCAAAGAAACTCTCATCTTTATTGTTGTAATGATACTTTTTTCAAATGGACTTAGCCTCTACAAAAGCATGAGTCTCAATAAAGATCAATTCTCTTTAACAAATATCAATCTTATAAATAAAGAAGTATATAAACGAGATGAACAAAAACCTCTCTTAGTCCATTTGTGGGCTACATGGTGTCCAACATGTAAGATAGAGGCACAAAATATACAAACCCTCTCAGAGCACTATAATGTTCTTACAATAGCCGTTAAATCAGGTTCAGATGATGATATAAACCGATGGCTTTTAGAAAACAATTATACATTTAATGTACTCAATGACTCAAGTGGATTTGTAGCATCTCATTTTAATCTTAGCGTTTTTCCAACTACATTTATTTATGATAGAAACAATCAGCTTGTTTTTACTGAAGTAGGATATACATCAACGTGGGGTTTATTTCTGAGAATGTGGTGGGCTAGTCTCTAAATTGTTTTGAATAAATGAGAAATATGAAGATTTATTTAGGAATTTAGCAAGCGCTAAAAGCGCTGCTAAAATATGGTTTAAGCTTTTTTGATGTCTACTCTGTAAGCTTTACTTGATAATGGTACCCATGGACGTTTGATATGCTCTGGACGACGTTTTACTGAATTTTCATCAAGACCACGTGTCAACTCATCTCTCCATCCTTCATAAACTTTAAAGTTATTTTCATAGTTTACATAGATATCACCAATTTTATCACCAGGCTGAGCAGGCTCTAAAATTACTTTTTGGTGCCAACAATGCATACCTGAGATTGGATCTGGGTGTACAGCAGCCACAGCATTTTGCCATGAACCACTTAAACCATCCCACCAGATATTTTGAGAATCTTTGTTATATTCAGCAAATCTTTCAGATTTGAATGGATGAATCCCTTGAGTATATTTCATTTTACCCTCTTTACCATCCATCTGAAGTTCAGCAGTAGGGATACCAAAGCTATTGTTACCAATATTTCCACTGAAATCTTCAATCTTAATTTGTGCACCATCTTTACCTGCATTTTCAGGTGAATGGGCCATAAATTTAGGATCATTCATATCTCTTGTAATTGGTTGAGAATCAACTTTACCATCTGTAACACCATTAGGAATATTTACAGAGTTAACAAGTTTCCATCTACCACCATGGTGTGAACATGCAAGTGTACCCGGAAGAACACCTTCAGTTGGAACAGCCATAGCAACGAAGTAACCAGACTCAAGTCCAGTAACTGTGTCAGTAATTCTTACACGGATAGCATCTCCACGTTTGAAACCTTGGCGTTTCGCATCACCAGTTGCAATCCAAATAGGATCGTGATTCTGAGAAATTTCCATAAGGTGCTTAGAGTTAGCAGAACGCGTATGGATATTGTATGGTAAACGGAATACAGTATTAAGCGCATACGAATTCTCTTCAGTCATATACATGTGATTAACATGCGATGTGATATGTACCATCTCTTTTTTCTCTTCTTCACTTCTTGGATAGAATGGAATAGCATATTCAGGCCATTTCCAGTCATCAGCCAACCAGTCACAGAAGTAATCAAGTTTTTTGTCAAGAGTTGCAAACCCTTCCATAACTTCACCATCAATCTCAATAGCAACAGGTTTTTTGTTATCTTTATACTTACCATCTCCATGATGATCTTTCGCATAGATAACACCTGTTCTATCATCTTTAGTGATATCTTCTTTATGGTATTTATGACCGTGAGAAATAAGATATTCACCATCGATTTTAACTTTTTTCTCTTGTGCATTGTAGATTTTATTCTCTTCTTGCCATGCACCATGATCTCTCATGTACTCATACACAGGGAATTCTGAGTTTTTATACTTAGGATCTGATGTAGCAGTTGCTTTAAGATTTGGTAAGTTATCACCAAACGCTGCATCATACCACTCAGCAATAGTAACAGGTTTTCCTGGGTTCTTTTTAGATTCCCACATAGAGTGTACAGTTTTAGTTTTAGCTGCATCAAGGAATAAATCACCTTTAGGGTCAATATAGTTAACACACATATCGAACCAGAACTCATTTTCTTCCCAAACTTCACCAAGACCAGCTTTGATGTGAGCCTCAAGAGTAGCACGGTTAGGGTTATTAGGCTTCCATCCCATTTTCTCTAAAGCAACACGCATAACTGGTTGACGGAATGACGTCCAACGTGCAGGCATAGTTGCCTCTGAGTGTTGGTCATGTCTTTCACCAGCCAGTCCAACAGGTAAGATGTAATCTACATACCAGTTTGTTTCTGACCATACAGGAGATAAGTTGAACGTAAGTTCCATTTTAGACTCATCTTTAATAGTTTCAATCCATCTGAAACCATCTGGATTAATCCAAACTGGGTTATACATACGTGGAATCCAAACCGCAAGTTTTTCAGCCACTTTAAGACCTCTATCATTCCATTTTTTCTGCCATTTTTTATCAGCAAGAAGGTGTGGTAAAAGGTATGACAACTCATAAGTTGATAGTGGCCATTCTGGTGGCCAAGAAAGCTCATTGTACACATCAATCTTAGGAACATTTGAACCACGTTTCCCTTGACCAACAGTAGCAGAACCACCTTTACCCGCAACAGAAATAACGTGCCAGTGGTGAAAGAATGTACCACCCTCAGGTCCAATAGCTCCACGAAGGCCAAGCATTAAGAAACCAGTTCTACCTGAAGTCCATCCACCACGGTTACCAGCAGCAGCAGCACGCCAGAAGTATGAAGATATTGAAGTTCCAGCCCATAATACCATCTCATAAAGCTCTTCAAGTTTATAAGCAGGAACATGAGTTTCTTTTACAGCATATTCTAAAGTGTATGGTGCATAAAGTTCTTTTAACATTCCTAGATATGAATCAAAACTGTTATCTTTTGGTACCGCAGAGATATATTTTTTCTCAACCATAAACTCAAGATACGCAGTGTTATCCATCATAACTTCCCAGTTAAACCACTTCTTCACAAATTTCTTGTTTACTTTATCTTCAGTAAGCATACGTTGAACAATGTAAAGATATATAGCAGCTTCAGTACCAGGCCACGCAGCAATCCATAAATCAGCCATACCAGCTGAGTTAGACATACGTGGATCCATAACTACAAGTTTTGCACCTTTTGCTCTTGCATCAGCAATATGACCAGCAGCTTGTTGGAAGTAGTGACCAGCATCTGCAGCATGTGAAGAGTTAAGGAATACAAGCTTCGCATTTGCCCAATCCGGTGAAGATCTATCATCATTTGACCATTGGATTGTTGGAGTACGACCACCTGAAGAACAGATGTTTGTATGTGAGTTGAAACAATCTTGACCAAGTGTATGCCAAACTTTTCCAGTAAATCCATTTTCATTTGGACGACCAACGTGGAACATACATGATTTTTTAGATAATTCATCATCACCTTTCATAGCCTCATGCATTTTCTTACCGATAGTTGTCATCGCTTCATCCCAAGTAGTACGGATCCACTTACCTTCACCACGAGCAGAACCTGGAGCACGCTTTAATGGGAAAGGGATTCTATCTGGATCATACATTTGAGATTGTGTTGCATAACCTTTTGCACAGTTACGCCCACGAGAACCTGTATGTAATGGGTTACCCATATATTTTTTAACTGTAAAAGTTTTTTTATCAATCCATGCAGTCAAACCACAAGAAGCCTCACAGTTAGAACAAGCAGTAGGAACGATCATGTAATCGTTCACTTCTATACCATCTGGATTGTCTGGAGTTTTAACACCTTTACGGCTTATACCACCTCTTTTCCAATCATCTCCATCTAACTCTTTAAAATCATCCCATTGATCCAATGGTGGATAAAATGAAAGACTATCAGGAGTATCTGTAAATTTGCTTTGTGAAACAGATTCAGCTTGAGCATCTGCTGTAAATACACCTTTAGCAATAGCAGCGCCAGCAACTGTAAATGCCGCGCCTTTTAAAAATGTTCTTCTACTTTGTAAATACATTAATATCTTCTCCCTAACTCATTGGTAATAATTGTGGAATCATTAGCCATACATGTTTCACGATGAATAGACCCACTAATGCTAATAATGCAGCAAGTTTTAAAATAGCTTCTGATTTACTTGCACGACTTAAAACAACAAGAAGCATTGGTATAAGGTAAGTCATAAACTGACCAATCCAGAACATTACAGCATATTGACCATCGCCTTTGATGTACTCTAATGTAGCTGCAACTTCTTCTGCTTTTTGTGGTCCGAATATATATTCAGCCATGTAAATAATAAATGCCATTAATGCACTTAAACCTAAAACAACGCCTAAATCTTTTTTAGCTTCATATGTAAGTTTACTTCCACCAAGTAAGATCATAGCTGCTGATCCAGCTAATGTCGCTGCAAGAATCATTTGTGCTGACTCTGCTGGCATTTGCCATAATTCACGAGCTGTACACTGAGCCATAAGTGCTGCAGTATACAGTGTCACTGGAATTGCTAAAATTGAAGTCCACAATAAAACTTTGTCATATGTTTCATCTTTCTTTGCATACCCTAACAACACAAGAAGAGTTAAAAGACCCAAGAAAGTTGAAGCCATAAATGTACCCCAAGCGATAGCAGAACTAAAGTGTGGGTGAACTAGAATATGCCAGAATCTAAATGGCTGGTGTAAGTCCGCAAGTGTAAATAACAAGAAAATGTTGATAAATACAAACGCAACCACAGCTGTAGCAAATCTAAGTTGTTTTGCTGAATCTGGATGTGTTCTTAAAAGCATAAAAAGCATAAAAATCACACCTGTACCGATACTTTTTGCCCACATATTCACAGTAACTAGCCAAGGCCAAACTATACCAGGTAAACCAACGTCTAAACTAACTACAGCATTTGTTGCTGCTAACATTTCATGAGCTGCCATTAGTGACCTCCTACCGGCATTTTAGATGTCATTTTACCGAATAGGTGATGCCCTTCCGGTCTTTCAGATGCTAATGGATTCAATGCAACATTTCCACCATTTACATAGAAGTGGTGCGGATTCGTTCCTCTTTCTGGTTTACGAACTTGAATGTTTGATTGATTCTTTTGAATATATCTAGAAATATTTGAAGTTACATCATCTAAATCACCAAAAATATTTGCTTCAACTGGACACGCAACTACACAAGCAGGCATCATAGAAGAAGCAACACGGTGAGCACAGTAAGTACACTTATCTGCAGTTTGTGTATGTGGATCGATATAGATTGCTCCATAAGGACAAGCCATAACACAACCAGCACAACCGATACATCTTTCTTTATCTATATCTACAATTCCATTGTCAATATAGTGTAATGCAGAAACTGGACATATTCTCTCACATGGAGCATTTGTACAGTGATTACATCTTAAAGGTGTAAAAGTTCTTTTAGTTTCTGGGAAAGTACCCACATCTACATATTTTACACGTAATCTCCATGTAGAAAGCGGAACATGATTTTCCACTTTACATGCGATCTCACATCCTTTACAACCCATACAAAGGTGTAAATCAACTAGGAAACCTAATTGCATATATTCTCCTTTAGCTTTTTCATAGCGAATTTAAGTTTGTTTACTTTAACTTTCTCAAAAAAAATAACTCCAATATCTATAGAGAAATTTTCACTGGCCTTATATTATCTCAAGAACCTTAAATGGTTAATAAACCACCTATAGATGCAAAAATATTTTTGAAAAAGTGTGTAAATTTGACGCTAAAATGTCTTTATAATAAGGGAATGGAGGTACTTTTAAAAAAGTGAATAAATACTAAAAAACAAAAATTAAAATGTTAAATTGTTGTATTTTATTATACTTTAGAATAAATTATCACTAGAAAATTTTTATTCCTTAATAAAAAAAACTAGTTTACTTCTTAAAAAAATAGATCATCAAGGTCATCATCTTCAAGATCATTTGATGGATCATATTCCATATACATAATTATAGTACTAACATTAGATGAGAATGATTTATTTAAAAAGTTGGGATCTTCAATATTGTTATCAAACACTTCATGTCTCCAAACAATAAGATCATTTACAAAGCCTTCCACCATGGCTGAAATATTTTCAACTCTTTCTTTATGCTCACTTAACAACACAGCGTTTTCGATAAATTTTTCACCGAGTAAACTTACATCTACTCCAAGTTCAGAGAATAACGGATAATTTTTCAAAATTCTTCCATAATTAAAAATTCTTCCGCCTAATATCTCAAAATCTTCTATTGTAACTTCATTACTTTCTGTAGCAGTGATTGCTAGCGAATCAATCTCTTCTTCTAAATCTTGAAGTTCATATAGATCATTATCTAAAATTAAATCTGCATAGTTTGTAAAATCAGGAACTGTTCTTTCCTCATATTGGCTCTCAACTTGATCTGTAGTTTTAACATTGTTTATAGATTCTTGTTTACTCTTTTTTCCAGTACTTTTGTAGTACAAAGTTAAGTAGTTAGATATAACACCTTCAAAGTTTTTATCTAAAATAAAAGAGATCTCATCAAAAAGATACTTATTAAAACTATACTTACTAAATATATAAGAAGAGACAGTATTTTTAAATGTTACACAAATCATAAAAATATCATTGAGCGGAAGGTTTTTATTTTTAAAAAATTCCAACATAGCAAAAATCACTGGACAATTACCCGCCTCATTTTCACCAGTTATAACTCCTAAAAAATAGTCAATAACTTTTATAGCGTAATGGGTTCTAAAAAATTCAGGATCTATAAAATGCTTCTTAAGTCTTTCTTGAGCTATTTCATTAGCTACCCATGTTGTTGATATATTTTCTTTATTTTCAAGAAGATCTTTATAAATATCTGTAGGTTTATTTAATTTTGAAGCATCTATTTTATCAATATGAAGCATATTAATCTCTTCAATCTGCTCATAATGTTGTTGAAGAATTTTTCTATCTACAATTTTTTGCGTTTCTTTGTAAAGTAACTCTTTGAGTGAATCTAATTCAAGAGGTTTCTTTAAAAATCCAGATATACCAAGGCTTATTCCATTATTTAAATCATCTGGATCATTTGATGCGGATACAAATATAATGGATTGTTCTGGACATAATTTTTTAATCTCTCGAGACATCTCAACACCATCAAGACCTGGCAAGCGAACATCTGTTACCACTATGTCGTAAGGTTTATCCGTTTCGTTTATTTTGCTTTTATAAAGTTCAAGACCTTTTGAACCATTATCAACACAATCAACAGTACCAAAAAAGTGAAGAAAAAATCTACCTGTAGCTTCTTGTAAATCTATATCATCCTCTACAAACAATAAACTTAGTTCACTTGCATTTTCACGCAATAAACTGCTATCTACTTCCATGATACATCTTCTCTTGAATTTTTTGTTATTTTATCACATTATTGCTATTTTTTCATTCGAACACGAACTGATTGCTCATGTGCGGTCAAACCTTCTGTATTGGCAATTAGTGCACACTCTTCACCAACTTCATTAATCCCTTTTTGAGAAAAAGCAATAATAGAACTTTTTTTCATAAAGTTTTCAACGCCAAGTGGTGAATAAAATTTTGCAGTTCCACCTGTTGGTAAGGTATGATTTGGTCCAGCAACATAATCTCCAATTGCTTCAGGAGTATTGTGCCCTAGAAAAATTGCACCTGCATGTTTAATATCTGCTAATAATTCAAATGGAGAGTTTGTTGCAACTTCTAAATGCTCTGGTGCAATCTGATTCATTAGTTGAATTGCTTCATCCATATCAGAACTAACTATAACAGCCCCTCTCTCTTCAATAGATTTTCGAGCTATACCCTCTCTAGGAAGTTTCTGCAACCAGTTTTCTATTTCAATTTTAACATTCTCAGCCAAATCTTTACTTGGTGTAATAAGAATTGAACTAGCCATCTCGTCATGTTCAGCTTGCGAAAGCAGATCAATTGCCATATGGGATGGATTCGCACTTTCATCTGCAAGAATACCAATCTCACTTGGTCCGGCAATCATGTCAATATTTACATCTCCAAATACCATTTTCTTAGCTGTTGCAACAAAAATATTTCCAGGTCCAGTTATAACATCAACTTTAGGAATATTTTCTGTTCCATAAGCCATTGCAGCAATCGCTGATGCTCCACCAACTTTATACACTTCACTCACTCCACAAAGGTAACATGCAGCAAGTAAAAGTTCATTTGGTTCATTCTCAGGAGTTGGAGTACAAACTACTATCTTTTCAACACCAGCAACTTGAGCTGGGATAACATTCATCAAAAGTGAAGATGGATATGCTGCTTTTCCACCAGGTATATAAAGCCCTGCACTATCTACTGGAGTTATACGCTGTCCAAGAATTGTTCCATTAGCCTCATCATCAAACCATGATTTTGGCTTCTGCTTCTCATGATAGGATTTTATTCTATCGTATGCAAGGTGAAGTGACTGTTTTAATTTAGGATCAAGCACATTATACGCATCTTGCATAGACTCTGTAGAGATCTTTAACTCTTCATCATTTACAGGAGTCCAGTTATCAAATTTTGATATGTGTTCTTTAAGAGCTTGATTCTTTTTTGTTTTAATCTCATCAATAATCGTTCCAACAATCGTACTCACATGAGCCATATCCATTTTTCCACGTCCCAATAGTTCTTCAAACTCTTGAGAGAAATTTGGCTCAGTTGTTGTTGTAAATATCATCAAAATTCCTTTTTATTTTGCTGCTCTTTGATTTTCATCAAAATCTTGTTTTACTAAATTTAAAGCTTTTAAAAAACTTTTAGCATCAATCGCACCCATAATAGGTTCATACCTTGGTTCACCATCAGGCTTTAAAAACCATATTGTAGGCGTTCCAGGTCTCCACAACTCTCTTGGAGTATAATCATTTTCATCTGTATATGAAACTATTGAAATGAACTCTGCATTTAACTTTTCGATTACCTCTTCATTTTCAAAAGTAGTCTCTTCTAAAACTTGACAATAATGGCATGTATGTCTAGAAAATACAAACAACACAGGTTTGTTTTGAGCAGTTGCATTTTTTATACCACTGTTAAAATCTTCTTGCCATTGAATCTCTTTAGCAAAAATAACTGAAGCTGTAAACAATATATAAAAACTGATAAATTTAAACATGTTTTTTTACCTTTTTTAAAATCTCTTTCGTGCACTCTAAAGCTGTTTTATCTGTCACATCAATCACAACATCTGCTAAAGAAAGATACTCTGGTCTTCTTTGCTTATACAATTGCTTTGCTGCCTTCATATCACTAAGAAGAGGTCTTTTTTTTAGTTTAGCTACTGCATTAGGATGCTTTTGGATTCTCTCAATTATTTTTTCAAAAGGAGAATCTAGAAGAACTATTGTACCTATTTTCTTAAGGTTCTTCACTTTATAAAAACCACCACCTGTAGAAATCAAGGTATTTTTAACACTTTTTTCTAGCCACTCAGCTACACTTTTCTCTATTTTACGAAAATATTCTTCACCATTTTGTGAAAATATTTTCTTGACTTTCTTGTTTTCCATACTCTCAATGAGATCATCTGTATCAAGGGCTATATAAGAAGAGTGCTTAACAATCTCTCGAGCAACGCTACCTTTACCTACACCCATAAAACCAATTAAAACAATATTTTTCATAGTATCCATTCTTTAAAAATTAAATACTATTTTACTGAAGATTTCTTATTATAAGTATATATATTGATTTGTAGATGTTAAAAATAGATCTTTATTTATCTAAAGGACTGAATGGAAGTAATGCTGATCCCCAAGTTAAACCACCACCAAATGCATCTAAAAGCATCATTTCACCACTTTTTAGTTTACCTTGTTCATAAATATCATTGATAGCCATCGGAATTGAGGCACCAGAAGTATTTCCATACTTAGCGACAGTAAGAACTACTTGTTCTTCTTTTAACTCAAGCGCATCCCCAACAGCTTTTATAATTCTGTAATTTGCTTGATGCGGTACAAAATGATCAATTGAATCACTTTCAAAACTATTTGCTTCAAGAATATCCTGAACATCTTTAGTTAGAGTGCGAACAGCAACTTTGAAAGTTTCGTTTCCTTTCATCTCCATATAGCAACCTGCACTCTCTGATTCAAGAGCATCATGAGGAGATCCTGTTCCACCATTAGGTGTCATTAAAAGATCCGCATAGGTTCCATCAGCTGACGTATGCACATCTACAATTGCTTCATCTTTATTTTCAGTTGCTGTTATCACTGCAGCTCCAGCACCATCACCAAACAATATACAAGTTCCACGATCTGTATAATCTGTAATTGCTGAAAGTTTCTCAGCGCCAACAATCAAAACATTTTTTTTCATTCCAGATTCTATAAAAGCTTTTGCGATAGACAAAATATAAACAAAGCCAGTACACGCAGCAGAGATATCAAAAGCTGTAACTGGAGGTAATCCTAATTTTTGTGCGATTGTTGTAGCAGTTGAAGGCATACAAAAATAATCAGGTGAAATAGTCGCGCAAACGACCATATCTATATCATTTTTATCAATTCCACTTCGCTCTAGTGCAAGCTCGGCAGCTTTAACACCCATATCGCTTGTGAATTCATCTTTATTAGCAATGTGACGTTCTTTTATCCCAGTTCTTTTAGTAATCCACTCATCACTAGTATCTACCATCTTTGCAAGGTCTTCATTTGTGAGTATCTTGCTTGGAACATAGGCTCCAATAGAACGAAACGCTGCATAAGCCATTATGAATCCTTTGTTTTAAGTATCTCTAACCTTGAAATAATATGCTCATTAACACCTGTATC
>Ga0181566_10002039_pt1 | contig 16695 bp, 16 predicted proteins | sample 101ome_15_FD_133762 | JGI IMG/M metagenome (GOLD analysis project Ga0181566, IMG submission 133762) | Coastal salt marsh microbial communities from the Groves Creek Marsh, Skidaway Island, Georgia - 101402AT metaG (megahit assembly) | ecosystem: Environmental > Aquatic > Marine > Intertidal...
GTTGTTTTGGGATGCAAACTTCCAAAGCGAGGTATTTTTTCCAGCTATTACACTACAATTATCTCTTGAAATATTTACTTGAGTATCAATATATTTTAGAATACTGATTGGTTCAATAGTGCTACCCGACTTTGAGATCACAATAAAATGAGAATTCTTTAAGTTTCCTAGATTTAGCAGGTAATTTATCCTGAGTGGGTCAATAGTATCGAGAAAAAATAACTTTTTCTTAAAGTTGTGCGTAGTTCTTAAGAAAGTATAAATTGCCTTCGTACCAAGACTAGATCCTCCAATACCAACTATATAAATATAATCTTTTACAATACCTTTAGCATAGGACAGAATAGAACTAATATCTTGCTTATGAAGTGAATAATAACCAATCTCCCCTATCTCTTCTTTCAAATTTTCAAGAATCTCTTCATTAGGCCTGATTTCATAAAAATTTCGTTCGTATTTCATGGGCTAAGAATTAAATATGGTAGCTTTTGAAGTATGATACACACTCTCAATGCAAGTATAATTGGATTATGACCTTTACCAAAACTAGTTTTAATAAAAAATCAATCCTTATAACTGGAGGAGCTGGATTTATAGGAAGTAATCTAGCTTTTTATTTCCAAGATAATTATCCTGATTCCAAAATTGTAGTTTTTGACTGCTTCAGGAGTGAAGCTACTTTCTCCAATGGCAATCTACAAAGCTTTGGACACTATAAAAATTTGATTGGATTTACTGGTGATATCATCTGTGGAAACATTAACAACCCAACTGACCTTGAAATGCTTAATGATATTAAATTTGATTATATTTTTCATCAGGCTGCCATTTCAGATACAAGGGTTTATGATCAAGAGGTGGTAATGAAAACCAATGTTAATTCTTTTTATTGGTTTCTAGAAAAAACGAAAAAAGATAATGCGACCCTTATTTATGCTAGCTCAGCAGCTACTTATGGAAGTATGCCTTCACCACAGAAAATTGGTTTAGAGAATCCTGAAAACCCATATGGTTACAGTAAATATGCAATGGACCAAATTGCAGCAAAATTTTCCATAAGAAATCCAGATTTAAGAATTATTGGCCTCAAGTTCTTTAATGTTTATGGCCCAAAAGAATATTTTAAGGATAAGACTTCTTCAATGGTTATCCAACTTGGTCATCAAATTTTAAATGGTCATGCGCCGCGACTTTTTGAAGGATCTGACAAAATTCTTAGGGATTTCATTTTTATCGATGATGTCACACAAGCAAACATTAAGGCATGCGAATCAAAAAATAATGGGGTTTTTAATGTTGGCACTGGAATCCCAAGAAGTTTTGAAGACATTGCTGATATTCTCAAAATTGAACTTGCCTATGATTGTGCTACTGATTATTTCCCCAACCCTTTTACTGGTTATCAAATGCATACACAGGCAGACATTTCTCTATCGGAAGAAAATTTCAATTTTAAACCTTCCTTCTCCCTTGAAAATGGGATTAAAAAGTATATCCCGTATATCAAAGAGACATTGAATACACCTCTAAGTTGATGCTTAACTCGATTCAAAACCTTCATCCCAAGATTCTTGTTATTGGAGATTTGATGATTGACAAATATCTTTGGGGTGATTGTAATAGAGTTTCTCCAGAAGCTCCTGTACAAATAATTAATGTAAAAAAAGAAACAAAGGTTCTTGGTGGTGCTGGAAATGTTGCTCATAATTTAGTTACACTTGGTTCTCATGTTGAAGTATTAAGCATCATTGGTGGATGTAAGATTTCTAATGAATTGAAAAAACTTTTCAAGGATATTAATCTTAATACCAGCCATCTTATTGAACAAAAAGATCGAGTTACTTCAAAAAAAACAAGAATTATTTCAGCTCAGCAGCAAGTTATTAGATATGACATTGAAACTAATGAGAATATCAATAAAGCATCTGAAGTCAAGTTGATAGAAACTTTTAAATCAATTATTAATAATTTTCAATTAGTTATCATCTCTGATTACGGAAAAGGTGTTGTAACAAATTATGTTGCTCAAGAGATTATCAAAGTATCTAACTCTAAAAATATTAAAGTTATAGTTGATCCAAAGGGTTATGATTACTCAAAATATACCTCTGCTTTCCTCCTAACTCCCAATAAGAAAGAAGCTTGTGAGGCAACCGGTATTAATATCTCAGATGAAAAATCATTAAAAGATGCTCTCATTTATTTGAAGAATTTCTGCAAATTAAAAACTTCTTTAATTACTTTAAGTGAGGAGGGTATTGCTTTATTTGATGAAAAATTTAGATCTCATCCAACTGTAGCTAGAGAGGTATTTGATGTCACTGGGGCTGGAGATACTGTGATTGCTGCTCTTGGATATGCGCTAGCCGCCAAGCAAGATATAGACACTGCTGTAGTTCTTGCTAATCTGGCAGCAGGTGTTGTTGTAGGCAAGATTGGCTCTGCAACAACCTCATTTAAAGAACTCATTCAATATGAATCATCACTTAATAATTCTGAATGCGAAGAAAATATAATCCCTTTAGAAAAATTTACCAAGATACTTGGTGATTTAAGAAGACTGGATAAAAAAATTGTATTCACTAATGGTTGCTTCGATATTCTTCATGTTGGTCATGTAAAGTATTTAGAACAAGCCAAAAAACTTGGAGACATCCTTGTTATAGGTATAAATTCAGATAATTCAGTAAGAAGACTGAAAGGTGAGACTAGACCAGTTAATAAACTCTTTGATAGGTCTTGTATTCTTGCCTCTCTTAGTTCTGTCGATTATGTTATTCCTTTTGATGAGGATACCCCAATTAATTTAATTGAAAAGATTATTCCCGATATACTTGTAAAAGGCGGTGACTATAAGGGCAAAGATGTTATTGGTCAAAAAATTGCCAAAAAACTTGTTTTAATTGACTTTGTTACTGGGAAAAGTACCTCAGTCATTATTGAGAAGATTCAAGACAATGTTAAAAATAATTAATAATGAATTAAAAAACCATAATGAGGTTTGCGCTAATATGCAAACAATTTTAAAGTCTATTGAATCTGCCGCTAAGCTAGCAATTGAATCTTTAGAGCGTAATGGGAAAATTATTCTATTTGGCAATGGAGGATCCGCAGGAGATGCTCAACATATTGCTGCAGAATTGGTTGGAAGATATAAATCAAATAGAAAGGGTTTAGCAGCTATCTCGCTTACAACTGATTCATCTATCATAACTGCTGTATCTAATGATTTTGGTTTCGATCAAGTGTTTAGAAGACAACTTGAGAGCCTCCTCCAAGAAAATGACCTAGTTATAGGTATCAGCACTTCAGGCAATAGTCTTAATGTAATTAATGCTCTTAACTATTCAAAAAAAGCTGGTGTAAAAACCATTGGTTTGTCTGGCTCTAATGGAGGCAAAATGAATAGTATTTGTGACCTGAATATTATTATCCCTTCTGATGACACTCCTAGAATTCAAGAAATGCATATTTTTGTTGGGCACACACTATGTCAATTGATTGACAATCACTTTAATTAATAAGAGTTTCTAACTCTTTATAAACTTTATTTACTTCTATCAATTCCATACAATCATGATGCTTAAATTTGCATGTTCTTTTCATGCAGGGTTGGCAAACTAGATTTTGTCTAATAATTACAGATTTTTCATTTTGCCACTGAGATGTCTCATGAAAATTTGTAGGGCCAAATATGGCAATAGATGGTATTTTTAAGGCAGCTGCAATATGCATCGGGCCCGAATCTCCAGTTACTAATAAATCGAAGCTTGCAATTAAATTGCACAATTCATCAATTGAAGTAAGTCCTGTGTAGTTTAATATTTTAGATTTTTTTTGATTGTCTAAAGAAGGCAATATCTTTTGACTAACGATTTTGTCATCTTTGCCGCCAATTAGAACAATATGATACTTGTCGACTAATAAGCCAATTAACTCAATGTATTTTTTAGCGGGCCAACACTTTGCGTCTCCATATGCAGCACCAGGATTTATTCCAATGACCTTCTTATCAGAAATTTTTTTTAACTTGATGTTCTTATAAATTTCTAAAGATTTTGGAATTTTCTTCCTATTAATTGATTCATTAATAAAATGATTATATTTTTCAACCTGATGGAAATGCTTTGACTCAAAATTTTTATTTGAATATTGGTACTTAGAATCTGCAAACATAAAAAATTTTAAAATTTTTGATCGCAAAGTACTTCTAAAAGTAATATAAATATCACATCTACCAATCAAATTTACAATTCGATAAATTGAAAGCATTCTTTTTTGCAGTACAAAAGTTTTAGAACATTTTGGGTGATCTTTATAGAGATTTATAGAAGTATGAGAACCTATAAAAATAAGTTCAGAGTCTGGAAATAACTCCAGCAAATTAATTAGTGCTGGAGAGACCATTACACTATCGCCTAACCAAGTTGGTAATTCTATAACTATCTTCATCTACTAAGATTGATTAAGATTTTTCGTTTGTCTGTATCTTGATAAAAATGCACCAATAAAAGTCATTGATAAAAGTGCAACCTCATTTGCAAATGTTGTATTTACATATCCGATTAATAAATTCATAAGTACTATTGAAAAAACTCCTACTGACAAATACATCTCGTCTATATTTTTTCGAAGCCCATAGATCATTAAAAGAATCTTTATAAAAAATAATAGAAAAATTGAAAGCATTAGCATGCCTCCACCAACCATCATTGCGAAATAAATGTTATGGGGATGCTGGAAAGGCGATAACTTTTCTTTATCAAAAGAGCCCTCTTCTTGTATGACAAGATCTTTAATATCATCGTATTGATAATTGGGGAAATTGTCCATGCCTACTCCAAAAATTGGGTCAATTTTAAAAACATAATAAGCCATATTTCTTATTCTGCTCCTTGGAGAATCTCCTATTAATTGAGTTCCATTTACATAACGTTCAATGAGATCAGGGGCAAAATTTTGAACAGTTAAAGGCATTATTGAAATGAACAAAAATCCAATTATTAAATACCTGGATTTGTTTTTAGAAATTAAGATTTTTGCAAAAATCTGGAGAAGACTTATGATAATGATAATACCAAATCCAGCCCTACTTAGAGAGTTTGCTATAACAATAAAAAGGAATAAAAGGTTTACTACCAAAAGAAATTGTTGGTACTTATTAGTTTTTGGTTGTGCGAACAAGAAATAACTTAAAGATATTGCATAAACCATTGTTAAGTAGATAACGGTATGATTCAAATCTCCAGCAGAATTAAACCTTAAGTTAGTTCCATAACCAAAAAGATATATACTAATAATTAAGGAAACAAATGAGATAAAAATGAAGTAAAGTGTAATTTTTTTTACTTCAATATTTGATAGATTTAATCTAGAGACTATCCAGCCAAAAGCTAAATACCTGAAAACATCATTAAATCCTGCTCCAGGTTGGTCGTGATTATAGATAGCATTTAAAGCAACAATAATATCAATTAATAGCCATAAGAAAAAGATATAGTCAATAAAAATCAAATCATTAAATATCACCTTATCTTTAACGAAGTTAAAAAAATAATAAATTACAAAGATTAAAACAAGTAGATTCTTAACTGCCTCTAAATTGGGCAATGCTATAAGTATTAGTGATATAAAAATAACTTGAGGAGAATTTAATAGGTCTTTTATTAATTGCATTTTGAAATTAGTTTTATTGTTTCATTTACGTTTCTTTCCATCGAGTATTTCTTCGATTGAATCAAATTATTTTCTTTTATTGACTCAATTTCTATCTTATTTTTTAATAATTTCTCAATATTTTTTACTATGGAGAAATCACCAGGGTTTTTCATTACACAATTTTTATTAATTATTTCACTTGCTCCATTTTGTTTGGTAGTAATGACAACATTGTTGAAATGCATCGCTTCAAGAATAGTATTAGAAAAGGGGTCATAATAGGTTGGCAGTATAAGAAAATCAGCTACAGAGTAAAAATTGTTAACATCATCCCTTAAGCCTGTAAAGAAAAACTCATTCGATGTAGATTTTTTTTCTGCATATTCCTTATACCAATTAAGTTTTTTATCTTTTCCAACAACTATAGCCACACAATCTTTTGCATTGATTCTGGAAAAAAGATCTATAAACTCCTTGAGCCCTTTTCTCTTAAATCCACTCCCCACAAATAGAAAAATGTACTTATCTTTAATTGGATACTCCTTTGAAATTATCTTATAAGCAGAATTCTTATCAATTTTTTGATAATCAACCCCATTATAAATTACCTCTATTTTTTCACTGGGAATGTCATAGAACTTTATTATCTGATTTTTTACCAAAAATGAATTAGCAATAATAGCTTTAGATCTTTTAAAACAAATCTTTTCAAAAAAAAGTAGTATAGGATGAAGTGGATTAAGTCTTGACTTATGCCCCAGAGATAGAAAGAACTTATGAACCCCATCTCCAGCCCTATATATATCTGGGCATATAATTCTCTCAAAGGAGAGTAAAAAATCATTTTTTTTACTTATGCAGATCTGGATATTGAAAAAAACCTGTCGCAACCATGATGGTAAAAAACTAGGAAATATTGAATGCTTCTTACAATGTTCGATATTTGCAATTTTTAATGCATCTGATAATCTATCAACATAGATTTCCTTGCCACCTGATTTTGTATTCTTTTCTTTAAAAAGAATAATTCTTTTCATAAATCTTTTGTAATTTCTAAGATAACTTCATCGCTCTTAATGGAGACCATTCCTTTCGTTTTTTTTATATATCCATCAAAAAAAATCGTTCTATCTGTATGGGAAAATATCTTATGGTGTCCATTCTTTTGAATGCCGATTAAATCTTTATAACTTGATCCAGATTCATTATCCCATGGGCCCCAAATTACTGGAGAACTAGCACCGAAAATAGCAAAGACTTTTGTTCCAACAGCGGCAGCAATATGCATTGGAGCCGTGTCAACACCGAAAAATAACTTTGAGCAACTAGATAGATAGGCTAATTGATTAAGAGTTAAAAAACCAGAAAGATTTATCGGGGAAGAATCACATTGTTCTAAGATCAATCTTATATGCTCCTTTTCTATTTCACTTGGAGAGCCTGTCAGGACAACTTTAAAATCTGATTCTTTGGAAATAAAGTCAATTAACTTGGCCATCCTATTATCCTCCCAACATTTATACATCCAACGTGAAACTGGATGAATGTGGATATATTGCTCTACAGAATACTCTTCAAGAAGAGAATTAACCTTATCTTCATCTTGCTCACTCCAAAAAATATCAACATTTCGATAATGAACTTGCAAGCCAAGAAATTTTAGAAATTGCAAATCACGATCAACAGTATGGATATTATCTGACTCCTCTCCATAATCATCAAATAATTTCAAATAACTCAATAATCCTTTTCTTGGCTTAAAAGAGTATTTCTTCTTGGCACCGCTAAATATAGCTATCAATGCCCCCCTATCTCCTTCAGTTAAGTTAATCACTATGTCGTACTTTTGATTTCTAAAAAAAAATAGTTGTTTAATTTCAATATAGATTTTCTTAAAGAAAGAATAGTTACTTATTAACTTTCTGTCGTGAGGGAAAACATTGTCTATATTAATATTATTTTTTAGAATATCACAGGTCTCTTTATTTAAAGCAAAGTCTATCTTAGAGTCTGGATAAAAATACTTTAGATTTGAAAGTAAAGGCGTTGAAAGCAAAACATCGCCTATATTTCTATATTTAATAATTAAAATTTTCATTTATTATTTCGCTGAATCTCCTAGCTCTTGACTCCCAAGTAAAATTTTTTGAAAAATTGTGTTTCTCGATTAAACCATCATCACTGCATTCTAGTGCTTTCTTAATAGTATTAGCAAAATCTTGTGGGTCTTCAGGGGTTGCAAAAAAAACTAATTTGGATGGAACTGCTGATTGTATCGAAGGTAGTTTTGAGACAACGATTTTCAAACCAGCCCCTAAATATTCATAAAGCTTCAATGGATTTGTGTATAGCATTCCATCACCTTCATATTTATTCGGTATAACTCCAATCTTTGCATTTTTTAGAAGATTATATATTTCCTTATGTTTTACTCTCCTTATTATTTGAACACAGTCATCAACTTCTAATAATCTAGCTAAATTTTCATAATTTACTTTATCTTGCTTACTAGCTCCAACCAATAAAACTTGGGTATTAATCTGATAATCAAACTTTAGAATTCTAATAGCATGAATGAGGATATCTAGGCCCTTCCAAGAGCTAAAATTACCAGTGTAAATAAGGTCATACTTTACTTTCTTATATGGTTTTACTTCCATGAATTTTTTATTAAAGCCAAGTGGGAGCACATAGTGATTTTTTGTTATATTCAAAAACTTATCTTCAATATCTTTTTTAAGGGTCTCGGTAATTGACACGAGAATATTAGTATTTTGGTAAATATACATCTCAAGAGCTCTACTCTTTCTGGAGTTTTTAAACTCATGGTTTCGCATATAGTTTTCAGACAATATTTGGTGAGTTTCGAAAACAAAATGAACATTCTCAAAATCCCTAAAACTCTTTAAAGCAAGGCGCATTTGCTTAAGATCTCTGGAGTAAATAAGAATATCTTCTTTGTAGGATTTAATTATTTTTTTTAAGTTATAAAAAAAGAAAATTTTGTTGCTTTTAATTCCAAAAAAAGTATTAGTTTGTGTGTAAATTCTTAAATTTTTGGATTTTTTCTCTCCAAGCACATCATTGAAGTAATCATCAATTTCATTTTCTGTATCTAAACAAATTAATATAACTTCAAACTTGTTTGACAAAGAGTTTAAAAATTGGAGAATACTCAACATATAGGTGTATCCATTACTCAATTTCATTGGAAAGGGGTATAGAATCTTCATAAGGTACCGGGATTCACTTATAGATTTTTTTATATTTAAAAATTAAGCCCTCATCTCCAAACTCTTTTTGTGCTCTTTTAAGTGCCGAATATGATAAAGCTTTTATTTCACTACTATTTATATGAGTTAATATTTGAGTAAGTTCATTTTTATTGCAAGTGTTTACAACCCAACCATCAACTTTATCAGTAATATTTTCAGGTAGCCCAGCATAATCCGAAACGATTACAGGCTTTCCCATGGCCATCATTTCTCTGCATGCATATGAAATTGTCTCAACGGAGGAGGAGAGCACAAAACCAATATCGCCAATAGATATATAAGGCTTTACATCATCAAGGTATCCAACAAAAAAAACAACTTTTTCCATTTCCTTTGATAAAACATATTTTTCTATAGTTTCTTGACTGGGTATTTCACCTATCAATATTATTTTAATTTTTTCTTTTTTGTTGCTTGGCATTTCTGAAACTACGTCAACTAAAAAATTCCAACCTTTGTGAATAGCAGTGCCAGCATTTGAAACTAGCACAATATCTGACTTCTTGATTCCGAATTTTTTGATTAATTCCTGATTTCTAGCTTGTGGGTAAAAAACACTTAAATCTACTGTATTAGGAATGATTAATGTTTTCTTCTGAAGATAAACTGGAATGATATTTTCGAACTGATACCTTGAAACAACTATTAGTTTATCGGTAGAGGAGGAATAAAGCCAACTATTAAAGAAATTTTGGTTTACCTTAAAAGAATCATGTTTTGTTCTGATAATTTTTAATTCTAGTCTAAAAATCAATTTGGATATAGCTACTAATTTATGATCTGGAGAGCCATTAACATGAGCAATATGAATATTATTTTCTTTTACAATTTTTTTAATCTTAAATAAACTTTTAATAATAAAGACAAGCTCTTTGAGTTTAGTGGGAAACTCCACATTAAAGGTTTCAATATCTCCTTTTTTTGTTATATCTTTGAATAATTGGCTACTTGAAGGAGCTGCAAGAAAGAAACAAAAATTCGACCCCATTCTTTTTTTTAATATTGATTTAATATAAGTTTTATGTCCCCCACCATCTTTTAAATGAAAATTTGTTATAAGGATATTCATTACCCTAGGAGATTCTTATAAACTTCTAAAGTTTTATGAGTCATTTGTTCCTTGGAAAAGTTTTGAATCATATATTGCCGAGTATTTTTTTTAGGAAAACCATTTGATGCCCTTTTAACAAAATCAATTACAGAATCATTTAACTCTTCTTGGTTTCCAGATCTTATTATCTTAAAGTTTTCATTATTGTATAAATCTACAATACTTCCAGCATCTGAAGAAATAATTTCTAAATCCATCATTAATGCCTGCATTAGTGACTGAGGGACGCCCTCACCAGAATCTGAACATATAACAAAAAGGTCTAATGCATTAAGAAAATTAGATTGATTGTCTATGTGTCCCAAAAGCTTTACATTTTTTTTAATTCCTAAATCTTGAATTAAATTCTCAATATTTTCCCTTTGTGGTCCGTCGCCTGCAATCAAGAACTTGAAATTGTATTCAGTACAGGTTTCAATTATTTTTTTGGCCATATTTAAAAAAAGATCATGTCTCTTAAATTTTCTTAAAACAGCTAACATGCCTATAGCAATTTCTTTATTTCTAATGGAAAAAATAGACCTTGACTCCAACTTTGATAATTTTTTTGGATCAAAAATCTCTTGATCAGGACCTGTGGGAATAGAAATAATTTTTTGAGGAATGATATTATTATTTTCTATCATGTCTTTTTTTATTTTTTCACCTGTGGTGATAACATGATCAGCAAGTCTGTTGATGAAATTAAAAAAAGATTTTTTAATAGGATTTGACAAATGTCTTGTTCTTATGAACTTTGCTTTAGATATCTTTGCCGCGAAACCTCCTACCCAAGTATCTTTACCGCTGTGAGTATTAACTATATTTATTTTATTCTTTTTAATGATTCCAATAAGTTTAATCATTGTAATTAAATCAAGATTACCTCTAAAGGGGAGATCGAATGTTTGAATATTGTTTTCCAGCGACTTCTTGTAAATGATACTTTCCTTTCTGCATGCCAAGAAAACTTCTACACCCATCTCTCTGATAGCAATCATCTCTTGAATAATTCTTATTTCTTGACCTCCCCAGCCATCTGACCATTCAGTATGAAGAACTTTAACTATCATTTCTTAGACTCCTCAAAATTTGACGTTTGATCAAATCAAAATTCAGATTATTAAGGCAGTTGCTGATACCTGAATTTTGACACCCAGATTGAGAACATGGGACACATGGATCATTAGAGGAAATAATAGTATGAATTCCATTGTGTTGAACCCCACCTTTACGTTTATATGAGTAGGTACTAATTTCACCATCTAGCGGCCCCCAATTATTAGCTGAAGTTGGGCCAAAGAAAGCAATTACAGGAATATTATTGGCAGTAGAGATATGCATTATTGCGGTATCTAAAACTATCAATAACTTAGAAAGACTATTTAGAGCTGAAACCTCATTTAACGAAAGCATTCCACAAAGATTTATTGGTTTTGATTCACACAAATTAGTAATATCATTAATCCTGTCAATATCTTCATTTGATTTACTGGCGGTAAGTACGGTTTTATAATTTAAGTCTATTTCACAAAAGTCGATTATTTTTGCCATTAACTCATTACTTACTGACTTATAAGCACATTGAGATACCGGATGAATGTGAATAAACTCTTGACTAATTGGTAAATATTTCGAAATCTTCGAGTGGTATTTCAAAGGATTATTTATTAAAATTTTTCTAGAAACTACCTTTTTATTGAGAATTCGAATAGGGTCTAGATTTAAATCAAGAGTATGTCTTTCACCGTGAAAGGAAAAATAATTTGTAAAAGATTTCTTATACAAAAAGCCAAGTTCATTTTTCCTTCCGATCCTTATATTCGCCCCAGAAAATAGACTAAAAATTGCTGTTCTTTCACCCCTATCAGTTCCAATGAAAATACTATAATCACGACTTCTTAGCTTTAAAAGTAATTTAAGATTATCAAAAAATTTAGATAAGATTTTTGTATGAGACTTTATGAAAAATATTTTATTTATGAAGGTTAGTTCATCAATTAAATCAGATGTTCCTTCTTTTAAAACTAGATCGATTTTACTGTCAGGGTATAAAATTGATAAATTCTTTAACAAGGGTGTTACCAATAATACATCCCCTATACTTTTGAATTTTGTCACTAATATTTTCATCAAAAATATTTCCAAAAAGTGTATCTTGCATAAACAAAAGCAATTACAAAACCTCTCCAACCCTCTAGAAAACCTAATCTAACAAAATATATTTTTATAAAAGTCCAAATTGGGGCTATAAGGGCTCTTGCAAAATTTTTTTTTGTGTTACTTAATTTTGCATACTTTCTTTGCTTAACAATAAATTCATTAATGTTTTCGTATGCATAATGAAGTAAGTTCTTTTTTAGGTAACCCACTTCGCCATCGATTTCTACACTTTCATGAACTTGTGTATAAGAAAATTGGCCTTTATTTTTCTTAAACAGTCTTAATGAATAATCTGGATATAAACCACAGTAGGAAATAAATCTTCCAAAGAAATAATTTCTTCTAGCTACATGGTAACCATCAAATCTGGGGCTTAATAACTCCCTTTTTATTTCTTCTGCAAGTGAGTCTGTAAATCGTTCATCTGCATCTAATACAAAAACCCATTCATAACTTGCGAGATTTAGGGCTGTGTTTTTCTGCTCACTAAAGCCAAGCCAATCTTGATGAAAGACTTTTGCTCCGTATTTTCTTGCAAGATTACATGTTTTATCTTCTGATCCAGAATCTAAAACTATAACTTCGGATGCGAAACTGGATGACTTAATCGCCTCAACAATATTCTTTTCCTCATTTTTCGTAATAATTACAACTGAAATTTTTTTGTGCATCTAAAATATTTTTCTAATAACTATTTATATTTTAATTAAGAGAATATGTGCATTAAAGTTTTATTTCTAGATAGAGATGGCGTTATAAATAGAGATATAGGCTACTGCCATAGAATTCAGGATTTTAACTTTATTGATGGAATATTTGAGATCTGTGCAGATGCTGTTAAGAAAGGATTCTACATTATTATTGTAACCAACCAATCAGGTATAGCAAGAGGATATTATTCATCTGCGGAATTTATCTTTCTCAACAACTGGATGTTGGAGGAATTTAAAAAGAAATCTATAAATATTTTGGATACTTATTTCTGTCCTCATGGCCCTGAAGATTCCTGTGAATGCAGAAAACCTGAACCAGGTTTACTTATACAAGCTATAAGAGAACATAAAATCGATGTCAAAAATTCATGGTTAGTTGGAGACAAAGAAACAGACATCGAAGCTGCAATTAAAGCCGGGTTAAGAAAAACTATTCTTTTGTCAAATCAACCACAAAACGATAAAAAAACCACTAGAGCAACAATTGTTATTAGATCTTTAGATGAGATAAAAAGGATAATTGTTTAACTAGACTATATATTAATTATCTTAATAACTTCTTTATATATTTCACTAGCACTGATTATTCCCAAATCTCTTGGAACATTTTTTTTGCTTCTAAAATTTTTCATATCAAGGCTAAAGTCCTTATGGTAATTAATTGGTCCACCCCTAGAGTGTGGGTTAAGATCATGATAGAGCCCTATAATAGGAATATTAAAACAAGTTGCAAGATGGGTCATACCGGTATCGACCCCAACATACAAATCACAAATAGAAATAATTGAAGTCGATTGCCTAATTGATTGATTGTAATAACCATACACATTATCAGGATATTTTAAAGAGACTTTATTGATTAGCGCATTTTCTAATTTTGATCCGATAATAAAAAAACCTATTTTTTTATTCTTTTTTAAAATCAACCCGATAAGTTGAATAAACCTCTCTATAGGCCAGTCTCTATAACTTTTTTTGGGATCAGAGGTTAACTTTAAACAAATTATTTTCTCAAATTTTGAATAGAAACTATTCTTCAGGTTTTCTCCAAAAGAAATGTCATCCTCTGTCAATGAAAAATCATATCTAAAACTACTCTCTTTAATTCCTAGCTCTTCTAGCAATCTAAATTTTTCAATAGAGATATGAATATCATCTCTTGAATTCTCTGGAGGCAAAACAGAAACTTCAATATTCTTCTTGCTTGTTTCAAAATTTCTATTATTAAAAACTTTAACTTTTTTTGATATTCTTGCTGCAAACAAAATATAGGAAATATTTACACTATAACAAAAACAAATTTCATAGTTTTTCTTTAGAAAAAAAAATTTTGTAGCAATTAGTCTAGCACTACTTACTATATGAATCTTTTTTATATATTTATTTCCATAAAAGATTGGATAATTAGATTTCTTGCAAATTAAATGAATTTCACTGTCTTTAAAAAAATTTGCTGCGGCCCTAATTGAAGGGGTGAGTGCTATAGAATCACCAATTCTTTCTGTAGAAATAAAAAGGATTTTATTCACTTTAATCTATATGAAATAGGTCGCGAGTATAAACTTTATTAGCAACATCTTCTAACTCCTGTGAAAACCTATTTGCAACTATCACATCAGATAAAATCTTAAATTCTTCTATATCGGAATATACTTTTGAGTTAAAAAATAATTCTATTTGTTGCTGACTAAGGGAAGGTTCGAACACAATAACATTAATACCCTTAGCTTTTATTCTTTTCATAATTCCTTGAATAGATGACGATCTAAAGTTGTCAGAACCAGATTTCATTACCAGTCTATATATGCCGACAGTTCTTGGGCTTTTATTTATAATTTGATCAGCTATGAAATCTTTCCTTGTGGTATTTGCTTCAACAATTGCAGAGATTAAGCTATTGGGTACATTTTTATAGTTTGCTCTAAGTTGTTTAGTATCTTTTGGTAAGCAATACCCGCCATATCCAAATGATGGATTGTTGTAATGACCCCCTATTCTTGGGTCAAGAGCAACTCCATTAATAATATCCCTACTATTCAAATCATGAGATTCTGCATAAGAATCAAGTTCATTAAAATATGAGACTCTCATGGCGAGGTAAGTATTACTAAATAACTTTACAGCCTCTGATTCAGTTGAGTTCATCATAAGAACATCAATATCTTTCTTTACTGCTCCTTCAACAAGAAGATCTGTAAAAATTTTCGCTTCTGCGGACTTGGATCCTATAATAATTCTTGACGGATAAAGATTGTCTTTAAGAGCTTTACCTTCCCTAAGAAATTCAGGAGAGAAAAAAATGTTTTCTTTTTTAAAATTCCTTCTAGCTTCCAGAGTGTAGCCAACAGGAACAGTGGATTTAATGATAACTGGCTTTATGATACTCCTCTTGTTTATTTCTGCTAGGACTCTATCAATCGATGAAGTATTAAAATAATTGTTTTCAGGGTCATAATCGGTTGGTGTTGCGATGACAATAAAATCTGGTCCTTCAAGAGCAAAATTCTGATCTGTAGTAGCGGTTAAATTTAAAGATCTTTTTAAAAAAAACTCCTCAATTTCTTTGTCAGCAATTGGAGATATTCTTTTGTTAATCTTATCTATCTTGTCTTGATCAATATCCAAGGCTATAACCTCATGGTTTTGAGCAAATAGAACGGCATTGGATAATCCAACATATCCAGTACCAACAATAGTTATTTTCATTGCACTACTCCAATTTTTTTCATAATGTTAATAATATGGCTAGATTTGATATCAATAATTGACATATATTCATATTGATCTTCTATATTAATGTCTATAGCCTTGTTTATGTTAGTAGGAAAAAAAACTCTTGCGCTTTCAGTTGGACCAAAAAGAACTAAACTAGGAATCTTTAATGCCCATGCAAGATGTAGAGGTCCTGTATCAGATCCAATTAACACTTTAAGTGCACTTATTTCTTGCACTAGTTGCAGAAGACTTAATCTTTTTGAGATTGAAACATTTTTATTCTTTGTTAAAGATTTAATTTTCTTAGCGATAATTTCTTCACTTTTACTTCCGTGTATTAAAAGAAAACTTTGATCTAATTTATTAATTAATTCAACATATCTATCTATAGAATACATTTTTTCCTTCTTCGATGCTCCAACAAAGATGCCTATTTTGGGGTCAGAAACTACAGGAGGATTTTCTACAAATAAATATTGTTTTCGATTTTCAATCGACTTATTACTGATTTCAATATCTAGAGCCTTACTGGTCAGTTCAGTGTATCTAATGTAGACATTTTTTTTATAAGGTATTTCATATGAGCTATTGTAGAAAAAAGAAGCAAGAGGTTCCCTACATGATTTTTTTGAATAACCAATCCTCTTTTTTGCTTTTATAAAGCGTGAAACTATTGCTGACTTGAGTAAACCCTGATAGTCAATTAAGATATCATAATTATTATTGAAAGATAAGAGTTGCTTGAAAATATCTATAAAGTTTTTTTTTGCTCTCTTGAATGATCTAAAACTAACAGTAAAAACATTATCTATATCCGGATTTGCCCGAACAAGGTCAACGAAATCTGTATCCACATACCAATCGATAATAGAATTTGGGTAATTAGACCTAATAAACTGAGTTACCACCATTGTCTGAATTACATCACCCAATGAACTAAGTCTCACTATTGCAATTCTCATAATATCATTTTACTCTCTAATTTATTGTTATAAGAGTGAGGAAATCATATAAATGTATAATCATGACGTTAAAAAAAATATTCAAAAAATGACTCAAAATATTCTATCTCAAAAAACTA
>Ga0181566_10002056_pt1 | contig 16643 bp, 16 predicted proteins | sample 101ome_15_FD_133762 | JGI IMG/M metagenome (GOLD analysis project Ga0181566, IMG submission 133762) | Coastal salt marsh microbial communities from the Groves Creek Marsh, Skidaway Island, Georgia - 101402AT metaG (megahit assembly) | ecosystem: Environmental > Aquatic > Marine > Intertidal...
CAAAAAATGATGGCAGCACCTGACTTCCAAAAAATGATGGCAGCACCTGATTTTCAAAAAATGATGGCTAGTCCAGAATTTCAAAAAAGAATTTCTTCACCTGAATTTCAAAAAATGATGACAGCACCTGAATTTCAAAAAATGATGGCAGCACCTGATTTTAGAAAAATGATGGCAGCACCTGATTTTCAAAAAATGATGGCAGCACCTGACTTCCAAAAAATGATGGCAGCACCTGACTTCCAAAAAATGATGGCAGCACCTGATTTCCAAAAAATGATGGCAGCACCTGACTTCCAAAAAATGATGGCAGCACCTGATTTCCAAAAAATGATGGCTAGCCCAGAATTTCAAAAAAGAATTTCTTCACCTGAATTTCAAAAAATGAGTTCTAGTAATAAATTCAATTAATTAAAATTTTAAACTTTTTATAAAGGAGGAATACTATTGTATTTCTCCTTTTTTTATATTAGATAACAAAGAACTAATTCATTATGAGGATAATTACTTTTATAGTCATTTTTTCAAGCTTTTTTTCATACTCACAGTTTAAAAAAATTGAAACTACAGATTTCAATGTTATTAGTTCAAATCTTCAATTAGATTATGTTTTAAAACATGCGATTAGATGTTCACACAATGCATTAGATTTTCATAGGGAATTATTTGATTATGATCCAAAAGAAAAAATATTTGTTTTATTTCAAGATTTTGGAGATTATGGGAATGGTGGTGCTACATCTTTACCTATTAATTTAATTTCAACATGTATCTCACCCCTGAATTATGCATTTGAATCAAGTGTAGCGGGTGAAAGAGTATTTTCGATTATGAATCATGAGTTAGTTCATATTGCAGCTCTTGACAATGCCTCTTCATCTGATTTGTTTTATCAAAAACTTTTTAGGGGTAAAGTGAAAAATACAAGTGATCACCCTATTTCAATGTTTTACAGCTATTTGACTAGCCCTAGATACTATTCTCCAAGATGGGTGCATGAAGGAATTGCAGTTTTTGTTGAAACTTGGATGGATGGAGGAAAAGGAAATGCATTAGGTAATTATGACGAAATGTTTTTTAGAACAAGAGTTTTGGAGAATAGTAGAATCTACTCGGCTCAGGGGTTAGCTTCTGCTGGAACATCAGCAGATTTTATGTCCAAGGCTAATTTTTATTATTATGGAACAAGGTTTGTAAGTTATTTAGCATATGAATATGGCCCAAATAAATTAATTGAATGGATTAAAAGAAAAGATGGCTCAAAGAGAGGGTTTGCCTCAAATTTCAGAAATATTTTTGGTAAATCATTATCTAAATCGTGGGACGATTGGATTGCTTTTGAAAAAGAATTTCAAAAAAATAATATTTCAAAAATTAAAGAAAGTCCAATAAGTAAAGATATTTTGATTTCTGATAAAGTTTTAGGTGGGGTATCACATGCTTTTTTTGATAATAAGAGAAATTTGATCTATGTGGCGGTAAACTATCCTGGAAAAGTTCCACATATAGCCTCAATAAATCTAGAATCTGGTAAAATAAAAAGATTAGTAGACATTAAAGGGCCTACTCTTTTCAATGTAACTTCATTAGCATTTGATGAGAAAAATGATTTTCTGTTTTTTACTACTGATAATGATGGAAAAAGAGATTTAAATAGTTTTAGTTTAAATACCGGAAAGGTTAAAGTATTACAGAAAGATTCAAGAATAGGTGACTTGGCATTTAATAAAAATGATGAATCATTGTGGGGTGTTAGACACTTAAACGGAATTAGCACACTTGTGAAAATTCCTAAATACCATGATGATGATCAATCAAAGCTATATATGAATTGGGAACAAAAATTCACTTTGCCTTTTGGCCATGATATGTTTGATCTTGACATTTCCCCAAATGGTGAAGATTTAAGTGCGTCTGTTACTGATTTAAATGGTAATCAATATTTAAATATTTATAAGCTAAAAACATTTAATAATTTTGATAAGGCCAATGTCAAATATGAAGAGGTCTTTAATTTTGATGTTGCTTCCCCTCAAAGCTTTAAGTTTTCAAAAGATGGTTCTTATTTAGTGGGCTCCTCATATTATTCAGGAGTTAGTAATATATATAAAGTTGATGCGAAAACGTTAGATATAGAAATATTAACAAATACTATAACGGGTTATTTTAGACCAATACCATTAGATAATGATAGACTATTTTCATTTAGATATACTAGTGATGGCTTTGTGCCTGTTTATGTTTTAAATAAAGAAGAGGGAGATATATCAGATATTGATTTTTTAGGGAACAAAACAATAGAAAAACATCCTGTACTGATTGACTGGAAATCAATTTACCCAAACCCAGAAACTAATTTTGATGAAGAAAAACTTAATTCAAAAGAAGGAATTTATATTCCAAAAAAGGAGGTAAAATTAAACTATGCTTATCCAACTATTGTTGGTTATAAAAATAAAATTGGAATTGGATACAAGCTTAAATATCAGGATCCAGTTGGATTAAAAAGTTTGGACTTGTCATTTTCTTATACACCCAATAGTTGGGATAATGGACTTGATCCTTCTATAGAAAATATTGATAAAGAGGAAGAATTCCACGCATCTTTTCTTTATACCTCTGCAAAATTAGGTGGAGCATTAGCAGGTAAATATGATTTTTTTGCAACATATAACGAAACAGACTTTTATGACTTATTTGGTCCAACTAAACGATCCAGAAAAGGATTAAACTTCGGTGTTGATTATAGTAGAGCTCTTTTTTCAGACGATCCTAAAAATCTTGATTTAAATATTGGATTAAATGGGTATTATGGCCTAAATCAGTCCCCAGAATTTCAGTTAATTAATTTTTCTGATGATGATTTTGACACAAATCTTTTTTACAACTTTTATGCAAGATTTTCATACAGAAATCTTACAGGATCTGTTGGTGCTGTGGATGCAGAAAAAGGAATAAAATCATCTTTAGTATTGTCTTCATCTTACACCAGTGGTAACTTTTTCCCAAAAATATATGGGGATTTTGATTTTGGATTTCAATTACCCATTAATCATTCTGCGTTATGGTTTAGAAATGCTTTTGGAAATTCATTTGAAAAAACAATAAATCCTTTTACAAGATTTGGATTTGCTGCATTTGGCAATAATTATGTTGATAATTCATCATCAAAGATGTACAGAAACCCCTTTTCATTTGCAGGGCTTAGTTATGATGCTGATGTGAATGTTATAGCAAAGAGTTTTTTCAAAACAACAGTTGAATTAACATTACCACCTATACGATATAGAAAGCTTGGGTTTTTCAATTTTTTTGCAACATACTCACATCCAACAATTTTTGTTGGGAAATTATACACAAAAAATTTCGAGAATTTGGGTGGAATAAACCTAAGAAGTGAAGAAACTAGTTCAAATTTTACAAATCTAGGGTTTCAAATTGATACCAAGTTAGTCATGTTTTCTCATAATTCGTCTACCTTATCAATTGGAATGGCTAAGGCATTTTCAGAAGTATATAAACGTACTTTTGATGAGATAATGATATCATTAAAATTTTAAATTCGAAGGGTGATTAATATTTTAAAAAATAGCATCGTTACGACTATTTTAGTTACTGCACTTTATCTTGTGTTATTTTATCCATTAGTATTAATTGAAAAATTAAATTTCTATGAATTAATTTTAGTTTCATTGTCAATTTCGCCAGGCTTTTTTATTATGATATGTATTTATAATTTAGATATTCATGATAAAGAACCACTATGGTTATTGGCAATAGCATTTATACTTGGAGCAATTAACCTTCATTGGGATGTTGACATTTTGGATTTTCTAATAAATTCAATTAATGCTGATAATGATTTTTTAAGAATCGGGGAAGAGGCGCTTTCGGTTTCTATTACAGAGGAAATATTAAAGTTTTTAGTTGTATTTTTTATTATATATCCAAATAAAAACTTTGATGAGCCATTTGATGGAATCGTATATTCAGTTTTTGTAGGGATGGGATTTGCCACTGCGGAAAATTTAACATTTGTGTTACAGGGCTCTTCATCTCTTGCGTTTTTAAGAATGATTTCAGCGATACCAGCACATTTTGTTTTTGCAGTTATAATGGGTTTTTATTTAGGAAAAGCTAAATCTTCAAATAATAATAAAATTTATTTCATTATACTTTCATTATTAGTTCCAGTAATTTTCCATGCATTATATGACTATTTTCTATTTTTGGATTTTGTGCCGGGGTTATGGATAGGTGGTATTATTACACTTTTAGTTGCTCTTTACATTTCAAAAAACTCAATTATTTCTCATTTGAATGCATCTCCTTTCAAATCATAGTGAAGTGAAAGAAACAACAATCTGCCCCAAATTCCAACCGGGTACATAATAATGATAGGGCGTTTGCTGGAGGATTTCCTCAAAGATTCGTTGCTGCAATACCGTCGAATTGCCCGTAATGATGGTCAACGAAAAACTCCCTTGCCGATCCAACGACTGCAACGTATCCTGTACCAGTTCTATGGCCTGTTTGTGGCGAAACCCGTGTAGGTCAAGTGTTTCATTCGGTGTCAAAATCTACTTTCTTTTTCATTGTCAAAAATAATCATTTGTTTTTTGGCCCTAAGGGATTCAAATCAAAGAATAATAGTAAATTGGTCGGACTAAAATTGACCCTTGGTGCATTTTCTGGCCAAAATTTTTTGCATTGCGCTTTTACTTCCGTTCTCACTGCTTGCACAAGAGCGTTTTGTTCCTCAACAAAAAACCACCAATACCTTTATCCTCGATGGGGTACTCAGCTCCGAAGAATGGGATGAGGCCACTCCCATTCCTCTAGATATTGAATTTGAACCGGCCAACAACCAACCTGCTCGGGCTGTTTCTTTTGGCTATATCAGTTATACCCAAACACATTTATATGTCGGTTTTCGCGCCGAAGTTTCACCGGACAAAATTCGGGCGGCCGTTCGTCCGCGGGACGACGAAAAAATGTGGAACGACGATGTGGTCTTGATTCGGCTCGACCCATATGCCGACGGGCGAAACAATTATATTTTTGCTTGCAACCCCTTGGGAAGTCAATACGACGTTCGCGGCATCAATGCCATGGAAGAAGAAAAGATGTACGATGCGACCTTTAATGCCAACTTTCGCTCTGCTGGACGCATCACCGATACCGGTTATGAGGTAGAAATGGAAATTCCCTTTTCGGAAATCCCTTTCCCCAACGGTACTGACCAAACTTGGTATTTTAATTTTTACCGCAAATACTACGAAAACGGAAACGAAATCGAAGTAAGCACCCAAGCACGTGATCGAGATAATTCCTGTGTGGTTTGTCAGACCACCGATGTGTTGGAGCTTAAAGACATTCGCATCGAAAAGCGCTTAGAGCTTTTGCCTTATCTCTCTTCCTCCGTTCAGGGCAACCGGAGTGCTCCCAAAGACAATATTGCCTACGAAGCCATCACTGGGGCAGTAGGGCTGGGGCTCAATCTGGACCTTAACAAAAACACCGCCTTAGAAATCACCCTTAATCCCGATTTTTCACAAGTTGAAGCCGATGTCACCCAAATCGATGTCAACTCGGCTTTTTCGTTACAATATCCCGAACGCCGTCCGTTTTTTAACCGTGGAACCGATTTGGTGCGTTTTAGCTCAGAGGCCTTTTATTCGCGTTCCATCAATGCCCCAATTATGGCCACCAAACTACTGAGCCAAGGGAGTCGAAGCCGAATCTATCAACTGACAACCATCGACCAACAATCACCCTACCTTATCGCCGGGGAAGACCAATCTTTTTTGGCCGAGGGGGGAACCAGTTATGTGAATGTGTTGCGCTATCAAAGGGTCTTGGACAAAAACAGCCGCATGGGCTTTATGACAACCAACCGCTTTTTTGAGGGGGGGGGGTCGGGGAACCTTTTTGGTATTGATGGTCTCTTTCTATTGGGTAAAAATTGGCGGCTGACTTTTGAACTTTTTAAAAGTTTTAATGTCGAACCTGTACAAGATTGGCTCGATACAGATAAAACCCGTTTTGGCCACTCAATTCGCCTCGATGGAGAAAAATACCACGGAGATGCCCTCTTTGCACAGGTATTCCGTAATACCGAACATTGGAAGAGCTACCTCTTCTACCGTCAACTCTCTCCGCACTACCAAGCTGATGTTGGTTTTGTTGTCAAAAACAACCGCAAGCACACCACCCTGTATCACGAATACCAAAACATCATCAATACCCCTTTAGTACAATCCTTTGGTTTTGGGTTTAAAGGCGATTATGTCTACACCTTTCAGCAACGGCGTGAAGCCCTTTCAACGGATTTGTTTTTTCAGATGAAAATGTTGGGCAATACCGCTTTAGCCGTTGTCTATGACTATGACTGGTTTAAAGAATTTAACGGGAATGAGTTTAAAAATCTGGGCACTACCGAAATTGAACTTTTTGGGGCGCCCTCAGAAAAAATCAATTACCGTATCAATATGATGATCGGAAAAGATGTGTCTTTTAATGAGGTGGTTCCCCGTATTGGTAATCTGCGCACCTATTATTTTGGTACCACCATACAATTTAACGACAGTTTTAGAATCAATCCCTCGGTCCGCTATTCGCGACTCGAAAATAGAGAGACAGGGAGTAATTATTTTGAAGGTCAAATAGCCCGGGTAAGTTTCCGCTACCAATTTTCAAATTTTCTCAACCTACGAATCATTTCAGAACACAATACCTTTAACGACCGTTTCTATATCCAACCCTTATTACAATGGAATCCCAATCCGGCAACCATTGTTTATTTTGGTGGAAACCAAAACACCAGTGCATTTTCAGAGTGGTCGGCCGATGTATATCACTTTAATCGGTCTCAATTCTTTTTTAAGTTTCAATATTTAATTGGGCTTCGCTAAATAAACGGGCTATATTTAGTACTTTGAGAGCCTTAATTGATCAAAATGGTAAAGTATCGGTATACGGCTTTGGCCACGGTATGGATCGGTCTAATCGTTTATTTAAGCTTTAGAAAATTTTCGGAATTAGCCCTTCCCTCTTTTCGTTTTCAAGATAAAATTGGCCATTTGGTGATGTATGCCTTGCTCAGCGTTTTACTGTTTCAGGCACTTGTTCATGAACTTCGTTGGACTTCCCCCTTAACCCTTGCCATACTTTTTAGTATTTTGATCGGTACGGCCATCGAATTTGGCCAACACTATCTAACAACCTACCGTGAAGCCAGTTTATATGACGCTATTTTTAATGTGCTAGGCGCTGTCACTTTGCTTTTTTATCATAGCAAAATACCCTATGAATAGTGTCACTTATTTTTTTATTATATTGATATACAACATTATAAAAAACATTTTGATAAGTATAAAACTTTATGTATAAAACGCAATTAAAAATCAGAAAGACCCACCGTTACCTCGGGCTCATCATCGGTGTCCAATTTTTGGCCTGGACAGTTTCTGGGCTCTATTTCAGTTGGACAGACATTGACCAAATACACGGAGATCCCTTTTTGCAATTAGAAAAACCCCCAGAAGCCTATTCCAATTTAGCCGGCTTAGACCAGATTGAAGAACCCATACACAGCATCGACTTAGTCCCCATCGGAACAGAGCCGTATTTTTGGGTGAACGATCAATTTTTGGTCAACGCCACCACCGGTGAACGCCGAACAGGAATCAGCGAAGAAGAAGCACGTAATGTAGCTGCTACGCATGTAATTCCTGAATTAAAAATTAAAGACATTTCCTTGCTCGAATCTACCGATGCACACCACGAATACCGTGGAGGACCACTCCCGGCCTATGTCATTAGCTACGATCATCCAGAAGACATCAAAGCTTATATAGCCGTAAACAGTGGGGCCTTTATGAAAATCAGGCACCGTAACTGGCGTTGGTTCGATTTTTTATGGATGAGCCATACGATGGATTACCAGGGTAGGGATGATTTTAACAACCTTCTTTTGCGTGTATTTTCCCTATTTGGGGTGTTGACCGTGATGAGTGGGTTTTTACTTTGGGGCTACAGTTCGCCAACCTTGCGAAAATGGCGCCAAGGCAGACGCTAGTTTTTACTGGCGCGTTTGCGCTTACGAGCCTCTTTACGGGCTTGTCGAAGGCTATCACGTTCGGCTTTGGTCATGGGCAAAGGTGCATTCCATAGGTTTTTTGAACTTGTACGGTCGCTTTCGCTTACGTTAGTCCGAATCACAATCACACCGGCGCCTCCTTGGGAACCGTATTTGTTGGTGGCTGCCAAATCTTTTAGCACTTCAACATAGGCAATCTGATTAACTTCCATCGGCGGAGGAGAGGTAAAAATAAGTCCATCAATATCCCATATCACCGTATCGGACTGGGTAGAAAAAGATTGTCTCCCGCGAATGGATAAGTTTTTATTTCCCGTATAGTCCGAAGTAATCCGTGCACCTGATACACGATTGTAAATCGCTTCAACCAGGTCCTGACTTACCGTGTTTTTTTGTTTTTCGCTAATCAAACTTTTTTTGGCCTCATCTTCCACGACAACTTCCTGCAGTGGCACCGTGTTGTCTTGTGCCCATAGGCCCACTGAAAACAAGAAAATCAAAAATGTTTTTCGCATCGAAATAAATTCTAAATTTATTCCCCTAAGATATTATATTTCTTGGCAAAAGAGCATCCAAAAATGAAAATCGAACTCCATAAAGTTTTACTCAAAAAACGCTTTCCATTGGCCATTAGTCGTGGCGTCCGGGGAGACAGCTACAATATTTTTGTGTCCATCACCCAAGAGGGCATCACGGGTTGGGGCGAAAGCGCACCCGGGAAAAACGAAAATGCAGATAGTCCGGAAGCCGTTAGCGCAGAAATCCAACGCCTTATCGCCAGTGGCCTTGACGGTTTAAGCCATCACGAAATCGTCGCCCGTGCACGTCAACTCGCCATTGCGCCCTGTGCATTTGCTGCCGTAGATATCGCCCTATGGGACTGGAAAGCCAAAAAAGCACAGATGCCTCTCTACCAACTACTCGGATTCCTCAAGCCCAAGACTCCGACCTCGGTAACCATCGGAATCAACCCCCCAGAGGTCGTTGCCAAAAGAGTACCCCTACTACTTGAGGGTACCGGTGTACAGTCGTTAAAAATCAAATTAGGGTCACCCGAAGGAATCGAGGCCGACAAGGTCATGTTCGAACAAGTTGTTAAAAGCACCGCAAACTACCCTGTCAAAATTCGGGTTGATGCCAACGGCGGTTGGACCCTCGATCAGGCCCTAGAAATGATCCCGTGGTTGGCCGAACGCCGGGTGGACTATGTTGAGCAACCCTTAAAAGAAGGAGACGAAGGAAATTTGCCTGCCTTGTTTGCCCAAAGCGTTTTACCCATCTATGTTGATGAATCTTGTCGCTTTGCCGAAGACATTCCCAAATGGGCCCATGCCGTTCATGGGGTCAATATGAAATTGATGAAGTGCGGTGGAATAAGCGGCGCTCTAGACATCATCGCTACAGCCAAAGCCTTTGGTCTTAAAACCATGATTGGTTGTATGAGTGAATCATCCGTAGCCATAGCGGCCAGCGCCGCTCTTTCGGGCGTTTTGGACCATATCGATCTCGACTCCCACTACAATCTCAATCCCGACCCTGCCACAGGCGCTCCCATGGTGGACGGCATCACCATGCCCACCGACCGCCCTGGACACGGCGGTGAATTAAATCCCTCGCATTATGCTACAACCCCATCATAAAATAGCCCTCTATATGGAGGGCAATCTATTTAGTGATTATGGTAAAATGGGCTTTGGGGTACTGCGCTATTTATTAAACCCCATTGTGGGGGTTATAGACAGCGGCAGTGCCGGTAAAACCATCGACGAAATCCTGCCCATTCCCAGCAAAACACCCATCGTTCCCGACCTTGAAAGTGCTCACGCCCTTGGCGCCGAAGTACTGATTTTGGGTATAGCCCCCTCCGGGGGGAAAATTCCTCAGCAGTGGTATCCCATCATAGAAGAAGCCTTACAAAGAGGAATGTCAATCGTCAACGGACTGCATGACCTCTTGGCCGAGCGGATGAAGGCGCATGTGGTTAACCCCAAAGACCAATGGATTTGGGACGTCCGTGTACCGCAATTTGTCCCTCCCATAGCCAGTGCACTATGTGCAGATTTGCCCAACAATCGGGTCTTGTTTATCGGTACCGATATGGCGGCCGGTAAGATGACGGCCGGTTTAGAGCTGTTAAAGTGGTTTAGAAAAAAAGACCAAAAAGTAGGCTTTGTGGCCACCGGACAAATCGGTATTACGATAACCGGTGCAGGAATTCCCCTCGATGCCTTTAAGGTCGACCATGCCTGCGGCGCGGTAGAACAAGCTGTTTTGGAACAAAAAGACAACGATTGGATTCTTGTCGAAGGACAGGGGTCACTTTTACATCCGGGCAGTACAGCCACTCTGCCCCTGATGCGGGGAAGCTGTCCTACTCACCTGGTGCTCTGCCACCGAGCCGACCTCAACCACCTGCGGCAACCCGAAAAGATCAAAATTCCCGACCTAAAAGCCTTTGTTGCCCTTAACGAGGCTTTGGCCAGTGTATGCGGCACCTATCCTCAGGCCAAAGTGGCCGGTATATGCCTCAACACCATGAACCTCAACGAAGAACAAGCCCAGGAAATCATCGCACGTATTGGCGACCATACAGGGATCCCTACCACCGATGTGGTTCGGTATGGCGCAGAAGCGATTGGCCAGGCCCTGATCAACGGCTAATAGCCTTTTTCCAGGTTGACAAGATGTTCAAGTGGCTTTTGATCCGTCAAAGCACGAAGATTTTTTAGCATTTGCCTAACCCCCGCTTGGGGATTGGTGATACTCGCCACATGTGGGGTGATATACACTTTGGGGTGACTCCAAAACGGACTGGTTTGCGGGAGAGGTTCTTCTTCAAAAACATCCAAAAAAGCACCGGTCAAAATCCCCTGGTCTAACGCCTCGAGTATGTCTGTACTTTTCTGCACTTTTCCACGCGAGGCATTGATTAAAAACGTAGGGGCTGTTAGTTTTTTAAACAAGGACATGGATAACAAGCCGTGGGTTTTTAGGGTATAGGGCACGGTACAAACCAGCACATTACAGTTCGCCAAAAACTCGTCCAATTCGCCTTCGTGAAAGGTGGTGATCCCCGGTAATTTCTTGGGTGAAGGACTGTAACCCACCACCTCAAAGCTCAAGGCGTGAATTTTTTGAGCGGCATCCTGGCCCAAAGTCCCCAATCCCAAAATTCCCACTTTGACCGAGCGTTCCGGAGGGGCATCGTGGTCCCAAATTCTCCGTTGTTGGTCGGCGGTATATTTATCCCATTGGCGGTGGTAGTGCAATAAGGCAAAAAGAATATAATTGGACATCGAAAAAGACAACAAGGGGTCGACTATTCGGCAAATGGGAATTTGCTTGGGCAAATGAGGGTCGCGCATCAGGTGATCGACACCGGCCCCCAACGAATAGATTAAGCGGGCTTGGGTAAAGGGCCGTAGGCTCCCTTGGGGGTGATTCCACAATAGCAAGACCGATACTGCTTCGGGCTGGGGGACCTCGGGGCCTACCTCAAGCGTCACTTCTGGGGCAATCGCTGCAAAGGCCGCTGTCCATTTGACCACCTCGGCCTCAGGAGCAATAATCACAAAACGCAAGGTAGCGAGTTCCATACTTTTGATTTCAAACCTCCAATTTAACCTTTTTTTGCGCCTAAGGAAGCAATACTTATTTACAGTGCTGGTCGGCCGCTCGTGTGGCGATTTGATTATTCGGCTTGACATTGACTTTATAGCCCAACGAATTGGCCCAACCCTTGGCCGCGCTGATCAATTTATATGACTGAAAGTTTTCGTCTTCGTTGTAGTCCATGTCAATCTCGATTTTTAGAGGAACCAATTTGCTGATCCATTCGGCTACCTCGATGCTCAGTTCGGCCTCTTTCCAAAGGCGGGTCCACATATCGTTTATAAGGGGTACGGCTGTTTTGCTCAATACATAGTGTACCCCTCGATTGCCAAAACGGTAGGCAATCACCGTGCAATAAATCGTCTGTTTGCCGACACTTTGCGAATCGGAGCCCACATGAATCTCAACCGATGGGTTTTTTTTAAGTATATTAAGCGTATGGGCGAGGGTATCGATCCGTTTTCCACTAATGTCTTTAAAAAGTAGCATCTTTAAGGCCGTCTAAGTCTGCGAAAGTTACTATTTTAAAAAAAAATAAAAATGACCGAAATCCTTTTTAGTCTATGCAATGGGGGTATTCTCCTGTTTTGGGGCTTGTTGCTTTTTTTGCCCAAACAATCCCTAACCCAAAAACTCATTCAATATCCTTGGGTACCAGCAGTAATGGCCTTGTTTTACAGCTATTTTTTAATCGCAGCTGGTGGGCTTCCTGCGGTCGATTTTTCCTCTTTAGAGGGAGTCTCAGCCTTGTTTGCTAACCCTAGTCCAGAAGCCGTATCGGCAGGCTGGGTGCACTATTTAGCCTTTGATTTTTGGGTGGGAAGCAGCCTGTTGGCGCAAAGCCAACAAAAAGGCCTCCCCCACGCCTTGATGGTACTCCCCCTTTTGGCTACATTTATGCTAGGTCCAGTGGGTGTACTGCTTTATGTAATCGCCGACCAATCGTATTCACGCTTACGCAACAAAAATGACTTCTAGTCTTTTTTTTCTGTCTTTAGCCATGGCCGTTGGGTTTGGCGCATGGTGTGCCTATATCTTTGAACGCAAAGGCCGGGATCGCCGTGCAGGTTTTTGGGTGGGGTTTCTGTTTGGCGTATTTGGGCTATTGATCGCCTCCCTGCTTTCTTCCAAAAAAGATTCCCAATCCTAGGGCCAGACAAAGACAATGTCTTTTTCCATATCGGGGTGGAGGGAAGCATGAACCGGACAGGTCAATGCTGTGCGTTCCAACAGCTTTTGGGTTTTGTCGGAGACCGCTTGGGCAAATACGATGCGAACCGCTATTTTGGCAATACGCCGGGGTTCACTGGCCATATGCTTGGTCACCTCGGCATAGGTGCCTTCCAGGTCTACCTCTAGCCCCTGGGCTTTGATTCCCATCACGGTTAGCATACACGAAGCCAAGGCGGTCGCTACGGTATCGGTGGGTGAAAAAGCCTCTCCTTTGCCGTGGTTATCGGTCGGAGCATCCGTAATGATCTCATTGCCCGAAGCCAAATGGACGCAAGTGGTGCGCAAGGCACCTTGGTAGGTTACTTTACTGGTCATAACAATAGCATTAATTTTTGATAGATTAAGGCGCCCAAACGGTAGCCAAGCCCCAAGGTCAGGGGATAGACCACAATCAGCCAAAGAACATCCAGGCTGTGTAGGGTCGGTTTTTGAGCCGTACCCAAGGTGGTGAGCACATCGTACCAGCTTTTAAGCCCGAGTTTGCCCGCCAGGGCATTGGCCAATATCGCCGTTATCAAAATACCTAAACCGATAAAATACAACCGAATCATCCCCTCAAAAGTACAGTTTATTTCCTCCTTTTGTATCTTGTGTCTATGAAAAATACCCTTGCGCTTATCGGGCAAGTCCTTTTGGTCTTGGCCGCCCTTTTGTGTTTTGTTGTGGTGGGACTGATGTACACCAAACTCAGTTTTATCGACACACCCTATCTGTTGGGTGGATTGGCTTTTTTGGCCATCGCCCTTATTTGGCGAATAAAAAGCCGTTCCTATACTGATTTGAACAAAAAAATTTAAATTGAACCTGCTAAATTTCCAATGATGAAAAAATATCTCCTCCTCCCCGTTCTTTTATGTAGTGTTTTGGTCGGAGCCCAAAACACCAAAAAACTCAAAAAGGAACTGATTGCCGATGTCGAATCTCAAAAGGATGCCTTGATTGGCATCAGTGACAAAATATGGGCCGCCGCCGAAGTGGCTTTTCAGGAAACAGTCTCAGCAGAGACCCTAATCCAATTTGCCCGAGACCAGGGTTTTGAGGTCGAGGTGGGCGTGGCGGATACCCCCACGGCTTTTGTCGCTACCTATGGGTCTGGCAGTCCCGTGATTGGGATTTTGGGTGAGTTTGATGCCCTACCGGGTATTTCGCAAAAAACCGTCCCCGAAAAAACTCCCTTGGTTCCCGGAGCGGCCGGTCACGGTTGCGGACACAACCTTTTTGGTACGGCCAGTTTAGGTGCTGCAGTGGCCATCAAAAACCTTATTGCGGAAGGGAAAATCAAAGGAACTGTTAAATTTTTTGGCACACCGGCCGAAGAAAAGTTTTTTGGAAAACTCTGGATGGCCCGTGCCGGCCTTTTTGACGACCTCGATGTATGCCTAGACTGGCATCCGGCCGACAATACCCAGGCCGATGTCCAAAGCTCGTTGGCCCTAATCGACTTTATCGTAGAATTTTATGGTGCTACTGCCCACGCCTCGGCCGACCCCTGGAACGGCCGCAGTGCCTCCGATGCCCTCGAACTCTACACCCACGGAATCAATAGTTATCGCGAACATATACAACCCACCGTTCGGATTCACTACCATATCCAAGACGGCGGACAGGTGGTCAATGTCGTTCCCGACTATTCCCGGATCTGGGTACGGGTACGCGACAGCAAGCGCGAAACCCTAGACCCTGTTTATAAACGGGTACAAGCCATGGCCGAAGGAGCCGCTATTTTGGCCGATGTGGACTATAAAATCTCCTTGGTCTCGGGCATTCACGAAATATTACCCAACCGCGCCGGGGGCTATGCCGCCCAGAAAAACCTCGAAATGTTGGGCGATATAACCTATACGGAAGAAGAAACGGCTTTTGCCCATCAAATTCAGGCCGCAACCGGCAAACCACAAGTGGGAATCGATGGAACGATCAAACCTCTGCGGGAAACACTGGAACATCCGGGTGGAGGCTCAACCGATGTAGGCGATGTTAGCTTTTTGGTGCCCACCGTTCGCTTTGGCGTTACAACAGCACCCAAAGGAACTCCCTGGCACTCCTGGGCCGTTGTTGCTTGTGGGGGTATGTCTATCGGACATAAAGGAATGGTCTATGCCGCTAAAGCGCTGAGTATGACTATGCTCGATATGTTTACCAACCCCAAGTTGGTACAGGCAGTTAAAGAGGAGTTTGCCAGCCGCAAAGGAGATTACCAATACGAAGGGCTGGTGCCTCCCGGACCGCCACCGGTTGGACAACAGTAAAACAATTGGTCGCTTCGACTATATCTCGACACTTCGATAAAGTCAGTGTCCCCTCGGTCATTGTGCTTGCTTCGGTAAACTCAGCAGCCGAGTCGGTGAGCCTCCCGGGTCATCGAGCGTGTCGAGATGACACTTCGACACGCTCAGTGTCCTCGATGAACGCTCAGTGTCCGGCCTACTCTTGCTCCAAGGCAGCGACCCGCGCCTCTAGGGCTTGGTTGGCGGCTTCTAGAGCCTCAACTTTTTGGTTGAGTTCTTTGATCCCCTCCAACAAAACGGCCGTAAAGTGTGTATAGGACACCGCTTTCGTGTCTTCCAAGTCTCCACCATTTCCGGTGTTGGTGTGCACCAACTCCGGAAACTGCGCCTCCACCTCCTGGGCCAACAGCCCGATTTGGGTTCCGCCATCGGGGCGGTCCCGCCAAGTATAGCGGTTGTCCGATAACTGCATCAATTTGGGTAAGACCCCGGTAAGCGGCATGATATTGTCTTTTAAACGGATATCGGAAGTTTCGACTAAGTCAACAACTTCAAGCCTACCGTTACTAGAAGTAAATCTTAAACGAACAGTGGTTGAATTATTTAAAATCTGAAATACACCATTGGATGTGCTCCGAAAAAGACGAAGAATATTTTCTCCTGCGCCATTTAGTAAATTTATATCGAGAAAAGAGCCATTACTACTACTATTAAAAGCGTTAAACAAGGTATATCTGCCTGCGTCACCACTTAGCCTTAACGTCGCATTTTTTACCTCTAACTGGCTTGAAGTAAGTGTAAGTTTCCGTGCCCCATTAGTTATAAAATCTAATCGTCCTGAACTACCGTTTATTCCGGAGTCCGTATCCTCAATGGCTAAATCAACACTAGTGGCTGGAGTCGTCTTGATCCCCAGACCGTTGCCGTCTATTAGTGCACGTTGTACTCCATTGGTTACTAAAGCCAATCTTCCATCACTGACTTGGTTAAGTCCCGTATCGCTATCACCAATGGCTAAGTCAACAGTATTATTCGGAGTCGTCTTGATCCCTAAACCGTTGTTGTTTATTACAGTACGCTCATTTCCGCCCACATCAAACCGAATGATATCCTCATCGGCACTTTCTTCGACCTGGATTTGGGTGTCGCTATCGGCATCGATCAGGGTGCTACTGCCTCCGGCCGAGAGGGAGATCCAAGTGGTAGAGTTCCAGTAGTTATAGAAGTTGGTATCGGTGTTGTAAATCACCAGTCCTTGGGCGGGAGTGGCAATCGCATCGCGTTGGGTGGTGGTCATCCGTGGGGGTAACATCCCTTGTGTGGTGCTATCGAGTTGGATGATGGCCGAGGCATCTTTTTGGGCCTGTACCGCTTGGGTGGTCAAAAGTCCTATAAACAGGACTTGTATCGATAATCGGGTAATCATAGATCGAGGCAAAGTGGTAGATTTTTGGATTAACCCAAAGGTA
>Ga0181566_10002062_pt1 | contig 16623 bp, 19 predicted proteins | sample 101ome_15_FD_133762 | JGI IMG/M metagenome (GOLD analysis project Ga0181566, IMG submission 133762) | Coastal salt marsh microbial communities from the Groves Creek Marsh, Skidaway Island, Georgia - 101402AT metaG (megahit assembly) | ecosystem: Environmental > Aquatic > Marine > Intertidal...
AATGTTGGAAAAAAAGATAAACACGACAGCAATTTTTCCCAAATGATAGAAATTGCATTAAAAAATGATAAACCTGTACGAATTGGCGTAAACGGAGGGTCTTTAGATCAAGAACTCCTTACTGAACTAATGACCCAAAATGCCAAGCTATCACATCCAGCTACAGCGCAAGAAGTCTTTGCTGAAGCAATGATTCAAAGTGCATTAAGAAGTGCTGACTTTGCAATGTCTATGGGAATGCCTAAAAACAAACTTGTACTTAGTGTAAAAATGTCTGATGTTCAGCATATGGTTGATGTGTATCAAAAATTAGCATCACGCTGTGATTATGCCCTGCACTTAGGTCTAACAGAAGCCGGTAGTAGTATGAAAGGCGTTGCTGCCTCATCGGCAGCCTTAGCTATTTTATTGCAACAAGGAATAGGAGATACAATTCGAATTTCATTAACTCCAGAACCAGGAAAAAGTCGCGCAGAAGAAGTTAATGCCTGTAAATTATTATTACAATCTATGGGATTACGTTATTTTATGCCAATGGTTACTAGTTGCCCGGGTTGTGGCCGAACCAATTCTGATAAATTTATTTATTTAGCTCAAGATGTAACACAGTATATTGAAGAAAATATGCCTGTCTGGAAAAAACAGTATCCTGGTGTAGAAACATTAACCATTGCCGTTATGGGCTGTGTTGTTAATGGCCCAGGAGAAAGTAAACAAGCGGATATTGGAATCAGTTTACCAGGAAGCTCCGAAGCCCCCAGTATCCCCGTCTATCAAGATGGAGACTTACTCACTGTATTAAAAGGCGATCAAATTAAAGATCAATTTATTGAAATTTTAAATACATATATTAAAAAGCGTTTTAGTATTGTTTAGTTTTCTAAAGTTTTTTTAGATACTTAATCTACTCTAGTCAAATTTTTTCCTGATGTTTTCTTCCACTCGCTTTGCTTTACACTAATAAAAAATTTTATATATTTAAAGTAATTAATATGTATTTAAAAAAGATAAATATTCAATAATTGAATGATCCCTTGGGTCTGGTTGCGAAATATCCAAGGTAGGGTGGCTTTCATCCCAATCTAAGGTTTCTGCATTAATTCGAATACCCCAATGTATAAAAGGGTAGGGAGGAAGCAGAGGCACTGGATCCTTTTTTAAATATACACGATAATGATTATCTTGTGATATCAACTCCACTGTAACTGCAGGAGATGCAAAGGTATATATTGTAACCTCGTGTCCTTTATTTTGAAACCATAGCCCCAATAATTGAGCAATTGCACCTCCCATAGAATGTCCTGTAAAGACAATGTTTTTAGGGAGTACATAATTTGCAAGTAAATCATTCTTAATAATTAACGCAGCATTCCAAAATCCTCTATGAACTGAAAGTGATAATTCTGTATCATACTCCGGAATTGCCTCTAAATCAGTCAAAACATTTCTTGCATTATCTGTACCACGAATAATTACAATAGACGATCCATTATTTTCAACAACATCATAGGCATATTCATTATCTGATAATTGTTTTCCATCATCTTAGATCCGTTTACAATAACCCGCCATCTCTTTTAAATTAGCTACAGAAACTGGCAAAGTATCTTTTGTTGCGTCTGTTACATCATCATATAAATAACTGGTATCTGAAACACATGCAGTCACAAACATCATCATGCTAACAAGTAATAGTCGTATAATTAAGATTCTAAAAGTCATTATATTTCTCATTAAAAACACATTAAAAATCATAAATAAAAAAAAATTTCAAAGAATAATAAATTAAAGATGATAGTGTTAATAAATATAAAAAATAAACTTAAAAAACTAAAATGTACCTAACCCTGTAAATTCTTGAAAACGATATAACAATGTCTTGGGTAGACTATGTGAATGATACTTAGAATAATCTGTAGTAAACACTCCTCCCTGGTTTTGCCATAACCGATTAAAATAGGTTGTTACCTCAGTTGCAAACAGCGTATCATGGCCTGTAATCACTTTAACATTGGATTCTAAGTTATAATTTTTAATATTCCGACGAGTTAAATTAGCCGATCCCCCAAAGACAGTCGTAGTATTAAACGTACGAATAATAATTAATTTACTATGAAATTGCTCTCCTTGTGTATTATACCAACGAATATCTATACGATTTTTAGACTTTCTAATTAATTCTGAAGCAACAGGACGGTTAGGAACGCCACCTTTTTGTCGGCCAAAGGCATCTTTATTAGGATCTAAAATTAACCGAATTGCAACGCCTCGTTTACTAGCACGCAACAAAGACCGAATCACCGCACGACTTGAAAGATAAAACATAGCAATATCAATTGAATCCCCTTTAATGGTTGAATTAATAGACTGAATTAAATGATCTTGAATTTTCTTTTCTGTAAGCAGTTGTATACCTACATCACCCATACTTGGCTCATAGATTAAAGACACAGGCTCCCAATCAAAATCAGATAACTCTAATACAGCTGTTTCAGATTTTACAAGATCTGCTAAAATTGGCCCCTGAAATGAAAACGCAATATTTGAGTGCAAGCTACTTAACCCATGAGGATTTGCTGAACCAATAATTCCTATTTTATCCGTAACCAACACTTTTCGATGATTTGCTTTAAAATTGAATAGTTCTAGATACGAGCGTAATGTTACCTCTTTTGCTTCTGGATCTGTAACATTCGTAAGCCAGCCATTTCCAGAGGTTCCAAACCACTGAAATAAAGAACGCCAAAGCGTAGCATACAATAAATTTGAATCTCGTAATTTCTTTAAATCTGTTATAACAACATCAACATCTGCTTCTTTTAATCGCTCCAAATGAGGTGCTTCAACGGCACCATAAGATGTATTAAATGGATCCGTAATTACAACAATAGTTACTTCAGGATTTACTTGTTTCTTTTTAATTAAAGCATCAACAATTCTAGTTGCAATAGGAATATAACCCTCTGGCATTGTAATGGAATCATAAAATAAAAACATATCTAATAAAATAAAATTATCGGCAGAATTAATTGCATCTAAACAGGTATCAAAAATCTGTTGATTCGATGCTTTTTTTTGTTGATCTTGATAGGTAAGATCATAATAAAAAGAAACATTAGGTACAGAATATACAGGACTTTCGTAATTAAGGCCTTGAGGATTTGGTTTTAATAATAAAAAACTAAATATCAGTGAAAAAATTATTGGAACTGTCATGACAACGATTATAGCATAAGTAGCATAAATTTTTTCAAAACGTTCGTTTTTGCCGTCCCAAATCAATTATTCGCTGTTTATATGCCAAAAAAACCTGCAGTTTAAGTTGATAACTTATATTTTCCTCTTTAGCTAATAGTCGCGCTAATGTCTGTACTCTGTAAGCATCTAAAAAAGGTAAGGCTGATAATTGATCATGATGACCAGCATATTTAGTTAAACCACAGTCCTGATTAAATCCAATAGGATAATCCCTAGCAATTTGGCACCATAAATCATAGTCTTCACAGGCCTCAAAATCAGTATTAAACCCACCATAAGCATCAAATAAGGATCGTTTCATCAAAACACCAGAAGGGCTAATCTTACAACGTGCCAATGATTCATCAAAAAGCCACCCTTCTTTCTTTTGGTGATACGCTTTTTTTTCTTTTAACTTACCCTCATAAATCCAAGTCTCATCACATTGTATAATCTCAAATAAAGAGTGATGATGATAATAATGTAGTTGTTTTTCTAATTTTGTAGGTTCCCAACAATCATCCGAATCTAAAAAAGCAATCCATGATGATTTTGAGTTTAAAACACCTAAATTTCGAGAAAAGGACACCCCCTGATTTTTTTGGTTTTTTACAACAACAATATTAGTGTCAAACGTTTTCAAAACATCTAACGTCGTATCTGTCGATCCATCATCCACCACAATACACTCACACGGCACCGTTTGATCTAGAACAGATGTTACAGAACGTTGAATAAAATCAGCACGGTTATATGTTGGAATAATTACAGAAATAGGCTCGTTAATCGAAGCTCCCAATGCTTGCACTAAAGGACTAAAAAACTGCTCAAACGCACGACGTAGCTCAGGCCATTGCATTGAAATAGCCTTTAATGAGGCCGTATCATTAAAATCTGTTATATATTTTACACTAGAAAAAGCAATAGCATGTAAGTTAAATAACTGTGCTTGCCAATAGGCTTCCATATCAACACAATCTGAGGGGCTAACATCACCTATAAATTCAACAGTACCCAAACTTACCAAGGGTAATTGCTTTGAATTAGTAACACAATGAGGCACACGATCAACACAAGCAAGCGGAGAATAACTATGAGCATCCACAGAACCCACAATCACTAGCTGGCCAATAGTTAAAGATGCCCTTTGAGATCCAGCAGATCCTAAATTAATAACGTGATACGGATGTAAGTGCTCGCAAACCCAAGTTGAGGCACGTTGGCTATTTTTTTTACCTACACCTGTAATAATTGTTAACACAGATATATTAGAATCTTCAAACACTCGATAATCATGAGCAAACAGTGCCTTCAATGAAACACAAGCAACATTATTAGACAGCATAAGACATTCAGGAACTTCTTGCTTAAGTGCAACAAGAAATACAAGCTTAATAGACTTCATAACAAACGTATTAAAATGACATCTAGGACACTTTCATAGCATTCCAATAAGAAAGAATCATTTTATCAGATTTATGATTATTAGCATTTCTTCGGTATTGAAAAATATACGGTAATTTTTTAAAAGCCTTAACTAAAGCTTTAAGATCCTTAATCTGAAACGTTATTATTTTAATAAAAACAGTAATAAAATGGCTCACTAAAAAATCCCAATCAGAAATATTTTTCCACATAAAATAATAATGATTAGCTAAATGAATTTCTTGAATTTTTTCTTTAGAAAAAAGCATCTTAAATGTAGAAGAATGCCCATGAAAAAGCTCTGCTTCATTAGTATATAAAATACAAAACCCTAATTTCCAAGCACGATATGAAAGATCTAAATCATCCCCATAGGATGGGGTATAAAAATGCTTATCAAAGGAACCAATATCTAGAAAACGCTGCTTATGATAAAAAACACCGCCTCCACATCCCCATAAAATTGGTTTACACCCATGAATCAATTCTATTGAATGTGTTAATACATTTTCAGATAATTCTGAAGAAAACCACCCCCCTTTAAAAAAACCATAATTAGGAGATTCATTCATAGTCGAACCATCATCATGTTTTCTCATAATTTTTGGTGCACAAGCAAAAACATCATCATGTTGAAATAAATTAAGAATATAATCAACATCAAGCTTTTTAAGTAACATATCATTATTTAGTAATAAAATAATATCGTGCTTAGCATAATGAATTCCATCATTACAATTCTGAGGTAAACCTACATTTTTTTTATGACTAACTACAGTTAAATCCGGATAAATTAAGGTTGCATAAGTTATGCTATCATCCGAACTTGCATCATCGGCTAAAATAATATCTGTAAGACCTAAATTTAATAAGAATTCAACATTATTTTTAAAATACGTTTCAAGAATATGTTTACCATTAAAGTTTGTAATAACTACTGAAATCATAATTAAAAAAATTTTATCATAACGATTTTTTTTATACTACGAATAAAATATCTATTACAATTAAAATACTAAATTATACTTAAAAAATAGTTAAAATAAACGTTATAATTTTAATAATGAAAAAATTAACACAGTTTAAATTTTATTTAAAAAAATTCGCAAATAAAACAAACTACACAGCAAACGAACTACCGCAAGAACACGATCGTTTGATATTAGGATTAACCAACTGAAAGCCCGAAGCTAAGAGAGATTCATGATAATCTACCTGAGAACCTACAACAAACAAATAGCTTAATTTTTCAACAATAACGGTAGCTCCATGTTTGATAAAAATTTTATCGCCTTTTTCCTTTGCTTCTGCCACACTTCCTAACTCCATAGTATATGAGTTACCAGAACAACCATCTTTTACAACAGAAACCCTCAATCCATATTCTGAAGGATCCTTTTTTTCAGACTTACAAAAAAATACAATTCGTTCGGCTGCACGTTCAGATATTTCTACACCAGAAATAGATTTTAACTGCGCCTTTTCTTCCTCAGAAGAGGGAACAAATACCTTTTGAACATTACCACAATCACTCATTAATCATCACCTAAGTATAATTATACCCTATATCATACCCGGTTTAATCCTATTTAGGCAATCGTCACCTCAGAACATGAGTACACATTCTGAATAGCATTTAATAATTGAATACCTTCTTGCAAAGGCTTTTGAAATGCTTTTCGTCCGGAAATTAACCCCATACCCCCGGCACGCTTATTAATTACAGCTGTTGCAACAGCATCTTGCAAATCATTATTTCCTGATGCTCCACCAGAGTTAATTAATCCCGCACGTCCCATATAGCAATTGGCTATTTGATAACGTGTTAAATCAATTGGATGATCTGTACTTAATTCAGAATATACATTTGGATGCGTTTTACCAAATTTCAAGGCATTAAAACCACCATTGGTTTCAGGTAATTTTTGCTTAATAATATCAGCCTGAATAGTAACTCCCAAATGATTTGCCTGACCTGTAAGATCTGCAGCGGTATGATAATCATCATCACTGGTTTTAAAACTACTATTACGTAAATAACACCATAAAATGGTTACCATACCTTTTTCATGAGCATACTCAAACAAAGAACTTACTTCTTGAATTTGCTGTTCTGATTCTGGCGAACCAAAATAAATTGTAGCTCCAACGCCAACAGCACCCATATCATAGGCTTGATCAATAGAAGCAAATGAAATTTGATTATACGTATTTGGATACGATAAAAATTCATTATGATTAAATTTTAAAATAAAAGGAATTTTATGAGCATATTTTCGAGAAACAGTACCTAAAACACCTAACGTAGAGGCAACAGCATTACAACCACCCTCTATAGCTAATCTTACAATATTTTCAGGATCAAAATAATCTGGGTTTGGTGCAAAAGATGCTCCAGCAGAATGTTCTATCCCTTGGTCTACCGGCAAAATAGATAGATAACCAGAACCTGCCAAACGACCCGAATTAAATAAACGTTGTAAATTACTTAAAACTCTTGCATTTCTATCTGATGGCATAAAAATCCTATCTACAAAATCAGGGCCTGGCAAATGCAGTTTTGATCTAGAAATAGTTCTAGATTCATGAGCTAATAAATATTCTGATTGATCCGCTAAAATGGATTGAATTTCAGAAAATTCGGTTGTTTGAAGTGTTTGATTTGATTCTTGATTACCCACAGTGAACTCCTTTGCGCTTCTATCAAAGCGAATCTAACAAATTAATTGAGTAACATTATTATAACGGAGACAAATTAATAAATAAACAGACGAAAACAAACCATTAATATAGTTTAAACCCAAAATATAAAGGGAAAATGGTTTAAGTGTTTAAAAGAAAATGGCTATTAAAAATCAAAAGATTTTGGAAAAAATTAAAAAAGACAAATTACCAAAAGCACCTATTTAACAGTCTGTTTAATTTAAATACACCTGAAGGAAAATGTTGTAATCACATCTTAAATACAATCATACTACTTAGTTTGATCATTTTAATTTTAGAATCATTGATTACATCTCAACGAAGTAACTGGCTAAACATATTAGAGTGGTGGATTACAGTTACATTTACACTAGAATATATCTTACGAATAATTGCAATGAGAAAAAAGAAAACATATACCATTAGTTTTTTTGGATTCATTGATTTAATTACGCTTATTCCAACCTATCTTTTATTTTTAGCTCCCTTAATTATTAGCGGTTCAATGATTAAATTTTTAAAAATTTTACGAATTTTCAAACTGGTTCGATATTATGAAATGGCATTATTTCAACAAATTAAAAAATTTTAAAAGAAACAATAACATTACCGAAATACGAGACCATTGCAGTAGCAAAAGTTGGCGCATTGCTTACTACATGTTTTGGTATAGTGATTGGTATAGTAATAAGAAAAAAATGCTCCGATCAAAGTAGAACTAATGAAGAAAGACACGCTGTAGAAAATCAAGTTAATGCAGATCTGGTTTACTCAAGTACGCCACCAGAAACGCCACCAGACACGTCACCAAGAAGGCCCCCATTAAACGTTTAATAAAAAAATCATAAAATTACACCACTAGTTGCCTTCACCTGTAGTTACGCTATAATATAGCAAGTCTACACGCAAGGAGCGACACATGATTAAATCATCAAACCCAGCTTTAAATGCATCTATTTTTAATAACGAACGATCCATGGCTGGATCTGAAACCATGACAATTCAAGGCACAGTAAACAAAACTGCTATCTTATTGTTAATTTTAGTTATTGCTGCGTCTTTTACCTGGAATCGCTTCTTTTTAGGCTATAACGTAAGTGTATTTATGATGATGGGTGGGATTTTTGGTCTGATAACTGCACTTATAACACTTTTTAAAAAACAAATTGCTCATATTACAGCTCCTGCGTATGTTGTATTTCAGGGATTATTTATTGGTGGCTTATCTGCAACATTTGAAGCTATGTATCCTGGCATTGTAATTCAAGCCGTAGGGCTAACATTTTCAACACTATTTTGCTTATTAGGTGCCTATAAATCTGGCATGATAAAAGTTACTGAGAATTTCAAACTAGGTGTCGCTGCAGCTACGGGAGGACTATGCTTATTTTACTTTGCAACGTTTATCCTTGGTTTATTCGGTGTCCCGATGACATTCTTTCATGGTAATGGCCTGATGAGTATCGGGTTAAGTTTGGTAGTTGTAGGCATTGCTGCTTTAAATCTTGTAATGGACTTTGACTTTATCGAGCAAGGAGCAGATCAAGGCGCCCCAAAATATATGGAATGGTATTCAGCTTTCGGTTTAATGGTAACTTTAATTTGGCTATATATAGAAATTTTACGTCTATTAGCAAAATTACAGTCTCGACGTGATTAATATCAACTAACTTACACTTAAATATTAAATAATTTAATGCAAATCATGTCGTTCTTGATTTGCATTAAATGCTAACCAAACAAGATTCTTTAAAAGCTAATTAAAACACCTAATTTACATGACATTCGCCTCCTAAATTTTATTTTTTAAGCAATACCAAATAGATTTAAAAAATAGTAAAAGTTTATAAAAAAACTATTAAAAATGTTTATTTTAAGAAAAAAAAACATATAACTATATAATAAACAGTCAGGGGGGGCTAAAATGAGTGCGGTATCAAATAGGGGTAATCAGCCATTCAGAAGATATCTTAATGAAGGCCAAAGATTAAACTCAAGCTCACCACAAAAAACAGAATCTCGCCCAATTACAAAAGATGAGAAAGAAAACTTAACCGATTTTTTTAAAGTACATAAAGTAGCAACAACAATAAATTCAGGTATATCAGAATGGGTTAGTTATACTGATAGCGATAAAGAAGCAAACCTCGTTGCAATACGTCTTTTTGAACAAGATCTACTTCAGATTAATAAATCTGATAATTTAAAACTAAACCCATATAAAATACATAAATATATTAAATACTTAACACTCTGCAAAACATCATTTTTTACAAAAACATCTCTACATGAGTATAAAGAACAGTTATTATCAGATCAAAAAACACAAATAGAAACTATCAATGCTGATCTAAGTTTTTCAGGTAATTCTGGCCATTCTCAGGGTTTTACGGAATCATATAATGAAATTTACGAACTATTAGGTCGATCAAGAGAGCTTAAATCAGCAATTACTCAAAAATTAAATTCAACCGAAGAATCATTACGAAACGCCTCTTATGATAGGCCCCATGAAATTGATAAACTTCTAAATCTAAGTATCTTAGATGTATCAAATGAAAAAATTAGCATATACAAGGATGAAGGCAACGAAGCATTTACTATAAAAGAGGCATTAAAAAAAATAAAAGAAAATGATTCAAAAATTGTTAGCCTAATAAAAAAACAAAAAAACGAAACAGATAAAAAAAACAGGCAAGGCTATGATGAAGCAAAAAAATTATTATCTGATAATAAAAAAAGGATTAATACTGAAATTGATAAATTATTAGGCAAACCCAATATACCCCCAGATATTAAAGAAATACTTACTGAAATTAGCGAGGAACTAAACCCAAAACCAAAGCCAAAAAATATCCAATCTCAACAAAATCCATGGAGTTTTTTTGATATATTCACAAAACAAGAAGAACCAACTCCAAACCCTTCTATTAAACCAAAGCATAAAGGATATCCTCTTGCTGTAAATATTAATTATTCCTTAGAAAGATTAGAAAATTCAATTTCTAAAAGCAATACTCCCAAACAAAACGAATCTGCTGTAAATAGTTATACAAAACATATTCTATCACTCATTGATGAATTAGAAAAAAAAATAGATTCACCTAAAACCTCAAGCAAAGCATCAAAAGACAGCACATCTTGCTCAACACCATCCACTCCCCATAATTCAAGCATACCATCAATCGCATCGCTTAATCCCCAGAGTTCACCATCATCTCAGATCCAGACCACCGCTTCATCCAAGAAGTTACCGAACTCATCACCGCCACAAACCCCAAGAAAGATAAATTTTTTTGGTATAATAACAATATATTATTAAATACATCACCAAAACCTCAAGCTAATAAATCATTATCTACAAAAAATCCCCCCTCAGAACCAAGAACTAAAAATAACACTTCAGAAAACAAAAAACCTTTTAAAAATTTATTCCAAACAACAGAAGATGTATTAAATGCACTAAACCCTCTAACACTCCTTGGAAATCTTTCTCAAGAAAAACCCACTCAAAATAATCCTAGACAAAACTTAGGCTCACTTTCTCAAAAAAGAAATAATAGTAACCTAAGACCTCAAACACCATCCAAACCTGCAAAACCTTCAAGTGTGTTCCCAAGAAAAAAAAATAAATAGAGGCTAATTTACCCCTTAAAAAATTACTTCTGTAAAATACAAAACTAAATTCTTTTAAATGCCTGTAGTAGAGCCGTAGGAAATTTCATAGGTTTCCAAGTTGTTTCATCAATACAAGCAAGTTTTACAATACTTGAACAACATAACTCTTGGCCTCGAACGACATCTCCCTTAATCCAGACACACGCCTGTTTCAACGAGGAAACACTAATAACTATCTCAAAGCGATCTCCAAATACCAATGGTTTATGATAGTTAATATCAATCGATACAGGAACTAAACCGATCCGCTCTTTTTGCAAATCCACATAAGAACACCCTAAATAATCTAAAAAATCAATTCTAGCAGCTTCTAACCATGTAATATAACGAGCATGATGTACAACTTGAGCAGCATCTGTATCTGCAAAATAAACTGTAAACGATTTTGAAAACGACATGAAATTAGAGTATAAAAAATATCACGAAGTTTTGAAAGAGTATTCTAATAATTATAGTATTTTTATTTACATTAAACTAAACTAATACTATGACGTTTTTATATATATTAAAATCCCTTCATATAATTAGTTTGATATCTTGGTTTGCTGGTATTTTCTTTTTGGGACGTATGCTGATTTATCATAAAGAAGCTTTAGAAGAAAATAGCGCAGATATCATTCGCTTAGCTCAGGGCGGAGCAAAGCGTGTTTGGTATATTATTACCTTACCCTCAATGATCTTAGCATTTATTTTTGGAACCATTCTAGCCATACAAATCGGAGCATTTAGAGAAGGCTGGATGCATTTAAAATTTATGTTAGTCTTAATTTTTATTGCATATAATTTTTACATCAACAAACTAAGACTAAAATTAGCAGAACAAAAACCCACGCCAAAATCATGGCAATTACGACTAATTAATGAAGTACCTTTTTTATTTTTAGTTGCCATAGTCTTTACTGTATACATGAAAGATTTATTTAGCGGTATTTGGGCATTTCTGGTTGTTGTTTTAATAGCAATCACCGTTACACTAGCATTAATAATCTCTAAAAAAAGAAAAACATAGGTACTCGCTTAATTGCCTTGTGTAAGTTCAGGAAACTGTTTTTTGATTAAATCAAAAACCTTAAGCGTTGCTTTTGGAAACGCATAATCAGCTAAATCCTCCCATGTTACCCAAGCAAGCTCTGATCCAGATAATGCTTTGGGAGTTCCTGCTGAAATTTCACACACATAAGTATTTAACTTTATTTTAAAATGTGAATAGGCATGTCTTACCAAGCCAATAGGAAATTTAAGTGAAAGTTTTACCCCTAATTCTTCATTAATTTCTCGAATTAACGCAGATTCTGGAGTTTCATCTATCTCGATTTTTCCACCAGGTAATTCCCATAAGCCCCCCAACATTTTTTCTTCCTTCCGTTTAGCAATTAAAAATTTCTTATCTTGAATAATTAACGCAACGACAACATCCATAATAGGAACTTTTTTTGCAGGAGATTTCACAGGTAATTCTGTTTGTTTTTTATGTTCATAAGCAAAACAGTCCTGATTTAAAGGGCAATACCCGCATTGCGGATTTTGTGGCTGGCAAATTAAAGCACCAAGTTCCATAATTGCTTGATTAAATTGCGATGGCAAACCTTCGTTGACATAGCTACTTAATTTATGAAATAACATCGTTTTTACACGATTGTTTCGAATATCATCATAAATTCCCCAGAATCGTGTAAATACCCGTAAGACATTTCCATCAACTACAGGCACTGGCTGTTCGAAAGCAATCGAACTAATAGCAGCCCCTGTATAAAAGCCAATACCAGGTAATTTCTGTAATGTTTCAAAATCTTTTGGTAATTGAGCCTGGTACTCACTCACAAGCACCTTAGCAGCTTTATGCAAATTTCGTGCTCTAGAATAATAACCTAGTCCTTCCCAGTGCTTTAAAACCGAATCTTGATCTGCCTGAGCTAAAGCTGTGATACTTGGAAAAGATGCAATAAAACGCTGAAAATAGGGGATAACAGTCGCTACTTGCGTCTGTTGCAACATAATTTCACTAATCCACGTATGATACGGCGATGGCTGTTCACGCCACGGCATATACCGCTGATTAATTTCAAACCATTGCAATAAATGTTCAACCCAATATGTTGTCATTTATTAAAAAAATTTAACCTCAAAAAAAATACTATCCTAAGATCTAAAATAAAACAGTTACCCATAAGAAAAAAGTATATCAATAGATACCCCAATACAAAAGATACCAGTACAAAGATAAAAAAATGATTAAACACATGATTTATGCGGTATAAATTATTTATAAGGGGGGGTATTTATGGGATTAGGATTTAGTAGAAGTGGTAATCCAAGTAGAGTTAGAATTGACCCAAATGCACAGGTTAAAACTTTCAATAAAAATTTAGCCCGTAGTTCAATTAGTTCTGGTAATAGCTCACCAACATCAGGCCAAAGCTCACCAAGCAGTATTTTAAAACATCCACAACCACAACGACAACCACAACCACAACGACTACGACAACCACAACCACAAATACCACCACAAACAATTTTAGATAAAGCTATAATGGATGCAGAGAGATCAAAAGCAAGATCAATAGGACAAAGAGATAAAAAAAATTCATCAAATCAAAGTAGTTCTGTACAAGTACCACAGCACTTACAAAGTTTACATGAAAAAGCTAAAAATACTCAGAATACAGCTACACAGCATGCAAGAATAGCACAAAGACACGCAGCTCACGCAAGAAATATAGCAAATCAAGCAACAAAGACAGCAGCTCAAGCAAGAGAAATAGCAGCTAAAACAAGAGCAAATTTAAATAGTTCACTACCTGCTAATAATGAATCACATAGCACCCAAAAAAAAACAAGAAGATAATCTTTTGGAAAGTGTTATAAATTTTTTTACAGGGAAGTAAACAAAATAAATTTAAACTTTTTTGTAAAATTTCTAAAATTTAAAACAGAAAAATTATTACTATTAGCGAACCTAAACCAACTGCTCTTTTAATTCACCCGATTGATATAATTCGGTAACAATATCACAGCCCCCAATAAATTCTTGATTTACATATAATTGAGGAATTGTTGGCCAATTGGTATAGTCTTTAATTGCTTGACGTAAATTTTCATCTTGCAAAACATCTCGAGTTTCATACTCAACACCAAGAGAATTTAAAATATGAACTACCTGAGCAGAAAACCCGCATTGTGGAGCCATTTTATTACCTTTCATAAATAAAATTATCTTATTATCTTTTATTTCTTGCTCAATTTTAGCTTTTGTTTCTTCTAAACTCATTTTAAGTCACTCCTTGATATTTATGTTTTGCTAACTCCCATTTTTCAGGAGTAAAGGTTTTTAAAGCCAATGCATGAACACTACTTGCAAATGCTTGTGTTAACGGCGTCATAACACGTTGATGTTGCTTAACTAGCGATAGACCAACAAAAGACTCTGCGATAACTATAGCTTCAAAATGCTCTCCATCATTATTGGGATCCATAACATAGACTACAGCATCTGGGATTGCTTTTAAAATAGTTTCTTTAATAGTATCAACCATGAATAATCTCATCCTTAAACCATGTAATAATATCGTCTGATTCATATAATGGTACCCCATTAATAATTAAACACGGAACCTGAGCTTTTCCACCCAAACTTGATAGCTTATCTCTTAATGAATCATCATCATCAAAATAAACTGTAGTAACAGTAATAGAATTATCTGCCAAAAACGATTCTACTTTACGACAAAATGGACAATAACGAGCAGAATATAATAATAAATCATGTTTCATGGCTATACGTTACAAACTCCAAAGAAACCTGTCAATAAACAGAGAATGTCAAAAAAAATAGTTTATGCTAAAATTTTGTTCATGACTGAGTTATGTCCTTGCAATTCATCAAAAAAATACAGCCAATGTTGCCAAGTATTTCATGAAGAAAGTAGTAAAATTACAACTACAGAGCAATTACTAAGAGCCAGATATTCGGCCTTTGTTTTGAAATTACCTCAATTTATTAAATCCACAATGATAGAACCTGCATTACAAGCCTATGATGAAAATTTTATTCTTAATAGTCCAATACAATGGCAATCTCTCGAAATTTTAAAAACTGAAAGAGGAGGTTCAGAAGATACTCTTGGTACAATTACGTTTATTGTTACCTGCTTAGAAACTCCAGAATCAACCCAGCCTTTTTCTGTTGAGGAAACCAGTTTATTTAAGCGGATTAACGGGCAATGGATGTACGAAAAAGCCATTGCACTTAAAAATAAACCTAGCTCTAACAAATAACACTATTTTTATCCTTTTTTTAATACTTTCTTACTAAAACCATTACTTACTTAAACCTATTTGTAAACTTTTTTGCTTTTATTACGATAACTAATAAAAAAACATATAATAGGGGATGAAAATGTTACAAAAATTTAAAAAGAATCTATTTATTATATTATTAATACTTACCTCACTTGCACTCATTAATGGCTGTGAAACATTAAATAGCTCTCACGTTAAAAACGCTAACTCACCAACGATAACCAACTCCCAAGATCTAGTTATTTTAGAAAATACTAAAGCCATTACTAAAATAACGGCTACAGATATAGATCCTAATACTACAATTACATATTCTGTTACTCCAAATATCTTTACTATAAATAGTCAAGGAAACTTAGCATTTAAAAATCCAGCACACTATCAAGAAACACCCTACAAAGCACACGTAACTGCATTTGATGGAGAGCTTTCTTCTACTAAAACATTCACTATCACCGTACTAAAAGATACCGATTCTGATGGTATCGCTGATATTACTGATAGCGATGATGATAATATAGCATTAATGATGAGTTAGATGCACTTCCTTTAGATGCATCTAGTTCTATCAATCATGACCAAGAAACATTATTAAAAGAATTAAAAATATTTAATCCGCCTAATAATAACGATGAAGTTAAAATGAGTTCTATAGCCACCCAAAAACAGAATAACAAATATGATATAACTATTTTTCAAGAAGCAAAATATTTAGATCAAGAAAATAACGTTTCTTTAAATATAAAAATGAAAGATATATATTCTGATACAGTTATAATTGGAACCTGCGAAAATGGTAATTTTACAGCAGATATTGAAGGAAAATCAGCAACATGTGACCAAGAGTTAGCATCAATTATACAAGAAGTTTCTTATGAAACATTCCAAGATACTATTATTTATTTACAAAACATAAGTTCAGAAAACATCATAGATGTATATGAATATGAAGAAGATAAAATTGATGAAGAAGTATTAAATTTTACAATGCAGTATAAAAGTTTTAATTTTCAACTTACTGAAATAGAATTCGAAGATTCCCAAAAAAAATGCACATCATCATTATCACCTATATCAACGACTGATACACCAATGGATTCTTACTCATATTTTGGAAAATTAAGTCACACTAATAACCAAGCAATGACGTATAACTACAAACCATTATATTTATTTAAATTTTATCCAGAAGAAGAAAAAAATAGTCAATACTTAATAATATGTGATAAAATTACAAATTAAACGTTTAACTGATTCTTTTCTAACACATAATTATAGATA
>Ga0181566_10002066_pt1 | contig 16597 bp, 14 predicted proteins | sample 101ome_15_FD_133762 | JGI IMG/M metagenome (GOLD analysis project Ga0181566, IMG submission 133762) | Coastal salt marsh microbial communities from the Groves Creek Marsh, Skidaway Island, Georgia - 101402AT metaG (megahit assembly) | ecosystem: Environmental > Aquatic > Marine > Intertidal...
CTCGAAACCAATCTGTCGAACTTCAAAATAATTCCTTCCACATTAAGTAATGGTTTCTTAGATCATACATCGAAAATAATTTACTTAAACGAACAAGACATCTATAGAAAAAAAATTGCAACAAAAAAAATTATTCATCAGACAGACAATGATGATTTATTTGCTGAACAAATTGCAAGCCTAAATATAGGCGATTTTGTCATTCATAAAACCCATGGTCTTGGTCGGTATCAAGGGTTACAGGAGATGAATTCAAATGGTGCTAATTCGGACTTTATCATTATAGAATATGATAAAGATGATAAAATTTACCTTCCAATATATAGAATTAATGAAATACAAAAACATGCAAGCGGCGAGAGTAGATCTTTAAAACTTGCCAACCTAAGAACAAAAAACTTCCTACTACAGAAAGAGAAAATACAAAAATCTATTAAGAAGCTAGCTTTTGACCTAATCCAACTTCAAGCTAAAAGAGCCTTAGTAAAAGCTAATTCATTCAGTCCCCCAAACCATGAATACGAAGAGTTCGAGCTATCTTTTCCATTTGATGAAACACCTGATCAAGCGAGGGCAATAGATCGCGTGATTAACGATATGCAAAAAGCCTCACCAATGGACCATCTCGTATGCGGAGATGTTGGATTTGGAAAAACTGAAGTAGCAATAAGAGGAGCGTTTAAAGCTGTTGTTGATGATAAGCAGGTGGCGGTTCTAGTTCCAACCACAATCTTAGCTCTTCAACATTTTAATTCATTCTCTAGAAGACTTAAAAATACTGGTGCAATAGTCAAAGTTCTTACTAGGTTTCAAACCAAAAAAGAAGTCGATCAAATACTTATTGATCTAAATAAGGGAAAAATTGATATCCTCATTGGTACGCACAAAATTTTATCTGACAAAGTTCAATTTAAAGATCTTGGGTTGGTAATAATTGATGAAGAGCAACGGTTTGGGGTTAATCACAAAGAGAAATTTAAAACTCTCAAAGAAAATATAGATTTTTTAACATTAACAGCAACACCAATTCCAAGAACAATGCAATTATCTCTTTTAGGTCTAAAAGAAATTTCATTAATTAAAACCCCTCCACCAAATAGACAGGCCATAAACACTTATGTTTGCCTAGAAGAAGATCACATAATTAAAGAAGCAATTGAAAAAGAAATTAGAAGAGGTGGTCAGATTTACATCGTAAATAACAATGTTAAAGACCTCGACTCAATAATGCTTAAAATAAAAAACCTAATTCCAGATGTTAAAATTTCAATGGCTCATGGCCAATTACCAGAAAGAGAACTCGAAAAAACAATTATGAACTTTTACCGTGGTAATAGCCAGATTCTTTTAGCCACAACTATAATTGAGTCCGGAATTGATATTCCAAATGCCAACACAATGATTATCCTAAATTCCGATAAATTTGGCTTATCACAATTACACCAACTCAGAGGAAGAATCGGTCGTAGTGAGCGAAAAGCTTTTGTATATTTTACAATCAAGTCTCACTCCATTTCTGACATTGCTCACAAGAGGTTAAAAAGCCTTCAGCGTTTCTCAGATCTTGGTGCTGGGTTCTCTATCGCAAACTCTGACCTTGAGATTAGAGGTGCTGGAAATATAATTGGAGGAGACCAAAGCGGCCACCTTGAGCAAATTGGACTAGAGCTTTATTCAGAATTATTAGAAGAAGCAATAAGTGACCTAAAAGGGCAAAAGAAAAATAACCCTGGGCAGACAGAAGTTATTTCAATTTTTCCAGCATTTATTCCTTCAGAGTTTATTAAAAATAATAAAATTAGACTAAAGATCTATAAAAAGCTTTCGAACCTTAAAACGAATGAATCTATCGAATTTAATAAGAATGATCTCGAAGATCAATATGGTAAATTGCCAGAGGAAGTTAATAACCTTCTCAATGTTTTAAGATTAAGAATTTTATTTAGTAGTTTATGTGTTAAATCCATCAGCATTCTAAAAAAACAGATCTCTATAAATTTTGACAAAAATTTATTAGAAAAAAATCAAAACTTAATATCCAAATTAATTCCACTGATAACCTCTCACCCAAAGATGTACCAATTAACTCAAGATTACAAACTTAGCTACTATCCGAAAAAAGAAATAACTAGCGGTAATTTTTTTCAAATATCCAAACATATTGCGGACAATATTAATCCATGTTAGCGTTTTTATAAGGATTATTAAAATTGGAAGTATTTCATGTTGAATAAAAATTTGGTTTTGGCATTTTCTTTATGTGTTTCAAATATATCACTAGCTGATAAAAATCCGGTCGTTGCAAAAGTAAACGGAATAAAAATAACTTTAGATGAGCTAAATTCTAACTACAATAATGCAAAACTATTCGTTACGGATAAAGTTGTCAGCAAAGATAAAATACTTAATGATCTCATCAACAGGTATCTCGGAATAAATAAAGCAAAAAGTGAAAATCTAGACAAAAATCCAGTCGTAAAATCCAAAATGGAGGATATTCTTTATCATGCTCAACTATCAAAGGATCTAGAGAATTCTTTCAGTAAGATCACTGTTTCTGACGAAGAAATCGAAAAATATTATCAACTTAACCCAGAATACAGAACTGCACATATTTTACTCAGAGTTAGAGCTGTCCCAAGCACAGAGGAGATTAAAGCTGCTTTAAATCAATCAATGAAAATATACCGTGAATTACAATCTAATCCAGACAAATTTGCTGAATTAGCTGCGAAATACAGTCAATCCGAAAATGCAGAGACTGGCGGTGATATTGGTTATCAACCAAAAGTTAGACTTGCTCCAGAATACTTCAGAGCAATTCACAAACAATCAGAAGGGTACATTAGCTCACCAGTGAGGACACAGTTTGGTTACCATGTAATAAAAAATATGGGAAAATTAAAATTCGACGCAGTAGACAAGAATTTATACAGAAAGATTGTGTATGATATTAAAAGAGATGAAATTATAAATAATTATTTTAAAAATCTTCAGAAAAATGCCTCTATCAAAATCGAGAAAAAATATCTAAAATAAGGCCTTAATTTAACAAGGCTTTATTTTGAAAATTATAACAACTATACTGGCAACAATTGCTGTTTCATTAAATATTAATGCAAAAATCCTAGATAAAACTATTGTTATCTTAGACAAGAATATAATGTCTCTATCGGACGCAAAGCAGATAAAATCAAACATTAATGCAAGAAAGAATATTTCTCCTCAAATTTATAATAAGAAAAATTATGAAGTTAAGGATATAGCAGATAACTTTATTCGTTCTTTAATTATTAGAAAAAAGTTAGAAGAACTTGGATTTGTCATATCTGACATTCAAGTTGAATCACAAATAAAGCAAACAGAAACTAATTTACAAGTTAACAGAGAAGAGCTTTTACAATTCTTAAAAACGAACAATATTAGCTTTAAAGAGTATTTCCAACTTACAAAAGAAACCATAGAATTTAATATTTTTCTCGCTAGAATTATAAAACCATTAATAAAGATAACTGATTTTGAGCTTAAGAATGAATTTACTAAAAATGCAAATAGTTCGAGTAATACATTTAGCTATACACTCGTAGATTTCTATATCAAAAAAAATCAAATCCCATCCACTAAGCTAAAAGAAATTAGAACAGACTTAATTAAATTTAAGAAGGACGGTATACTTCCTGATTATTTAAAAAATCTCGAAACCTCAGTTCTTAATGAAGTTAAAGAAGATGGATTATCAACCGCAATTAAAAATTCTCTAACAGGTAAATCAATAGAGGAGTTTTCCAACCCTGTGACAATTGGGGGAGACTTGCATTTATTTTTTATCAAAAAAAAATCCGTTGTTGAATCTGAAAAATTCTCAAATGCAAAAAGACAACTTGAACAAAAAATATTTATTGAAAAATCTGAAAGCGTAATCAAAAAATGGTTAGAGCAAGAGAAGACCAAATTTTACATAAAAACCTATTTGTAAAATGATCTACTTAACTCAAGGCCACGAGAAATCAATTGCCTTTGAAACATTTATTAAAAGCTTCCTAATGCTACCAAGTGAAAAACTAGATAAGTTTATTTATATAGTTAATAAAGAGTGCATTGAAAAAAACTCCTCTGATTTAAATTTAAATATTTCAATTAAAGAAGACGCAATTTTAATTAATAACAACCGGCGACTAAATTGTCTTTTCATTGAAGATGATATTCAGCAATCTAGCTTTAAATCCATAATTAAGGCTCTGGGTATAATAACTGAAGATGATATACTAGTAACCCTACCAACATCAAAAGATAAGTTTATTTTAAATAAAAATAAATTTGCGGGACACACAGAATTTTTCAGAAGCTACTTTCATAAAGAATTAACGATGAACTTTATAAATGAATCTGAACAAGTTTTAATTCTTACCGATCACGTGGCAATAGAAAATGTTTCTAAATCCCTTACTATAGATCATATCTTAAATCAGATTGAGGTTTCTTTAAAAAATATTAAACGATATTTTAACCGCAATATTAAAAATGTAGTAATCAGTGGAATAAATCCCCATGCTGGTGAAAGTGGTATCATAAGTAATGACGATAAAGTCATAGAAGTAGCTGTTCACGCCCTTTCTAAAAAATTTAAAAACATTACCTTTATCGGCCCTGTTCCTGCAGATACACAGTTTCATCAAATAAAAAATTTAAAAAATACTCTACAGGTTTTTTGTCACCACGACCAAGCTCTGACTTATTTCAAATTCAAGAATGGATTTATTGGAATAAATACTACTTTTGGCCTCGATTTCCTTCGTCTAAGTGTTGATCACGGAACAGCTCCAAATTTATATGGCTTAAACATTGCAAATCCGATAGGTTCTTACTTCGTACTTAAGACGGCATTAGAAATTCATGAAAAAAGACGATTATAAATTTATCAAAATAAGAAACGCGAAAGTTCATAATTTAAAAAATATCGATATTGATATACCAAAAAACAAGATTACTGTTATTACAGGTCCATCAGGTAGCGGTAAGTCGAGTCTTGCTTTTGACACTCTTTTTATAGAGGGACAAAAGCGATTTATTGAGTCTCTCTTTTCTTCATCAAAACATTACTTAGATAAATTTCAAGATAGCTCTGTGGAAAAAATATCCGGCCTTACACCGGCTATTTCAGTTGAGCAAAAAACAAATAATTTAGGTCCAAGATCTACTGTTGGGACCCAAACTGAAATTTATGACTACCTTAGAGTTCTATACTCAAAAATTGCCACAAATGGATCTTCTAAACTAACAATGAAACGAAGTCCAAAGAATATAACCGACTTTATTAATAAAAATTTTAATATAAATGAAGTTGTTTGCTTTTACATTAAAACAAATGACATAAAAAAGTTTATTGATCTTGGTTATGAGAAATGTATTGCAAATAAAAAAATTAAGAATATCAACACTAACGATATAAAGTCACAAAAAGTAAAAGTTATTCTTAATAGATTTAGAAATAAATCAAAAGAAATAACTTATAAAAAAGTTGAATCAATAATCTCTGCCTTTGAAAATGAATTATACTTTTCCCCCGAAACTAACCTTGAAAAAGAATACGTCATTGAGACAAAAAATAAATCGAAAAAGATTGATAAAATCACCCCACAAACTTTTAGTTTCAATAGTCCACAAGGATATTGTAATTACTGTAAAGGTCTTGGCACAGAAATATCAATAAATTATAAAAATTTAATTACAGATAAAGATTTGCCAATATTAAATGGTGGGATATCAATCTTTAAAACTGAAAAATCAATTATAAAATTAATGACTATAGATTTTATTCAAAAAAAATTAAATCTAAAACCAGATGATGTAACAATATCTAGCCTAAATAAAAATGATCTTAATTTATTATTTGATGGAGATGTTAGTGAAATTCAATATAATTTTAAATTAAACAATTCTTTATATAACTTTAAAGACAAATACCCTGGTCTTAAAAACTATATTTTAAATATATATAAACAAAATGATCTAAAAGATGAATTTAACATTATTGAACACATACCCTGTAATAAATGTTGTGGCTCACGATTAAATAAAAAATCTCTTTCATACAAAATCAATAATTATAATATTCATGATTTATCATCTCTAGAAGTAAATGAAATACTTCCAATATTCAAAAAATTAAAACTCTCAAAAGAAGAGTCAACGATCTCAAAGCCTCTAATCATTGAAATTATCAAAAGATTGGAATTCCTAAATGAAATAGGACTTGGCTACCTATCACTTGAACGTACCGCAAACACATTATCTGGAGGTGAGTCTCAAAGGATAAAAATTGCGACACAACTGGGATCTAGTCTTAGCGGCGTTACTTACATATTAGATGAACCAAGTATAGGTCTTCATCCTAAAGACAACCATAAACTAATAAGCACTCTTGTTAACTTAAAAAAATTAAATAACACAATTGTAATAGTTGAACATGATGAAGAAATAATCAAAAGCGCTGACTTTGTTATCGACATAGGCCCCAAAGCAGGTGAGCAAGGAGGGGAGATAGTTGCAACTGGCTCTCCAAAAGAAATTGTCGCCAACACAAAGAGTCTTACTGGTAAATATCTAAAAGAAAATAATAAAACTAACAATGACAAAAATATAATTTTTAAAAACTTTATTGAAATAAACAATATAAATATTAGAAATATAAAAAATGGCGAGGTTAGTTTCCCTACGAATTCAATAACGACAGTAACAGGAGCTAGTGGTTCTGGAAAAAGTACATTAGTTCATCAAGTGATATCTAAAGCAATAAGATTTGATACATCAAATAAAAATTTAAAACATTTATATAAATCTAATTCTTACTCAAAGATAAAAGGTCATTTAAATTTAAAACAAGTTATTGACCTTGATCAAAAACCAATCGGAAGATCAAATAAATCTAACCCAAGTACTTATCTAGGGTTTTTTACTCTCATTAGAGAATTATTTGCTTCTACACCTGAAGCAAAACTAAAGGGATACAAAGCAAAACATTTCTCTTTTAACTTAAAAGACGGTCGTTGCCCTGAATGCGAAGGAAGTGGATTTATAAAAGTTGAGATGCAATTTCTTCAAGATGTTAAGATCAAATGCAAAACTTGTAATGGAAAAAGATATTCAAATAAAATATTGAATATTAAATTCAAAAATCATGATATTTCACAAATTCTAAACTTAACAGTTTCAGAGGCTTTAAAAGTTTTTTCAAATCATAAAAAGATTAATCACTTCCTATATACATTAAGCAGTATTGGACTAGGTTACATAAAACTAGGTCAATCATCATTAACAATGTCCGGAGGTGAAGCACAACGCTTAAAAATAGCAAAAGAACTTGTAAAAAAAGTAAAAGGTAACACTCTTTACATTCTTGATGAACCGTCAACTGGATTACATCTCTCTGACATTGAATTATTACAGAATTGTATAAAAAAACTTAAAGATGATGGCCACACCATAATTATCATCGAACATAATTCAAGAATCATAAATATATCCGATTATGTCATCGAAATGGGACCAGGCGGCGGTAAACATGGTGGTAATATAGTATTTCAAGGGTTACTTTCTGAAATAGAAAAATCGGACTATAGCATTACAAAAAATCATTTATGAAAATAATTAAAATTATAAATTCTGACCCCATACTGAATAAATATAAAAAATTAAAAAAATATGATGATAATTTAATAATACTAGAGTCAGAAAAGGTTATCCTTTATGCTCAAAAAATGGGATTTGAGTTTGAGGAAATTGTATCTCATGATGAATTTTATTTTCGTAACAAAAAACTCAAATCAAAAAATTACTTCTCTTTAGAAAAAAATGATTTAAGTAGTTTTATTGGCTATAAAAGCCATAGTGGTGTTTTTGCAACAATCAAAGTTCCTTCAGTTGAGTTAAAGTTATCTAATAGAGTCATTATTCTTGATAAATTAACAAGCCCAGAAAATGTTGGATCTATATGCCGATCGGCATCTGCATTCGGTTTTAAAACCGTCATTTACCACTCAAATGGTGTTTCACCATACTTAAGAAGATGTATCAGAGTCTCAACGGGACATATTTTAGGGCTAAATATAATCAAATCTGAATGCTTATTAAAAACCGTTGATGAATTAAAAAAAGATAAGTTTAATATTATTTGTGGTCACAATTCCTCTAGATCCATTTATTTAGAAACGAATAAAAATAATTTTAAAAATTTAGCATTAATTATTGGCAGTGAAGGTCACGGAATTTCGCAAGAATTAATTAATAGAGCTGATTACGAAATAAAAATATCGACTCATGATGATGTTGAACATTTAAATGCATCAAATGCTGCTAGCATCTTAATGCATCACTTTAGAGCTATTTAATTAATAGCTATTCAATCATTCTCAATAAATTACCCATCTCGATTGCAGAGAGAGCTGCCTCCCAACCTTTATTTCCCGCCTTAGTACCGGCTCTCTCTACTGCTTGTTCAATGGTATCAGTCGTAACAACTCCGAATATATTAGGAATATTTGTATCATTGCTCACTTTTTGAATTCCCTTTGAAACCTCGTTGCAAACATAATCGTAATGGGATGTAGATCCACGAATAACTGCACCCAAGCAAATCACAGAGTTATAATTTTTACTCTCACTTAATCTTTTAGCTATCAAAGGTATTTCAAAAGCCCCCGGAACCCATACGACATTTATCTTGGTAACATCTGCCCCATGGCGCTTTAAACAATCAACTGCACCATCAAGTAAACGTGAAGTTATAAAATCGTTAAATCTAGAGACAACAATAGCAAAGCTCAAGCTTTCAGCATTTAGATTTGATTCAATTAAATTATACATTTAAGTCTCCTGTATTAAACTTATGATTAGTTTTTTTTATTTTTGCCATGATATATTTAGAGTTATGAATATTAATACATAAATCAGTATTAATAATATTTTCAATAGAAACACCTAAATCTTTTATGCACTTAATTTTAATTGGATTATTAGTTATTAACTTAACTGACTTTATAGAAAAATAATCTAATATTCTTTTTACAACGCTGTAGTCACGAAGATCATCATCAAACCCAAGTGCATTATTAGCCTCGTAAGTATCGAGCCCATCTTCTTGTAATTTATAAGCACGAATCTTATTAGAAAAACCTATTCCGCGACCTTCTTGATTAAGGTAAATTAGCAGTCCATCTTGTGTACTAGATATTTTATCCAAACTGAATTTTAATTGGTCACCACAATCGCACCTTTTACTTTGGAAAATATCTCCAGTCTTACACTCTGAGTGAATTCTCAAAATAGGGGAGTTGGAGAGCTCGTTTTTAGTTTTTACAACGGTTATGCTTTGATCTTCAATGTGAAAATTATATAATTCAAAATCTCCAAATTTTGTCGGAAAGTTAATTTTATCAAAATTAATTTTAGAACTTAAATATTTTTTCAGACTATCAATACTAACAATTTGAAGACTATATTTATTAGCGAGGTCAACTAACTCGTCTCTTTTAGCTACAGCTCCATCAGAGTTAAGTATTTCACAGATAACGCCCACCTCTGGTAACCCTGCCAACTTAGAAAGTTCAATTGAGGCCTCTGTATGTCCATCTCTAGCAAAAATACCACCATCATGAGCAATTAAAGGAAAGATATGTCCAGGCCTTAAAAAATCTTCACTAATGGAATCTGGATTGGTGAGTTCTTTAATTGTTGTTAAGCGATCTGTTAAGGAAATGCCAGTGGAATTCGTTTTATGATCAATAGAAACTGTAAATGCTGTATGTAGGTTAGCAGTATTTTTTTCGGCCATAAAATTTAAGTTAAATTTTTTTGCAAACTTTTTTGCAATAGGAGTACAAATTAGTCCACGACCTTCATTAAGCATCAGTTTGATAGAAAAATCATTAACGACCTTGGCATTTACAAAAAAGTCTCCTTCATTTTCACGGTTTTCATTATCTATTACGATCAATGGAATTCCATTTTTTATGTCTTCAATAATTTTAGGCCAATTTTCTGAAATCATATTAATTCCCATTTAAAAAAGTGATTAGTTTCCTATCTGTATCACTAAAAGAGCTTTTTCTTTTGCATAAAACTCTATTTATATATTGAGCTACCACATCAAACTCAATATTTACCTGTGAGTGAATCTTTAAAAATTTTAATGTCGTAAACTCCCAGGTATGAGGAATAACATAAACGTCAAACTCATTCACATCGTCGTAAACGTTACTAATAGTTAAGGATACTCCATTAACAGTGATACTACCTTCAGGAATGATCATCGTTTGATAATTATTATTTGTATAATTTATTCGTACTCGATAAAAGTTATCTACTTTTTTAATTCCCACAACCTTAGAAGTACAATTAACATGGCCTTGAACTATATGACCACCGAGTCTAGATGTAGCAAGTAAAGCAAGTTCCATATTAACCTGTTCCCCTACAGACAAATATTTTAAATTAGTCTTTTGAACTGTAGATTCAACAACATTAACGGAGAAAGAATTATCGCTAATAGACACGACTGTTTGACAACATCCATTAATACTAACGCTATCATCGATATTAATCTGGTCAATCAATTTTTGAGAATATATAGATAAATTAATACCACTCCTCAACTTAGTCACTTGGGATATTTTTCCAACTTCTTGAATTAAACCAGTAAACATTACAAATATCCCTTAAGTAAAATATCCTCTCCCAGGATTGTATATTCAATGTTCTTAAGGTGAAGAGACTCAGATATATTATTTACCCTAAATTGATCTGAGAAGGATTTACCTTTACCAAGAATTTTAGGAGATTTATAAATTGATATTTCATCAAAAATCTTTTTCTTTAAAAAGTAAGAGAAAGTTTTCCCTCCCCCCTCAACATAGACAGAACAAATACCTATGCTTAATAACTGGTTAAAAACTTCTTCTATTTTATCTTTAAAAAACAAAATTCTTATTCCATTATGATTCATAATAGAGGCTGAATCTTGAACTGATGATTGTGAAATGATTATTATATTATTAGGATTGTAATCACCAATAGAATCAATAATATCCAAATAATTGCCAATGATAATTTTTTTATTTTCCTTAATTACTTTATCTTTATCCCTGGAATTTAATTTTGGGCGGTCAGTAAAAAAGGTGTTTTTTCCAACTAAGATTGCATCATACAAAACTCTATCTTCATGACACCTTTTCCTACTTTTAGATGAAGTGATCCATTTTGAAGACCCATTTTCTAAAGCTATTTTACCATCTAAACTACAGGCAATTTTTCCTTCAAAATAAGGCAAACCTTTGAGCATGTTTTTAAAGAATATTTTATTGATTTTTTTACATTCATCTTCAAGAACGCCAGTAGTAACATCAATATTATTATTTCTTAAAAGTTTAACACCATTACCAGAAACTTTTATATTTGGATCCAAGCAGCCTATCACAACATTTGTAATTCCTTCCCTTATTAGAAGCTGCGCACATGGAGGGGTTCGTTTATCAAAATGACAACAAGGTTCTAAATTTACGTAGAGTATAATTTTAGAACGATCAAAGCATTTTGGTAATTTTAATAGAGCATCAAGCTCTGCATGAGATGATCCTGCACCATTGTGCAGACCTGTCCCAATAACCTGGCCATTTGAAACAAGTAAACATGCAACATAAGGATTTGGGGATACAAAACCCTTTTTAGAAATTGCGAGGTCGAGGACCTTGGCCATGAAATACTTATGGTCATTTTCATATAACATGAGAAGGTTTTATAATCCGAGGTAAGTAATTTCAATAAAAAAGGGAGTCACTTGGACTCCCTAAAACTCATAATTTTTTAGACTAAAATTACTTAGCTACGAAAATTGTTGCCCAAGTAAAAATAACTAGTGATTCCATAAGTGCAAGACCAAGAATCATTGGAGTCATAAGCTTGTCAGCTGCACTTGGGTTTCTTGCGATACCTTCAAGAGCTACAGAAGCTGCTCTTGATTGAGCTGCTGTTCCACCGAAAGCCGTGATAGCTACTGCTAGAAAGTAGAAAGTATTCTTTGCGTAAGCGTTAAAGAAACTTCCATCTTCTGCCATTGCTGCTGTTGATACTAGAGCTAATGCTACAACTAGTAGTTTTTTCATAAAATTCTCCTTTTATTTAATGATGCTCATCATGATCGTGATGAGCAGATGCTAAACTTATATAAACCATTGAAAGTGCAGTAAATACATACGCTTGTATAAAAGACACTAATATTCCCAAAATCATAAACACAATTGGAACCAGTAGAGGTGCCATATCAGAAAAAACAGACAGAACTAAGTGGTCACCGTACATATTTCCTCTAAGACGCAAGGCTAGAGAGACAGGCCTTACAAAATTAGAAATTATTTCGATTGGGAAAATTAAAATTGCCATGTACCAAAGAGGACCAGCAAAGTGCTTCAAATAATTTACAACACCAAGCTTTTTGCATCCAACATAATTATAATAAATAAAAGAGAAAACCCCTAACGCCAATGTTGTGTTAACCTTGTCGGTTGGAGGTAAAAATCCAGGAATTAAGCCTATTAAATTATTAATCAAAATAACCAGAAAAATGGTCGCAACAAAAGAGAAATACTCAGGTCCTTCTTTTTCACCAATAACTGTTTTGCATTGATTGTAAATAAATTGACCGTAGCTCTCCACAACATTCCGAAGAGTAATTCCCTTATCCGGAACAACTGAATTATTATTAGACGCCAATGATGATCTATATAAAAACGTTACAACTAATAAAATTAAAGAGGTTATAACAAAGGTTAATACATACTCTTCTATAGGAAGATGAAGGCTATGAATTAATGAGTTTGCCCAAGTGAAACCGCCTCCAGCAAATACGCTAAAAGAGAACAAAGAAACTAAAAGAAAAGATATAGTTTTTATTAAATTCAAATTAAACCTCTTTCTTATAAGAAAAGACCAGTATGAATATTTGTACTAGATAATTAACCATTGGTATGAATACTCTATTACCCATAAATTGCCAACCTAAATATATTGCACCGATCAATAAGCCAAATTTTCCTAAAAAAACCAATACAACATTAACCTTGTCAATTTTCTTACCCGACGCAGCATCTGTTAATTGAAGACCACCCTCAATAAGCAACAAGTGATTTATGATTGTTGCTGCATAAACTATTAAAATTCCAAAGATTTCTCTTAGATTTGTGGAAAAAAAGCAGGCTATTGAAGTAGTTAATACTGTAAGTATTAAGTATCGCCATAAATTAATTTTTTCTATTGAACGCATAACTCACCATTAACCACAGCATTCCTAAAATTACGAGTAAAAAAATAACAAATCCTATCTTTATATCAACTAATCCCTTCTCAACAAGCTCATTAACTAACAACGCTAAACCGGCGATGGTTGAAGGAATTGACATTGCGATAGCTAAAATGGCTAGCCATTTTTTATTACCTTTCAAAGTCCAATCTCTCTTATTTTAAGACCTACTGAATCAATTTTTTGTTTTATTAATCTCGAATTAGGATAATCATATTTTATAATATTGTAGTATTTGAAGGCTAACTCCATTTGATTTGTCTCTTCATAAATTCCAGCTAGATAGAATGATGACTTCACTTTATATGAATAGCTAAAGTCCCCATCAATTATTTCTTTAAATAATTTTTGTGCTACTTGGTAATTTTTTAAAAAGTAATTAATAAGAGCAATTCTAAATTTAATCTTTGAAAGATTTTTTTTCGGAAATTCTTTTTCAAGAGAAACAAATGCATTTAATGAAGAATGAAATGAGTTAGATAAAAATAAGCTTTCAGCAAATCGATATTTATACTCATAAAAGTTAGACAACCTAGGCTTTATTTCTATTAATTCATTGTATATGGCAGCACTTTTTTTAAATGAGCGTAAATTTGAAAAATAAATATCTCCTAAAATTTCATTCAATTTAATTAATCTAGTTGGATTATTAGCTAATAAAATTGCATTGTTGATCAATTTAACAGCATCATCAACCCGGTTAAGATGATATGCATATATTTGTGCAAGTTGAATAAATACTCTAACTTTTACTTTACTCTCAGTCGTACTATTGAGGATATTTTCATAGACACTAGAAGCCCTCTGAAATTCTTGTTTTTCAATTAATGCATTGGCATCATTTAGTTGCCTCTCAACAATAGGGGAAAAGTCACAACCTAAAAAAAAAAGAATAAATATAAACGGTATAAAAAGTTATTCTTCATCATCTTCAGACTCTAATACCTTCTCCACAGCTACAACTTTTTCATCATCTTTTAATCTAATAATTCGAACGCCCTGAGTAGCTCGTCCTAATAATGAAATTCCTGATATTTTCGTTCTAATTACCTGACCTTTATCAGTAATAATCATTAAATCATCTTTATCAGTAACTGGTTTAATTTCTATAATCTCCCCATTCTTCTCATTTAATCTCATGGCCAAAATACCTTTTCCACCTCTAGATTGTTTTCGATATTGAGAAGATTGAGTTCGCTTGCCGTATCCATTTTGAGTTACGCTCAAAATCTCTACTCCATCGTCTATAATCTCCATTCCGATAATTTTTTCATTTTCATCAATTGAAATTCCTTTAACCCCTTGAGAAACACGTCCCATTGAGCGACAATCAGTTTCAGAAAATCTGATAATTTTACCACTTGAAGAACACATTAGAACATCTTTTTGTCCATCAGTAATTCTTACAGCTCTTAACGAATCACCATCTTGAATTTTTATTGCTCTAAGACCTGACTGATTAATCCTCTTGTATTCAATAATAGGTGATTTTTTGATTAATCCCTTCTCTGTTGCAAACATAAGAAACTTATCTTCCTTTTCAATATCTTTAGGCATACAAAGAATTGAACGAATTTTTTCACCTGGAGGAACTTGAATTAAATTAACGATATTTCTTCCTTTAGAAGTTCTCCCTCCCTCAGGCAATGTAAATACCTTCAATGAAAATACTTTTCCTTTTGTAGTAAAAAACAGAAGTTCGTCATGTGTATTCGCAGTAAAAATATCTGTAAAAAAATCATCATCAGAATTGGCGCCTTTTACACCTGTACCACCTCTTTTTTGAGTTCTGTAGGTGTCAATTGCCATTCGCTTAATATAACCCTTATGGGTAATAGTAACGATTTGCTCTTCAGATTTAATCATATCTTCAATTAAAATTTCATCTTGATCTTCAATGATTTTAGTTTTTCGCTCATCACCAAACTTTTCTTTAATCTCAATAAATCCAGTTTTAATAATCTGTCTTACTTTTTCAGGGTCAGCTAAAATACCCTCAAGCTCTGAAATAACATTTAAAATATTTTCATAATCTTTTATGATCTTATCTCGCTCAAGGCCAGTCAACCTCTGCAATCTCATATCTAGAATTGCCTGAGATTGTATTTCTGATAATGAAAATTTCGATATTAACTTTTCTTTTGCATCCGCAGGGCCACTTGAAGCCTTTATCAATGCTACTATTTCATCAATATTTTCTACTGCTATTTTTAAACCCTCTAATATGTGAGCTTTTTCTTTGGCTTTTTTCAGATCGTAAATTGTAGATCTTAAGACAACTTCTCTTCTATGATCAATAAATGCATTTAATTGCTCTCGGAGATTTAAAACCTTGGGCGCTCCATTAATAATCGATAAGAAAATAATCCCAAAAGAAGTTTGCAGTTGAGTTGATTTGTATAATTTATTTATAATTATATTTGCAATTTCACCCTTTTTTAGGTCAATAGCAACACGAATTCCTTCTTTATTAGATTCATCCCTAATATCAGAAATACCTGTTAATTGTTTTGAATTAACTAAATCGGCTATTTTCTCGATTAGTTTGGCCTTATTCACCTGATAGGGCAGGTCTTGAACAACAATCCTTTCTCTATCTTTGCCAAAAAGCTCTACTTCAACATTTGCTCTTATTTGAATAACGCCCTTACCATTATTATACGCAGACTTAATTCCGCCGGTACCATGAATAGTTCCACCCGTAGGAAAATCTGGTCCTGGTATAATTTTACATAATTCAGCAACCGATGCATGTGGATTATCTATCAAATGAATTAAGCCGTCTAAAACCTCTGTTAAGTTATGAGGAGGAATATTTGTTGCCATCCCAACAGCAATACCAGAACTACCATTAATTAATAAATTTGGAATTTTTGTTGGTAAAACCTTAGGCTCTGAAAGAGAGTCATCATAGTTAGGTTGCCAATCAACAGTCTCCTTTTCAAGATCACCTAACATCTCTTCGGCAATTTTATTCATTCTAATTTCTGTGTACCTCATTGCTGCAGCAGAATCACCATCAATAGAACCAAAGTTTCCTTGTCCATCTACTAAAGGATATCTAAGGCTAAAATCTTGAGCCATTCTTACGATGGTTCCGTAAACAGCAGAGTCACCATGTGGGTGATACTTACCAATAACATCTCCAACAACCCTTGCTGATTTTAGAAATGGTTTATTATGATAATTTCCTAGAGAGTTCATCGCATATAAAACTCTTCTATGAACTGGTTTTAAACCATCTCTTAC